>RCNC010002997.1_pt1 | contig 11114 bp, 9 predicted proteins | sample 2041301 | NCBI WGS metagenome assembly RCNC01 (sample SAMN09708231, study PRJNA481090) | Marine sediment metagenome, whole genome shotgun sequencing project. | biome: marine sediment; feature: ocean; material: sediment; isolation source: Sewage treatment plant 13A marine sediment (STP13A) ... | reverse complement strand
ATCGTTTGTCATGTTTATTCTGATCTATGGGGAATATTTTCTACCTTCGCATTTTAGCTTTCTTTTAAACAATTTCTGCCATGGTTATGATTTGTATCTTCTCAGGATGGCACCTATCTCCCAAGTCGTAGACCCGACCGAACAGTATCTCACTTTGTAATTGTGCGAGAATTAAAGCGTCGCCATAACAACATGAAGGTAAACAGCGCAAAGGGAATCCCAAGAATAAAGGGTAATCCGGCCGGTCCCCAAAGCTGCATTGCGCCACCGGCTGAAGCAGGTCCGATGATACCACCCACACCCCACATCAATCCAAAGGCCGCACTGCCAGTTAGCAGCATGGCCCCTGAATAGCGATCACCCAGCCCAGCCAGGGCGACGGTGTAGACACCAAAAGCGGCTCCACCCCAAATGAATAATAGTGGCCACAATAACCAGATGCTCCGGATGGCAAGTGGCAGCAGGGCACATCCAGCGAGGGTTGTGACGGTGCACATCAGCATTACCGTACGACGAGAGGTCAGATCCGCCAACCATCCCAAGGGAATTTGCAAAAAGACGTTACCGACAATCAAAATACCCAGAGAGAAAGAAGCCGTAGCTTGGGGAAAGCCATAAGAAAGGGCATAGAGGGGCAGAAACGACAGGACGACCTGATCAAAGTAAGCCGCGCTCAGTACGGCCAGCAATAGAGCAGGGGCCAAGGTCATAAAACGATACACGGATCCGTGGGCGGTTTTTTCGAATTCTGGGAGTCGACGGCGCAGGGGCAACATAATCAGGCCTGCGGCAATAAAGCAGGCAATACCCACCATAAAAGGCGGCCAGCCATCAAATCCTGTCAGTGGCAGGATAAACGGGCCAACGCAAAAGCCGAGCGACATAACAGTGGCATAGATGCCCATGATACGGCCCCGGGTGGTGGAATGAGAAAGCTGATTGATCCAGGTTTCACTGACGATGAATAGCCCGTTGATGCAGACTCCCAGCAAAAACCGTAGTATAAACCAGTATTCAATCTGGCGTGTAGCGCCTATCAAAACAAAAAAGAGCAGGGCGGCCAGTAGGCAAAGCATGGCCAACCCCCAGCTCCCCTTGTACCTGGTTAAACGCGGAATGACCGGCGATGAGACGATGATTCCCAATGGAGTCATGGCTGCGTTCAGCCCGATCAAGGCCTTTGGAGTACCGAGGTTTTCCAGAATCAAGGCCAGCAATGGATAGCTCAACCCCAAGGTCAGGGTGAATACACTCATGGCGCCTATCACCGCACCAATGATGGGCCAAGGGGCGCTTGTTTCCGGGTACGATATGGTGAGGTCAGACATAGGCGGTACTATAGACTAGCCCGGCGCAGGTTGCATCAATTTTTTTAAAGCTTTTACAATTTCTTGACACAATTCAAACCTACAGGTAACTTTCTCTGAAAACAGCAATAAAGAGGCAAATTCGAGTGGAAAACACTGGTAATTCTTCGTTTCACTTTTAACCTGTAGGAGGAGGTGTCATGACAAAAGCTGAATTGATTGAAAAGATTGCAAAGGATGCTGGGATAGCCTGATCTCGGGCTTAAAGTGCTGCATCGATGATGTTAGTTCCAAATCTTTTGATTTTACTGATAGGATAATAATATTATGCCCTTCCTGAATGAGTTCCCTGAAAGATGTAAACAATGTGCAAAATCATCGGGGCCGATACTAAATAGGCAATGTAAACTTTGCCAAGAATTAAAGTTTGACGAGTCTGCCTTATGCGATCTCAACAGGCTTATGCAAAGCCCTCACAACTTTAAGTGCCATGCCTACCAGCCTGTTCTGACAATAGCAAAACCCTCTGAAACAAAAACACCTGATTTCTCTGGAGGCCTCAAAGAAATTGACCGGCAAGAATCTTTTCTGAATTACCTACGATCTGATAAGATAAAATATGAGAAAGCATTGGCATTACAGAAATTGAATAATGATCCAGATGGTGTATTCATGGAGGTTAAATACCATTTTGCTTGGAATGTGATACATAGAAAACCTGTTTTTCGCCTCAGCAGTGATATTTTCGATTTCATATATGAAAGATCCATGAAATGTAGCGAGTTGGTTAGAGGTTTTGTAAGTCTGCTTTGGCTGGCTCCTGACCATATACACCTATACGTAGAGTCAGATGGGGAGATTTCTGTAGAGACAATGGTACATGAAATTAAAGAATATTTGAAGACTGACATAATTTCAGAACAAACCGCCATCAAAGATGAACTTGGAACGAAAAGCATAATTTGGGATGAGACTTATTTTGCAGAAACTATAGGATAATAGAAATATTTTTCAATTCAAATTGACAATAAAAAGTTCAACAACTATTCGATTGCCTTACGTTATCTTCACTCTGTTGCTCCTCTAAAAAGCGTGACCGTGAAAAGAAATCGTCAATCATGGAATCGGTGATTTGCTATTTATGATAGGTTTCTATCCGCTTTAAAATCAGATCCATCTCCAACTAGTCACCAGGTCAGACAAACCTGTGATACCTTCATTGCGCTTACAGCGAACCCTATTTTTAAAAGTTGTGTTTTCGTGTTATCAATTCTTCGCAATTGACCCGAAATTGAAATGATCTCCTATTAAGATTGACGAAAGAAGCCTTCGATTATTGACCACTGCCAAAAAGTGGTGATTACATCATCCCCGAAGACACCCCTCAGGTTGTGATTATGTAATAGAACCAAAATATCTATCCTGCAATAACTGGTTGACATAATCCGGAAAATATCAACTTCGGTGTAACAACACCTTTCAGTTGATTACTTTATTGATTCTTCCAACTCATGAATTCTTGAATTTCATCCAAACCTGTTTTTCCAAAACCATAAGTTCCATAAAGCAACTAACACCCGGCGATGGCCGTAATCAGGTATAGATTTGGTCCTGATGCCAGTTATCTGAGCTCCCTGATGCCTCTGACCGGTAAAAGACTGAAAGCCATTAGAGCCGGTACTCTAAAGATATCGATATTGATGATGACGTTTTTGGCGGGATGTAGTAACAATAAGGAGGCCTGTGTCATACGAACCATGCTGTTAGGAATCTAAGACAATATTGCTATCATCGCAATCAACCGATTGTCCACCAGTAATTGGAAACTGGCGGAGTTGCGGAATCTATAAAAGGCGCTGGATCAACGCGAGATCGATAAGAGGTAATTTGTGTGAAAGAAAAAATTCCGGAAGAGGCAGGGAAAGTGGGTTATAGAAAACAGAAAGTTTTCTATGGCTGGATTGTGGTTGCATGCGTCTGCGTGATTCTTTTTCTCGCTTTCGGCAGTGTTTACTCGTTCACGACCTTTTTCGAGTCTTTTCAGGTGGAATTCGGCACCTCCCGAAGTTCTACCTCGCTGGTTTTTGCCATTGCTGGCTTTATTTATTTCAGTCTTGGGGCCATCAGTGGACAAATTGCAGACAGGATGGGTTCACGCTGGGTTATTGCTTCTGGTGTGTTTGTCATCAGCCTTGGACTGCTGCTCTCAAGCTTTGCAGTAACGGTCAAGCAGATCTATCTTGTCTACGGCCTGGGTATCGGTATTGGTGTAGGTTTTACTTATGTTCCAGCTGTTGGAGCAGTTCAACGGTGGTTTGTCACCCGACGCGGTTTAGCTTCAGGCATTGCGGTGATGGGCATCGGCTTGGGTACCCTATGCATGCCAGCTTTTTCGGCTGTCCTCATTCATTGGAGTGACTGGCGTACTGCATATATGGTTATGAGTGCATGTGTTTTTTGCTGCGGTATGACTGCAGCAATACTGATTGTCGATTCCCCTGAAGAAATGGGCTTAATGCCGGATGGGGAGCGGACCAACAGAGCTGACAGCACTGAACTACAAAATAATTTCCCTAAAAAATCACCGCAAGCAGAGGGTGAATTGACGGTGAAAGATGTTTTGAAAACCCATCCCTTCTGGCTTCTATATGCCGGTACATTCAGCGCTTCAATAGGGGTTTTTATCCCATTTGTACACCTGATGCCATTTTCTAAAGATCTCGGGCATACGACATCTACTGGGGTTTTTTTATTGGGCCTGATCGGTGTTGGCAGTACGGTGGGGAGATTTCTGATCGGAGGATTGGCCGACCGATTTGGTCGGCGTCGATCGCTCGCCTGTATGTATGCCGTGATGGCAGCTATCTTTGCATGGTGGCTGGTCTCCTCCCGTATTTGGGAACTGGCTTTGCTGGCTATCATTTTTGGTACGTGTTACGGTGGTTTTGTAGCCCTTCTTCCAGCGGTAACGGCGGACTACTTCAGCGGCTCCAATATCAGTGGAATTTTGGGAGCGCTTTATACCAGCGTTGCTTTTGGCAACCTTTTGGGTCCCACGTTTGCTGGTTTCATGTTCGACCTGCGACAAAGCTATATGATCCCTATTGTTATGAGCATACTCGCCGCCATTGTTGCCTCCATCTGCACACTTTTTCTGGAGAAACCTGAATCTTGGAGGGAAACCTTCTTTCAATAGCTCAGGTTATAAACGTTCTGAATGCTTGTCGAAAAATAAAGGCGGTGGCCAGACCCAAAAGGAGGGATTTGCCAATTAAGGGTTTAATTGTACCACCAGGCTTGTCTTGTCGCACAACTGAATATTTTCTTTAAACTATCCTGAGTGTGTAAAGCCAAGTCGGAAATTGATAAAAAAATAACAAACATCCACATTAGATTACCAAAACAAGTCTGTGAAAATTGATTTCAATGAGAATTAAAGATTTGATGCGGTCAGGCAACATCCCTTAACTTGAGGTTATGTGACACAGTTAAACTATCTATCCAGAATTAACTGGTTGACATAATTCGGAAAATATCAACTTAAATTCAGAAATACCATTTTGTACACTCTTTTATTAAGTCAATCCATTCAAAAAAAAAGAACCTCCTCAGGGCAAGCCCCGGGGTATAAATCTATCATTTTAGTTTTTTTCGCAGCAAGCTGCCGGGAATTTAACCCAAACCGAGATTAAATTCAATCCCACCTGATTTTCCTAAAACCCTAAACTACATAAAGGAGCTCCCATCTAAAATAAATGTTGGCCATTAAAGATTTGGTTATTGCATCAGATTCTCACAACATCAAGCCAATCTGTGAATTTGGATAAATCTCAACACCGGCAATGAACTGTCACATTGATGTTATCATATGTAAGCTTTGATAGAGCTTGAAGGGATTTATGCTGGAATTTAAAATGGAGCATTCTGGCTTTGAAACGCACATGAGGATGAAGTGCTGATCTATAACGGCTTCAGTTATAAGCCACCGGCACCTGAAATTATTCAACCTTTGACCTTTGAACCTTTTTGGTTTACATCTGGTAGTAGACTTTCCCCCAGCTGCTAACTTAACATGTGGAGCAAAAACTGGTGGAAGCTCTATCGCGCTCCGGCTGTGATGCGTCGCTGGAGCATTCTCCTTATTCTGGCTCTGGATTTAAACGTGATTGTGGCAGATAGTACACAACCCGACAAGGCTTATTATGCCAAGAAGCTAAGTGGCATCAAACTGGAGAAGGTCTATGAGTTGGTGAGCGCAAGGGTGCGCCGCTATCTGAAGGCAGAAATAGACCTCATTGCCTCGATGCTTGAACCGGGTCTAAATATTTTAGAACTCGGTTGCGGCTATGGCAGGGTGCTGTCGGCTTTTGCCCACAGTGTTGAAGAGGCTTGGGGGATTGACAACTCGACTGAGAGTATAGCTCTGGCAGCAGAGAGATACCCAGATTTGCATCTTAGACAGATGGATGCTGTCCACCTGGAGTTTGAAGACGACGCCTTTAATCTGGTTTTCGGGGTGCAGAACTTCATCAGCGCCTGCAAGGTGGAACCACAGCAGCTTCTTCTCGAAGCCATGCGGGTCACAAAGCCCGGGGGTAGGGTGATTCTGACCAGCTATACACCCCAGTTCTGGCCCCACCGGCTGGAGTGGTTTCGGACTCAGGCAGATCATGGCCTGCTGGGCGAGATTGATGATACGGCCACCGGCGATGGGATAATCGTGTGCACTGATGGCTTTAAGGCCACCACCTTCAGCTTGGATGATTTCAAAAAAGTGGCATCATCATGCGTGGCCGAGGCAGATTTCTACACCATAGATGATTCCAGTGTTGTGTTGGAGGTCAGGGTGGCCTGATTCGAGACGGGAGCATAGGTATTATCACCATTGTGTCAGAGCAGTCAAACAGCTTATCATAGGGATTAGTACTATAACCACTTAGGAAAAGGAGGATATGAAATGATCAAAAGGATAACATTATTTTCACTGGCAATTTGTATGGGCTTAATTTTTGGTGGACCCATCCAGGCCGCAGATACCATCAAAATAGGTTTTAATGCGCCCTTGACTGGCTTTGCGGCTGCTGATGGCAAGTCTTCATCCGAAGGCGCCAAGCTGGCGGTGAAACAAATCAATGCGGCAGGTGGTGTGCTGGGTAAACAACTTGAGCTGATCATCTATGACGATCAGGCCAAACCAGCCAATTCCATACCGATTGCCAACAAGCTCATCGGCAAAGATAAAGTGGCCGTGGGTATCAGCGGCAGCTACTCCGGCCCCACCCGCTCGGCGGCCGGTGTATTCCAGGAAGCAGGCATCCCTTATATCAGTGCCTATGCCATTCACCCGGATATCACCAAGGCGGGCAACATGGTCTACCGCACCGGTCTTTTGGGCACTGTGCAGGGCAGGGCCGGCGCCAAGCTGGTGGGTGATATTTTGGGTAAGAAAAAGGTGGTCATCATCACCTTGCAGAACGACTTTGGTAAATCCCTGGCGGCAGGTTTCAAGGAAATCGCTCCCAAATATGGTATTGAAGTGATTGCCGAGTATCAGTACTCCATGAAGGACCGTCAGTTCGGTTCCATCATTGCCAAGGTTAAGGCTGACAAGCCGGATGCCATCTATGCCAGCGGGTACTACTTCAACTGTGGTCCTCTGGTAAGCCAGCTCAGGGCAGCCGGTGTGGATACCCCGGTTATCGGCCAGGAAGGTTATGATGGACAGAAATTCATCGAGATAGCCGGACCCGCCGCTGAAGGTGTACTCATCACCACCACTCTGGACCGCGATTCCAAGGAAAAAGAGACTGTGGACTTCATCAAGGCCTTTGAAAAGCAGGCGGGTTTTCCGGCCGATATGGTCTCGGCCAGCGCTCACACTGCTGTAAAAGTTGCCGCTGCTGCCATGGAAAAAGCCGGTTCCACCGATCCGGAAAAAATCCGTCAGGCCATAGCCGAAACTTCTCTGAAAGCCTCCACCGGCCTGATAAAATTCAATAAGCTGGGCGAGGTGATGAAGCCTGTGCAGGTGCAGATAGTCAAGGGTGGCCGTTGGCATCGCTATGCGATTATCGACGATCCTGAGCTGCTGGTTCCACCTGAAGAATAGATCCTATCTGATATAAAAACGGCCGGGAGGGCTCAGACGCCTTACCGGCCTTTCTGCAATCCTTTTCAAACGCAGGCAGCCAATAATGCTATATGTCGAACTTTTCACCCAAGGTCTGATCTATGGTTGCATGTATGCCATTATAGCAGTGGGCCTTACGCTGGTCTATGGGCTTTTGCGCATTTTGCACGTAGCTCATGCCGGACTGTTCACCCTGGGCGCCTATTTGGGTCTCATTCTCACTAACGCCACGGGCAGTCTACTGTTGGCTTTGCCCGTTTCCGCCATATTCGTGGGTCTTGTGGGCATGGCCATTTACAGGTTCTGCTATCAGCCCATTCTGCATAAACCACCCTATGTGGCCCTGATCGCCTCCATCGGTCTGTTCATTGCCATGGAGGAGATTTTTCGCCTCATCTTTGGGCCTTATGGTCTCACCTATACCAATGCGCCTCTGCAAAGCCCGGTGCACATTCTGGGGATGAGCCTGCGCATGGTGGATATAGTGATCGTTTTTGGCAGTGTGGCAATGTTGGGGGTGCTGTCCTGGCTGGCCCAGAAGACCCGTATAGGCATTGCCTGGCGAGCCACGGTGGATGACCCCCAGATGGCCGAGAGCTTCGGGGTCAGCGTACAGAAGGTGCGCTATCTCAACTTCTTCATCGGTTCGGCCTTGGCTGCCGTAGCTGGCATATTTGTCTCTTTGCTCTCCAACCTTGCTGAACCCACTATGGGCGGGGTGCCATCTTACAAAGCACTGGCCATCATCGTGCTTGGGGGGCTGGGCAATGTCACCGGCACGCTGATTGCCTCGGTTATTTTAGGCGTGGTAGAGGCTTTCGGCACCATATATGTGGGCGAATACCTGGACCGAGACGCCATAGCCTTTGCATGCCTTATCCTGGTGCTGATGTTTAAACCCCAGGGCCTGTTTTCGAGGAAGTGAACCATGGGTATATATGAATTATCTCTGGCGACCATTGTCTGTATAAATATCATATTGGCCTTGGGCCTTAACCTCATCACCGGCTACTGTGGCCAGATCAGCCTAGGGCATGCGGCTTTTTTTGGCACCGGGGCCTATGTGGTGGCCTTGATGGCCAAGGCGGGTTTTCCCTTTCCAGTCAACCTGGCCGGCGCTATGCTGGTAGCCGGATTCATTGGCATTATTGTCGGCGTGGCCAGCCTGCGGGTGCGTCACGACTTTCTAGCCATCACCACCATGGGAGTGGGCTTCTTGTTTTTGGGTATTGTCAGGCAGCAGGATAGCGTGCTGGGTGGTGAAATGGGCTTAAGCGGCATTCCCTCCATAGGGTTGGGCAAGCCCGGTTTTCTGGTGCTGGTTCTGGTTGTGGCAGCGCTCTGTACCGCCTTCAGTGTTTACATTAAAAAATCATGGATGGGCTTTGCCTTCGATGCCGTGGCCACCGACGAAGATACGGCACGGTTGCTCACCGTGGATGTGCCTGCCTATAAGCTCACCGCTTTTGCCTTGGGCACGGCCATGGCTGGGCTGGCAGGAGGGCTCTACTGCTACTTCACCCGTTTCATCATGCCCGATGACTTCGGCTTCATTACATCTATCAGCGTGCTCTCCATGGTGGCCGTGGGTGGTATCGGCTCGGTGCCGGGGGTGATAATAGGCACCATGATACTGACCCTTCTGCCCGAGATGTCCGAATTCTTGAGCGACTACAAGCTGCTATTCTATGGCGCATTACTCTTTGCAGTCATGCGTTTTGCCCCCGATGGTCTGGCCGGTGTAGGTGGTAGTATATTTGACAAGCTTAAGGGCAAAGGAGGCGTGGCATGAGCGTGCTCTTGGATGTGCAAAATGTAACCATGCATTTTGGTGGCGTGCATGCCTTAACCGATGTCTCTTTCCAGGTGATGAATGGCGAGTTCTTAAGCCTCATCGGCCCCAATGGCGCAGGCAAAACCACCATACTGCGGGCTATTACCGGTGTGGTCAAACCTCAGAGTGCCAGTATCAGTCTTGCCGGCAAAGCCATAGAAGGCCTGCCCACTCACAAGCGGGCCGCTTTGGGTATGGCTATGACCAATCAGATCGTGTGTCCTTTCAATTCCATGACACTGCGTGATAATGTTGCCCTGGCCGTGGGTCATAAGCGCATTGCCACCATATTCAGTGCGGTGACATCCATGGATCGAAGCACCGAGCGCAAAAAGGCTGGTGAGTTATTAGAGGTGGTGGGCATTGGCGAGCACGCCGACCAGGAGGTGCTGGGCCAGCCCCTAGGCCTACTCAAGCGCCTGGAAGTGGCCAGGGCTCTGGCCTTGGAGCCAAAACTGCTGCTTTTGGATGAACCCCTGGCTGGTTTAAACAATGTGGAAGCGGGGCGCCTGGCTGATGTGGTGGTGGGCATCAACCGCGAGGGGCTCACGGTGGTGATGATAGAACACAACCTTGGCGAGGTCTTAAGGATCAGCGACAGGCTGGTGGTTTTGGATAATGGTCGCAAGATTGCCGAGGGTGAACCCGAATCCGTGATGCGCATGCCTCATGTAAGAGCTGCCTATGTAGGGAAGGAGGCTGAAAATGCTGCAGCTTGAGAAACTGTGTTGCGGTTATGGACCTATGCAGGCTGTGCATGGCATAGATTTAAAGGCCGCGGCAGGCAGAGTAATGGCCCTTTTGGGTGCCAATGGGGCAGGCAAAAGTTCGACTTTGATGTGCATTGCCGGTCACGTGGAGATCCAGGAAGGCCAGATCAGTTACAAGGGTAATGATCTCGCTCAAAAAACACCTATGGAGCGGGTGGTGGCAGGGATAGGCCTGGTGCCAGAGGGCAGAAGGCTGTTTACCGAGCTGACCGTGCGCGAAAACCTGGTGGTGGGCGGCTATTGTCGAGCCAGGCATGAGACCGCACCCAGTATGGAAAAGATATTAGCCCTTTTCCCCCGCCTAGGTGAACGCATAGACCAGCGGGCCGGTGCGCTCTCCGGTGGTGAGCAGCAGATGGTGGCCATTGGCCGAGCCCTGATGTCACAGCCCGAGCTGCTTCTTGTGGATGAACTGAGCCTGGGGCTGATGCCCAAGGTGATAGATATCTGTTACGCGGCCTTAGAAGAGCTGAAAAAACAGGGTATGGGATTGATTGTCGTGGAGCAATCCACCCAACGTGCTCTAGAGGTAGCTGATGACGTCACAGTGCTGGAAAGCGGCCAGGTGGTATGGAGTGGCACTGCGGTAGAGGCTAGAGATTCAGCGGATATGATTGATGCTTGTCTGGGGCTGAAAAAAGCAAGCTAGTTTGGCGTGGACCAAACGTCGGAATTAGTCAATATTGGCCTGGCAAATAGGAGTCTCTTGGTCTTGATACTATTTAGTTTCATATATCCACTGATTTATTAATAGGGGAAACGATTCTGGATTCTCTTTCTGGTCTGAATGAAACCCATGCCGATATATACTTCGGCGCTTTGATTATCTACTTCCATTTTTAACCTTCAAATATTGACCTTAATGATAAATAAGAGATTTGATCAATCCCGGCGATTCTTCCAAATTAAAGACTTTGTAACAGAGTATAGCGATCCGCAGGATATTATTCAGTAGACATAATATAAGAAATCTTTAGTTTGTGGTAACAAGCACAGGTAGGTGACTTGATTTGATAAGGGCATTCTATTTCAGTGGATCTGCCCTTTTTTGCTTTTTCGTAAGAAAGTTGATA
>RCNC010006865.1_pt1 | contig 11117 bp, 7 predicted proteins | sample 2041301 | NCBI WGS metagenome assembly RCNC01 (sample SAMN09708231, study PRJNA481090) | Marine sediment metagenome, whole genome shotgun sequencing project. | biome: marine sediment; feature: ocean; material: sediment; isolation source: Sewage treatment plant 13A marine sediment (STP13A) ... | reverse complement strand
GGTCCCCCTTGTGAGACCTGTGGACTGGATTCGAACGCCAGGCCACTGCTGATCCTGCAAAAGTTGGCGTTAAAGTTCTGATAGGCACGCGCCGAGATATGACGCAGCAACATTATATTAGAGGAGTAAGCGTTTTGAACATTCGCCATGCGCTCGAACGACGAGCCATGGGCGTCAATAAAATCGTACTTGCCGTACTCGGCGTTAGAAACCGGTCCCTGCATTTCGTGCACCAAAGTGCGTGGAAACGCGTGCTGCTGTATCGAGGGAAACGAAGACGGTGGTGGTGTCTTCAGCGCGTTGGCGTCATCGAGATGCGCCCATTGTGCCGAAGCAGGCAGAGCAACCAGCAAGAGTGCGGTTACGTGGATTTGAAAGAATATTGCTAGTGGTCTTTTCATCATTTTTGCACCAATGACCGCAGTTGCACCGAGGTGGGGAAGCGGTATCCATGTGCGCCGATGTAAGCGTTCCATCCGTGGAATCTTATGCGTCCGGATTATGCTCAGGACGCCGGCATACTGAATTTCTTGGGGAATCACCTATTTGTCTATACCTGCAGTAATACTGTGATAGACGTCCGGTGAGTCGGTGTGATGCAGATCACAGAAATGAAAGGAGCTGATCTTCGGATGCGAAAAGTGCTGGCAGGTCCTTCGTTTTAGGATCGCGGGCTCAGGAAGTGATTAGGCCAATATGTCAGCGCCGAAGAGTCCATCGTCAGGGTCCTCGGGGTCGTTGGCAGCGTGCATCAGACCGAACTCTTCACTGATCAGCCGGATCGCGGCGTCGGCCTCATTTTCGCCCTTGAAGCCCTCACCAATAACAAGCTTGTTGTCCTGTTGGTCGACGGCCTCAATGGAATAATAAATCACGTGCTTGCGGCCCGACTGCGTCTTGAATGAGCTGTTCTTGCGGAAGTGCTTGAACGCTTCACGCTGCATGCTCTTACGACTCACCGGGATGCCCAGTAGCCGTCTTACGGTGAGTATCTTGCGGTCGGCCTGCATCACTTCCAGCGAATTGAGCAGCATGTAAAGGCAGGCGAGGGCGATCAGCCCGCCGATGCCGGCGAATACGCTGCCGAAGATTGTCTGGCCTTCCTCAAAAATCAGGAACCAGCCGGCAGCCGCGAATATTGCGCCAACGAAAAATCCCCCTAGCGCCGAACCCAAGTGGCGGCCAATCGGGAAAAACATGCGTTTGCCGCTGCTTGTTGATTCGAGATTAACCACTTCGCGGATGGATCTGTCGTCCGCAGCACGCTGCAAATTTTCGGAACGCTCCACCGCGATATTGGACAGAAATCTTGAGTGCACTGCGGTGGGGTACACGGGTAGCTCATAGTCGCGATCAAGGTCGGTACCCGATAACTCGGCGCTTACGTTCAAACGCCACGCATAATAGCTGTCGTCTTTTTTAGTGTCCGATTCCCGACCATCTTCCGGCACATCGAATCGAAACGTCAGGCGGGTTCCATTCGACCCCATTTCCGCATGCGCAATGAGGTTCTTTTGCCATACCGCTTCTTCTTGCTGACTCCTGTTCTTGCCGCTACCCGATGTGTAGCTGTGAATATTGCTTAGCGTGACGGTGAACTCGTTGCTGGCATTGAACGGGACCTTGAGGTCGATAGTGCCGCCAACATGGCCGCCGATGGATCCGGGAAATGGGTCCAGAGTGACGGGCGCGGGGCCGAACGTTGTCCACTCCCGCGTGCGCCGTATTGCCCAAATCAGCAGGCCAATTCCGACGGCGGGAAATAGCAGGCCGACGAGCGCCAGGGTGTTATCTTTTTCCATGACTTCTTCATACAAAACGAAGGGCAGTGGCGCGGAAATCAAATTCCAAATCGCTGCGAATATCCAGGCGCCCCACATCGAGGATTTGGAAGACGACTTGATCGTTGCCGTTTGCCAATCATCATTCAATAGCCAAGGTGCTCCCTGATATTCAGGCAAGGTCGAATCTTTTTCCCTGGGCGCGCGCCAGGCTGCGATTAACAAACCCAGACCGACGCCACCGAATACGAACAGGAAGATCGACTTGAATCCGGTCAGTCCCCAACGCACACCACGATCAATAATCGAGTTGGATGGATTCTGTGGATCCACGAAAACCAAAATGCTCTCATCCGAAGACGCTGCGCTGCGCAAGCTGCGTCCAAAATCTTCCTGGTAACTGCCGATGTTGTCGCCGCCGCTGCTCAAAGAGATTCTGTCTCCTTGATATTGCCGCCCATCGACGCTGTAGCTATAAGTTGCGAAGGCCTCGTAGGTGTCCGAATCGTCGCCGCTGTGAGTTTCGTAACCACCGCGTATCAAATGCGCCTCGGTCTGGATCCAGCTGTCCATCTGCCACGCGTCGACAAATGTGGTACTTACGGACCACAGCATCCATACGCCGATCCCGAAAAACGGCAGCGCAAATAAGGAAACGAAAATTTTGCCTTTCATATGCGCGACGGTAGCAGTCGTTCGCAAGTATCTCTGTGAATACCGTCTGGTTATGGATGAGTGTAATCGATTGATATTACATAAGTTTTAACGTTTCGGGAAAATCTTACAACCTGCTGTTGCCAAAAACACACCAAATAAAGGCCCCTTATTCCATAATGTTCTATATATTCTGTGCACCTTTTCATGTCGACAGACATCTACATATCAACGAGTTGGATGAACATGGTGCCGAGCTTTGAGCACGGCGCTTCGCACGACAATTCAGTGGGTAGGTTTAATTGCGTATTAACGTTGTAATTTAGCAACACCGAAAGGTGGGGGATTTATCATGAGTAAACACGAGCGCCTATGGCGCACTCTGGGCTGGTCAGTTGTTGCGACCAGCCTTTCTTTATCGGCTCCGGCATTTTCGCAGGATGACGATTCCGACGACGGCAGCGCGCCGGTTGAGGAAATCACGGTAACGGGCTCCAAGCTCCGCCGCGATGCATTTTCTTCGATCTCGCCTGTTCAAGTCATTGGTGGCCAGGAATCATTAAAGATCGGTACGGTCGACGCTGCGTCGATGATGGCTGAGTCACCGTTTGTTTTCGGTACACAGCTCGATGGCACGACCAACGCGGGTTCAACGACTGGCGCCGTTGAAGGCGTTTCTGCAAGTGGACCGGGTTCTGCTACCGTTTCGCTACGAGGTCTTGGCCCAGAGCGTACCTTGCTGTTGGTCAACGGTCGTCGCTTGTCACCGTCTGGTGTGCGCGGCTCTCCGGTCGCTCCGGATCTGAACTTGATTCCGAGTGCAATGATCGACCGCATCGAAATCCTGACTGACGGTGCATCATCGATTTATGGTGCTGATGCTGTTGCCGGTGTGGCGAACATCATCCTGCGTTCAGAATTCGAAGGTATCGAACTACGCGCATTTGGCTCGGCACCCGAACAGAGCGGCGGTGAGGAAACTCTTATCAGCTTTATCGGTGGTGCTTCCAATGATGTTGCTAACTTCACCGTTTCGGCGGAGTACTTCAATCGCGAACATATCTACGCGAGAGATCGTACGGACTGGAACGACTGTGTGCAGAACATCGAAGTGGCTCCGAATGGCACTCAATACAGTGTTTGTGAGGACGGTCGTCCTGACAACGCTGCATTCATCGACAGCCAGGGATTTGTCTACTACACGCCAGGCGAATCGGATCTCGGAATTGACGATTGGTCGACAGGTGACGGCGCCAACCTTTTTCTCGGACGTACTGCTATTGACGTAAATAGTCCCGGAAATCTGGTGGGTACAGCGTCCGAAACGCCGTACAACTTGCAACAGGAAGAACTCGACACGCAGCTGCAAGGCAACGTAGAGAGAATCAACCTGTACGTAACCGGCAAGTATGACTTGTCTGCGAGCAGTAACCTGTACGTGGAAGGCTCGTATACGCAACGTCAGAATAAGGATGTTTTCACATCCGAGCAGGCGTTCCCGGCGATTCCTCAAATGATTCCGCAATGGGATGCTGCTGGTAACACCATCGGCATGGTGGATAACCCACTGAACCCGTTTGACGCCGAACCACGTGCGTTACCGCAAGAGCGAACCACTGACGTTGATAATATTCGTCTCGTCGCCGGTATTGAAGGTGACCTCGGTTCGGGCTGGTTCAGCGATCGCGGTTGGTTCTATGATGCATTTGCCAGCTTCGAAGAGAACTCCGGAACGTCAGTGCAAGCAGGAATGCTTGAGCCGAACGTCCGCGAGTCCATCGATACCTTGCGCCTCAATTCAGATGGCAATCTGGAGTGTGGCCTGCCGCGTACCGTTGGCGGTTTTGGCTTCATTACGCCAGCCGATTGCGTTGTCGTAGATTGGTTCGCGCCATCCTTGTTTGATGTCGACGGCAGTGAGCACGTGTTCGCTACACAGGCAGAAAGTGACTTCTTGTTCGGTAATGTCATCAACACGACCCAGATCAAGCAGCAGCACTATTCTGGCTTGGTTTCAGGCGATATATTCGATCTGCCGGCGGGACCCGTTGCAATGGCATTTGGTGTTGAGTATCGCGAGAACTCGATCAATTCTTCGAACGATCTCGTGCGTACGCTGGGTCTATCCACTTCTGAAGCTTCCGATATCGAAGGCGATACGGTGGGTGCAACCTGGATCGCAGATGCCTACGCCGAGTTTGAACTGCCACTGTTGGAAATGCTGACCTTGAACTTGTCGGGACGTTACACCGAAGAAAAGAACTTTGGTGACGAGACGACTTGGTCCGCTAAAGTGCTGTTTGCGCCACTCGATTGGTTCAGCATCCGTGCTACTGCAGGTACAACGTTCCGCGCGCCAAACTTGCGTGAGCAGTTTCTGGCTGGACAGGCCGGCGTTCTCGCGGGTACCTCAGATCCTTGCGTAGTTCCTGCTGTTGCGGTTCTTCCCGGACCGATCTACGACCCGGGCTCGGATCCGCGATCGGCTCGAGTGCTGGACAACTGTATTCAGGATGGCACAGACCCAACCGCACTTGGTTTGGTGGCGAACGTACTTATTCCTACCAACACGGGTGGTTCGGACGACATCACAGCAGAAACGTCGGAGTCAGTCACTCTTGGATTCATAGTTTCGCAGCCCTGGTCTGACGGTTTTGATCTCGATTTAGGTATTACGTACTTCGATATTGAAGTAAATGACACCGTTGAAGAACTCGATTCCGCGACTATTCTGACTCGTTGCTACAACGACGAAGATAATCTGGCGAGTGCATTCTGTAGTCGCGTAACGCGTGCTGGAGTCAACCCTGCGAACAATACAGTGGGGCGGGTCGATGCTTCATTCGTAAACCTCGGTCTTGTTACTTCTACGGGTTACGACATCAACCTGCGTTATCTTGACGATTTCTCACTGTTCAGCAGAGCTTGGGATATTCAAGCGACATTGACGGCTACGAAATACGAAGAGCAACTCACGCAGATCGACGACCAATCACCGATCGATGATCGCGTTGGCCTGGCAGGGTTCCCGGAATGGTCCGGCATTGCACGTATTGATCTGACCGCAGGTAACTGGGGCGTAACATGGCGCACTCGCTATATCAGTGATTTCGCTTTGGATGAAGAGGATGTCATTCAGTCCACCAATCGTACTCGACGTGACGCCTGTCAAATATCGGGTGGTCCTACCGATTGCTTCGACAAGCATTTCGGTGGTTCGACGGTCTATCACGATTTGTCAGGTACCTGGCAAAGTGATTCATGGGGTGTTTCTGTCGGTATCAAGAATCTTGCCGACAAATCGCCACCGTTGATCAAGCAAGGCTCAGGTCCTTCACGTATGAACTATGTTGTTCAGTCTACTTACGACCTCTATGGTCGTCGCGCTTTCTTAAGTGTGCAGAAAAGTTTCTGATCTAGCTTAGTGTGTTAGAAAAATGAGGCGGCAATCTTCGGGTTGCCGCCTTTTTTATTGCACTCGTTCTACGCGAATCGTGCGGCGCATTTCATTCAGACGCAACTTGTAACCGCTTAGCGAAGACTCTTCGATGTTGACTGTTTGGTTGCGCTTCAGGTCAACGCGAATTTTTTGCGTGTCGCCATTAATTTGTCGCCAGACCTGACCATTCTCAAGAGTGACCAACAGCTTCTCGTAAGGCACCGTGTCGTAACTAGCCACAACCAGTCCTTCAGCTTTCTCCAGGCTCTCCAATTTTTCTTCTTTGGTCTGCGTGCGAGCGACCACCTGACTGGCACCGATGCCCTCAGGTTCGACTACAGGTTCTGCCGCTATTTCCTTGCCGAGCAGTGCTGCTTCCAGACAGGCAATTCGATCCTTGTCACTGGATGTGTCTTTGCAATGATCGACGACCGCTTGCTGCGCAAATGCAGTACCGCCAACGAGAAGTAGTAAGGCTGTCTTAGTCATGTCGTCCTCGTGATTCGTCGGTCCATGCGTCCCAGACTGCAAAATTCTTCATCTGTACTTCGAGGTCGGTGCTATTGATCAAAGTCTCGACCTCCGCGCGCGTCTGGCGCGGCAATCTGGCGGTGTCATTCGCGAATCCCCATATCACCGCCGCAGCTATCGCCGAGTTCAGTCGCAGCTGATGCAGGTCCACTTTGTCGAACGTATCCGACTCGGCGTGATAATTTGACGCGTAGTTTGCGTCCGACTGATTGGCAACAAGGTTGGGCACGCCTTGCATCATAAAGTCGTAGTTATCCGTGCCTACCAGTGGAATATCGATTTGCTGAAACGGGCCGAGTCCAGCGACCGGCGCAAGATAGCTATCGACGAGAGGCGCGAGGCCAGGACGTCCGCCAGTAAAGAAGCCGGTCGTGCGACCGCTGCCGATATCGAACGACGCGGCCACGATGTGATTATCAAGTTCGTCTTCGTGTTGCTGTGTGTATTTCCAGGAGCCATCGAGATTCTGTTCTTCACCATTCCACAGCGCGAAGCGAATCGTTCTTTCCGGCTGCAAGCCAAGGCGCGTCATTTGTCGTGCGATATTTATAAGCATCACAACGTTGACGCCATTGTCGAGCGCGCCAGTGCCGAGGTCGTGAGAATCCAGATGCGCGCCGAACAACACAATCTCGTCGGGTCGTGAGCGACCTTTGATTTCGGCGATGACGTTCGTCGCAGTGATATTTTCCTGCTGCTCGACTCCGATCGTCGCCGTCAAATCAAGCGTGTTACCCGAACGTATCAGACGCAGCGCGCGCTTGGCATGTTCGCGTTCCAGCACGAGTAGTGGCTGAGTGTTGCTCCTGCCAGCCGCTGCGTTGTGTCGAAACAGGAGGTTCCTTGGCCGCGAGCTCATGACCGCTACCCCTGCCGCACCGACCGCTGCGGCGCGTGCCTCAAAACCGGGTGCTACGGCATACTCTGCGAACAAACCGCCGAGCCCTACGTCATCGTCGAGAACCGGAGTCTCGACCAACAGCCACGCAGCGTGTGCGGATGGCCCTAGTCGTTCGAAATCAGCCTCAGTGCCGAAACCCGCATCCAGCAGCGGGCCCGCAAGCGCGTTGGCGGAAACGGAAAACGGTTTTGCTACGGCTTTCGCATCGAAAGTTGCATCCCCGCTTATCACCACGGCAACAAAACTTTCCTGCCAGACGGCGGGCATCTGAAAGTCTTCTGTAATAACGGCGACTCCTGTCTGCTGCAATGTCGCCGCGGCCCAGGCGACGGCGTCGCGATTTGTATCGGATCCGGTAACGCGAGCACCGATCGAGTCAGTTAATTCCTGCAGGTCAGTGACGACCGGAGTGTCACCCAGCATTGCGGCGACCAGCCGCTCAACATCATCGTCTGCGGCATTCGCCGGCTGGGATGCGGCCAGGCCTGCGCTCGCAGCAATTGTGAGCAGGCTTTGGAGTATGATCTTCTTCATTTTGTCGCTCCCGGAGTACATTCATGGCTATTCGGACGTCTCTAATACTACTACTAACGTTCTTGCTGGCGGGTCAGGTTTTTGCGGCCGAGCGGCCACTTCGACCGGTGAATACCTATTCAATTGTTGCACGCGATGCGGCTACGGGAGAGTTGGGCGTTGCAGTGCAGTCGCATTGGTTCTCGGTGGGATCAGGTGTGCTGTGGGCCGAGCCAGGGATCGGGGCGGTAGCGACACAGTCTTTTGTAGATCCGAATTATGGACCTTTGGGCTTGCAGCTCATGCGCGCCGGCAAGGATGCGTCTGAGGCGCTGGGCGCGCTGTTGGCAGTTGACGAGCATGCGAACGTGCGCCAGGTCGGCATGGTGGATGCCAACGGCGTGGTTGCGAATCACACCGGCGATAAGTCAATTAGCGAGCATTGCGATATTGCCGGTGAGAATTTCACGGTGCAGGCCAACCTGATGTGGAAACCGACGGTTTGTGAGGCAATGGTTGCGGCCTACCTGGCAGCCGACGGTGACCTCGCGGAACGCATGATGATCGCGCTGGAAGCGGCACAAGCGGAAGGCGGCGATATGCGCGGTAAGCAATCAGCGGCAATTCTGGTTGTTAGCGGCGATCGTTCGCTGTCGCCATGGGCCGGGCGGGTGGTGGATTTACGCGTTGAGGACCATGCAACGCCGTTGCTCGAAATGCGCCGTCTGCTTACTTTGGCGCGGGCCTACAACCTCATGAATGAGGGTGATGCGCTCATGACGAGCAACGAAATAGACGCGGCGGTAGAGGCTTACAGCGCGGCAGAGGCCATTGTGCCGGACAGCCACGAGATGATTTTCTGGCATGCCGCGACCCTGGCCGGGGCCGGGCGAGTCGACGAATCTTTGCCGCTATTTGAGAAGGCCTTTGCGATGTGGCCCAAATGGCGTGAGCTGGTGACGCGCCTGCCGGCCTCAGGTTTATTGCCGGATGATCCGGAATTGATGGCCAAGATTCTTTCTACCGATTAAACTAGCGGGCTGGACGGCGAAAGTGGCGGAATTGGTAGACGCGCTGGCTTTAGGTGCCTGTGGGGTAACCCGTGAGAGTTCGAGTCTCTCCTTTCGCACCAGACTCATAATTTCTAGAAGCAGTTTTATCGAATCAATTTTATCGAATAAGGAAGTAAGCAATGCAGGTTAGTGTTGAGTCGACCGGTACCCTGGAGCGCCGCATGCGCGTTGAGTTCCCGGCTGCGCGTATCGACCAGGAAGTAAGCTCCCGTCTTAAGAAAGTAGGCAAGACCGCCAAGGTCAGCGGCTTTCGTCCCGGGAAAGTGCCAGCCAATGTCGTTAAGCAACGCTACGGCCAGCAAGTCCGCGAGGAAGTGTTGTCGGAGATCATGCAAAAGAGTTACAGCGATGCCGTGCAACAGGAAAACCTGAATCCGGCAGGTGGGCCAAATATTGAGGCGCAGAAGCCCGAAGACGAAAACGGCTTTGCTTATATCGCAACCTTCGAAGTCATGCCCGAGGTCGAGCTCAAGAATCTCGACAAGATTCAGGTGAAAAAACCTGATGTCAGCATTGGCAAGGCAGATCTGGACGAGATGATCGACAAGTTGCGCAAGCAGAAAGCGAGCTGGGAAGAAGTTGATCGCAAGAGCGCCGACGGCGATCGCGTCATTGTCGATTTCGACGGCTCGATCAAAGGTGAGCCTATTGCCGGCGGTAAAGGTGCCGAGGTGCCGGTAGTTCTGGGCGACGGTCAAATGCTTGAGGATTTTGAAAAAGCATTGTTAGGCGTCAAGGCCGGCGAAGAAAAGACCTTCAAGGTCAAGTTCCCGAAGGAATATCAGGCCGAAGAGTTACAGGGTAAGAAAGTCGACTTCGACGCGAAAATTCATCGCGTTGAGAAACAGGTATTGCCCGCGGTCGACGATGAGTTTGCCGCCATGTTCGAAGTCAGCGACGGCGGCATCGAGAAGTTCCTGGCGGACGTCAAAGACAATATGGGCCGCGAAGCTGAGGCAAAAGTCAGCGCCGATGTTCGCGAGCAGGTCATCGATGGGTTGATCGAGACCAACAACATCGAAGTTCCGCAGACTCTGATCCATCAGGAAATGCAGGCACTGCAGCGCGACGCGATGCAGCGCATGGGCATCGAAGACCCGGAGCACGCCCCGGCGATGGACAATTTCACCGATCTGGCTGAAAAACGCGTCCGACTGGGGTTGTTAATTCGGCAATTGATCGTAGATCAGAGCCTGTCCGTCGATGAGGCAAAAGTTCGAGCGCGCGTTGAGGAGATGTGTGCGGGCTACGAAAATGCCGAAGACATGATCAATATGTACATGAGCAATCCGCAAATCGTGCAGCAGGTCGAGCCCATGGTGCTCGAGCAGCAAGCGATTGACTGGCTCATGGAGAATGGCAAAGTGAGCGATAAGAAAGTGACGTTTAGCAAGTTCATGGAAAAAAAGGAAGACAAATGAGCGCACCACAGGCATTGAATCTCGTACCGATGGTCGTCGAGCAAACGGCGAGAGGCGAACGCGCCTACGATATCTACTCGCGGTTGTTGAAAGACCGACTGATATTTATCGTTGGTCCGGTTGAGGATCAAATGGCCAATCTCATCGTGGCGCAGTTGCTGTATCTGGAGTCAGAGAATGCCGAGAAAGACATTCATCTGTATATCAATTCACCGGGCGGTGTCGTGACCTCAGGGCTGTCTATCTACGACACCATGCAATTCATCAATTGCGATGTCAGCACCATTTGCTGCGGGCAGGCGGCGAGCATGGGTGCCTTGTTGATGGCTGGCGGGACTAAAGGCAAGCGCTTTGCATTGCCGCATTCCAGATTCATGGTGCACCAGCCGAGTGCGGGTTATCAGGGTCAGGCAACGGATATCAGTATCCATGCCGCGGAAACGATGGCATTGAAGGCGCGTCTCAACGCGATCATGGCGGAGCACACGGGCCAGTCAGTCGAACAGATCGAGAAAGATCTCGAGCGCGACAACTTTAAGAGTGCCGAAGCCGCTCGTGAGTACGGACTCGTCGACACGGTGCTCGCGAAACGTCAGGAAATGTCCAGAGGCGCTAAGGACTGATTCCTTATAAATCAATCAGTTAACAGTTTCACGTGCCGCTTATGGGACCTGGTGCTTTGCACCGGGAAATGCTGCATGTTATATACACAACGTCGCTGTAAGCGACTGATTTTGTTGTCACAGAGGCCAACTCTTTATGAGCGATGATTCCCGCGGTAAGAACGAGGACGGAAAACTCCTT
>RCNC010002996.1_pt1 | contig 11119 bp, 10 predicted proteins | sample 2041301 | NCBI WGS metagenome assembly RCNC01 (sample SAMN09708231, study PRJNA481090) | Marine sediment metagenome, whole genome shotgun sequencing project. | biome: marine sediment; feature: ocean; material: sediment; isolation source: Sewage treatment plant 13A marine sediment (STP13A) ... | reverse complement strand
GAGCTGCGCACCGAAAACGAAATATGCGTTTTTGGGTGCTGTTTTGCGAAACGACTGATGGCCTCAGGCAACACTTTTACAGACAATGCTGCTGGACATCCTAACCGCAACCGACTGAGGGAGAGGTCATTAATCTGACCGGCGGCTGTTCTTATTGTTTTGAGTCCTACAAACGAACGCTCAACTTCTTCGAAAAGAATCTCCGCTTCCCTCGTTGGATTAAACCTACCTTTTTGGTGGTGGAAAAGTTGGACCCCGACAGAATATTCTAACTCCTTTAAAAGTCGGCTAATACTTGGCTGCGAGATGTAAAGAGCTTTGGCGGCTGCCGTCACCGAACCTGTTCGCATAGTTGTACTAAAGGCTTCAAGCTGTCTGTAATTCATGTTATTAACCCCACAAACATATAGAATTTACGAATAACTATAGTCAATAATTGTATTTGACTTAATAACTTATAAAATTTAATATCAAAATACAATATACAATTTTGGCATTTTCCCCGCTGCTGTCCATTTGATTTGTGAAGTTACGCGACAATTGTTCACGCTTGGTATTATTGTCACCTGTATCATATGAAAAAGGCAGGTATCGGCCAACATACTTTTAAACTACATCTTGCCGATGTTTCATTTCCAGGGGCCGTAGATGCCGGAGTTCTATATAAGGGACATGCAGCAAAAGCAGGTATTGATATTCAAGTCGTGCGTGTGTCCAGCGATGGTTACTGGAAAGAGGTTTGGAAGAAGGTTGGTTGGTGTGGATGTTACTGGACGAGTCGTCCAACTGAAGATTGGATGTTTTCAATGGCTTATGCAGCCGACGCAAAACAGAACGACACCATGTGGAAGCATACCAAGTTCAATCAATTGCTTATTGCGGCTAGGGCCGAATTGGACGAAGCTAAACGCAAGGCGATGTATGTGGAGATGCAATCCATTGTCAACAACGATGGTGGTGCTGTGATTCCCATGTTTTCAAATAATGTAGAAGCGATTTCCTCGAAAATCGGATATGAAAGTTTAGCCGGCAATTGGGAACTTGATGGGGAACGATGCTCTGAACGCTGGTGGTTTGCATAATAGGGAATGTTTGTTAAATAAGAAGCAACTCGTGTGATCGAAGATCCATGATCATACACATAAAACTCAAATCAGATTATTACTTGCTATGAAAAAGCCAAACATCGTATTCATCTGCACGGATCAGCAGCGCTTCGATAGCCTGGGGTGCAGCGGCAATCCAGTTGCCCGCACCCCCAACATCGATTTAATCGCTTCCCAAGGTGTTCGTTTCACAAACCATACAACGCCTTGCCCCATCTGTTCACCAAGTCGAGCCAGCATCTTTACAGGTCTCTATCCTCGGAACCATGGCCTTATCACCAACGGTATGGCCCTGGATCAACATATTTCTACATTGCCAGAACAGCTATCCGGGTATGAATATCGAACTCACGGGGTAGGGAAACATCACTTGCAGCCAATTCTGGCACCAGCCGAACATGCCATGCCGGAATCAGCGGCATTTTGGAAAGGTGCTTCGGGAAATTCTTGGAATGGGCCGTATTATGGATTGAAGAACGTCGAGTTCGTTATCGGGGAAGCGGACCAGGCCGTCAATTCAGGTGGTCACTATGCCTCTTGGTTAAAGCAAAATCACCCGGAAGCAATCGCTATGCTTGCACCTGAAGCATCCCTTGAAAAACGGCCTCCCGATCTTGATGAAGTCTGGAAGAATGCTATACCCGCCGAACTGCATTATAATACTTGGATTACCCAACGGGCAATTGATTTTATTGATGCGGTTGATGATCCATTTTTTCTATTCGTTTCTTACCCTGACCCGCACCACCCATTTGCACCTCCTCGACCCTATTGCGATATGTTCTCCCCTTTGGATGTGCCTTTGCCGCAGATTGTACCGGGCGAGCTTGCACGCATGCCAGCCTACTATGAGAGTATTTTTAACCCGGGCGCAACAGGATTCATGAAATCCTACTGGGGATCATCTGATGATACTGAACAGGGTTTTTTGCTGCAAACTAAAGGCCTACGTGAGGAAAGCCTGCGTCTTGCTATCGCCCATACCTATGGCATGGTAACCATGATCGATGATGGGGTCGGGCGTATTATGGAGGCTTTGCGGCAGCGAGGGTTAGAGGATGATACCATAATTGTTTTCACTTCCGATCATGGCGAATTATTGGGTGATCACGGCCTTTTGCACAAGGGACCGCCACCTTACCGGCAATTGCGAGAGGTACCCCTCATCTTTAAAGGTCCCGGGATACCTTCCGGACAAGTAAATTCAAGCCTGACCAGCCATATTGATCTCATGCCTACGCTTCTTGACTTTATTGGTATCGATACTACAAACAGCAGGTTCGATGGCCAATCGCTTAAGCCATTGTTAAGCGGACAAAGGGACTTTCTGAGGGAAATCATTTTTTCAGAATATCATCCGCGATCGCAAGCTATCCAGCTGTATAACCAGACAGTCCAATCAATAAAGTGGCGCTTCACTGTTTACCCTGAAAATCCTGAATGGGGAGAGTTATTCGATCTGGAGCATGACCCATTCGAACACGCAAATCTATTTTCTGAACCTGAATACACCGCGATTACCCAAGAATTAACCCAATATTTTAATCAGCATTTTCTACCTCGTCCAATGGTTACAGCAGAACGAATTGCGAAATGGTAACCATAATTCATTATTAATCTGAACGGTTTTGGTTTTTACATCGAGTATACGCAGCCGTGCATTTTTTTGAATCCCCCCACTGAGGTAGGATAATTCATATGATTCCTGAATTTTCTGTAAGGTCATGACGTCCTATACGTTTCGAAGTGGATCCCGTTAAAAGTGCGCTTGCTCCATTATCGACCCAAAATTGAAAAGCCATCAAATTAGGTTACCAGAAGTAACCTAAGGAAATCGTTCTGAATGAAAACTAATGACTTGGTCGCACCAGACGATCCACCTCAAGTTGTGATTATGTAACATAGTATAAAATATAAAAAATTCAATAAGTTGACATAATACCGGTGAAATCTAAATGTAGCCATGACGTCAAAATTGCGGCGATTTAAATCGTTAATCAAAAGGTCCATAAGCCAGCCGGCCATCTATATCTCCTTAAATAAATTTGACACCGCAGTGGAAATACCAAAGGAAGCCTCCAATCCTTGACACAATCGGATCATATAGATAACGTGTTCCCACAATGATTTTAAAATGGGGCGGTAATTCTAGTTCACCTTTAATCTGAAGGAGGTTTCATGACAAAAGCAGAAATGATCGAAAAGATTGCAAAGGATGCGGAGATATCAAAGACTGCTGCCGCCAAGGCGTACGATTCATTCCTTGATGGAATAAAAGGTGGTCTGAAAAAGCGCGGCAGCAAGGTAAATATATTTGGCTTTGGTACCTTCAAGAATGTTTATCGGAAAACCCGTAAGGGCCGGAATCCTCAAACAGGTGAACAGATCAAAATCAAAGGTCGAAATGCCGTAACATTCAAGGCCAGCAAAAATTTGGCTTAGAATTACCAAAAGGATAAAATCAAGGCAGGCGAGTCCTACGATCGGATTCATCCTGCCTTAATCATTTTAGCCATAAAGATTCTCAATCCATCTCATCGCTTCTGTATCACTGACTTTTCCAAGGTATCTCTGGGTGGTTGATAGGTTGGAATGACGGAGTACAACCTTTGAAATGATTTCAATCGGTGTTCCAGAGCGACTTGCATATGTCGCTGCATGTCTTCTTAGATCATGTGGCCTCAGGTGAATGCCAACAAGATTCCCAGCTTTAACAACAATTGACCATGCCGCTGTATAGCTTATCGGAAAAATCCTGGATTGTGGTTTTAGGCGGGTGTATTGGATGTATTCCTTGAGGCGGTCAGATATATTTTGTGGAATGAATGCAATTTCTGTTTCTTTTCCACTTTTCGTACCTGACAGATATAGCTTGCAGCCCTTACAGTCTATTGGACAAAGATTTAACACCTCTCCAATTCTCATCCCTCCGCGCGCCATCAGCTCCAACATCAATCGGTTTCTTGGGTTATCTGTGCGAAAGATGATTTCATCAATGATGTAATTGTAATTATGCAGCGCAATTTTTTTTTAGAATTTGCTTTGTGATAATCGATAAAATTTTGAGCAGCCTGATTTGTTTTCATCGGTGTACCTCCCTAATTTAGGTTATAGTGGTTTTGCCCATACGGGCCAAGTTTAATGTTATCTTTGTTATTCAAGGTAGTTCAAGGTTGAGATCCCAAAGCTGTATATAATGATTCTATAATGGGTGTTAGTCTAAGACCTTTCATTATTGATGATGACGATACCGTCCATAAAATTTCATATACGCTGTATAGGCGGCTTGTAGGCCAAGATCCTGGAGAGCAGTTAAAACGCTATGCTGGTCGGCGGATACGATATGCTTTGATCGCAGTAAAAATGAAAGACAGGAAGCCTATAGATATTTTGCATACTGAGGGGGGCTTCTTCACATTCGATTCAGATGGCAGATTGGACCTGTCCAGTAGGAAAGAGGAGATCAAATTGGTCTTTGACAGTCTGACCCCACATACATCGATCAAGTCCTCGAACCGGGTTGTCGATGCAAGGCACCATTTTGCGAAAAAGAAATATGAAGGCAAATATACATGGAAGCCAACCCCTCAAATAGCGGAAACAATTATTAGGATGATATTTGGCAAATAAATATGAAGAAAGAATCCATCATAGAAATGATGCAAAGAGTTCTCAAAACCGATGCCGAACTGGAGTTCCTTACGATATTAGATATTTCGGAGCTTGAAATTCTTATTGCCTGTATCCGTGATCGTGTTGAAAACCGATCACGGAGTTCTTGAGAAGGGGGGCGATTACACTAAATTTCCCCCGTAGCGCCTTCAAATCCATATTCTAAGATTTGTATTAATGTATCAGCTATGTTAAAAGGGTTACATCACCATTTTAAATTGAAGCCGTTTCAATTCTCCCCATTCTTTCTGCGTGAATAAAAAGATTTTTATGTTTTCACGATATTAAAGTTTTGAATACCATTTGTATCCTTAATTTCATCAATATTTCAGTATAATGCAAGTAAGGGGAAATAGGTAATATTTGATGCAGAATACTCGATTTGTAATTGGAGTCGACGACATGAGCATTCGAAGTATTGTTTTATCCTTCTCGCTACATTTAGTTTTGTCTTTTTTTATTGAACCTCTGCGTTCATGCGCCCCTCTTGGTGTGCCAAGAATTTGCAGATAACTGCCGTGCGTTTCATGGCTCTCATACAACTATACGTTTTATTGCTGCATTATCAGTCGAAAGTCGCCGTTATGCAGATAAATAAATTTGCAATACGGCCTACCATTAATCATTTTATAAGGAGGTGTAGGTATGCAACAAATTAATCATTATGTAAATCAATTGCTCAATGGTGACATCTCCAGACGTGGCTTTATACAGCGTTTGAGCGCTCTGGGCCTGTCTTTGACCGCCATCGGCGGTATTCTTCGATCGGCTCCGGTGGTTGCCGCTCAATCGCCCAAGTACGGCGGACTATTGCGGGCCGTGCATTCCGCCCAAAGCCCCAACGATACCCTCGACCCTCAAATGGCCACAGCCGGGATCGATGCCTGTAGGGCTTTCCAGTTTTACAACTCACTGGTTTGGGTAAACGAAAAATTGGAACCGATTCCGGAGCTGGCCGTGTCCTGGGAGACCAAACCAGGGGCAAAGGAGTGGCATTTTAAGCTGCGCAAAGATGTTGAATACTCCAACGGCAAAAAATTCACCTCCGCCGACGTGATCTATACCATGTCCCGCATTATTGCCAAAGATTCCAAATCTCCGGCCAAATCACTTTTCGGTAGCATAGAGGATATGAAAGCCGACGGCGATCACGGTGTAACCTTTTTCCTGAAAGACGGTAACATGGATCTGCCCAGTTACTTTACCGATTACCACACCTGTATCGTCCCCGAAGGGTTTACCGACTTTAACAACCCAGTGGGCACAGGGCCTTTTGTTCTGAAAGAATTTGTCCCGGGCGTGCGTTCTCTGGCTGCACGCAAAAAAGATTATTTCAAAAACGGCCAACCCTACGTGGACGAGTTGGAGTGGTTCGCCATCACTGATGCATCCGCCAGGGTCAATGCCTTGATGTCTGGGGATGTACATATGATCCTCGAACTGGACCCCAAAGCCCTCAAGAGTATTGAGAAAAAGCCCGATATCCAGGCCGTATCCACACCTGCCGGACAGTACATTGATATCGTAATGATGTGCGATCGCGCTCCCACCGACAATAATGATCTGCGTCTCGGCATGAAATACCTGATCGATCGTGAGAGGGTTGTCAAGTCGATTTACAAAGGCTTCGCCTCCATCGGAAACGACACACCCGTTGCCCCCACAGACCCTTTTTACTGCGACCAAATGCCGATTCGTCCCTTTGATCTGGACAAAGCCAAGTATCATATTAAAAAGTCAGGAGTGACCGAGATTGACCTGCACACGTCGGAGGCCTGCGGCACCGGCGCCGTGGAGGAAGCCTTGATGATACAGCAAATGGGGCAAAAGATCGGGTTCAAGGTCAATGTCAAACGCGATCCTGCCGATGGCTATTGGGACAGCACATGGATGAAATTTCCCGTACATATGTCTGGCTGGAGCGCAAAAGCCACCGCAGATATTATGCTGAGTATCTCCCTTGAATCCAAAGCACCCTGGAATGAATCCAAATGGAAGAATGAAGCATTCGATAAGCTGCTCGCGGGCTCAAGGATAGAGGTCGATAAGGCCAGAAGAAAAGCCATGTATTGCGAAATGCAGCAGCTACTCTATGATACCGGTGGTATCATCATTCCGGCTTTCAATAACTTTATCGACGGCATTTCTTCAAATGTCAAAGGATTGGTACCGGTGCCTCTGGCAGGTCTGGGCGGTTTGAGATTCCATGAAACCGTCTGGCTGTCATCCTGATCCGTAAATAATGAGATATTAAAAGACTAGCGGGCCTATTTATGGGAAAACCTTCTAACATAGAGGGTTTTCCCTGGTACCGCGTTTCATTGGCAACAAAAAGGATGGTTACACTGTCATGACCCGTCTCTTAATCAAACGAATCATGCTGGGTTTGATTACCATGTGGATCGTATCTCTCATGGTGTTTGGCGCGACCGAGATCCTCCCGGGCGATGTGGCCTCTGCTATCATGGGGAAATCCGCAACACCGGAGGCTCTGCAGTCCATTCGAGAAGAACTTGGACTGGACCGGCCAGCCATTGTCAGGTACGGCGGGTGGTTAAGGGACATTGTTTCCGGGGATCTGGGGAATTCCCTGGCCACCGGCCGCAAAATCACGGAACTGATTGGTGAAAGGCTGGGCAATACGATAGTTTTGGCTGTGACGACCGCTATTTTTGCGGTGCCCCTGTCCATCTTTTTGGGTCTTTTTGCGGCCATGTTTCCGGGTTCATATTTTGATCGCGCCGTAAGTTCCGGTACGCTTTGCCTGGTAGCGGTACCAGAGTTTTTTATCGCTTCGGTCCTGGTTTTGATCTTTTCGATAACCCTAAACTGGCTGCCCGCTGTTTCACAAATTTCCCTAAATGCCCCTTTTTTTAAATTGGTTCAAGCTCTGGCCTTGCCGGTTATGGCGCTGACAGCAGCGATCATGGCCCACATGGCTCGTATGACCCGTACCTCTGTGCTAAATGTGGTGTCCTCGCCCTATATTGAAATGGCGATTCTGAAAGGCGTACCGCGTCGCACCATCATTTTAAAGCACGCTCTACCCAATGCGCTTTCGCCCATTTTCAATGTGGTGGCGCTCAATCTGGCCTATCTGATCAGCGGTGTTGTCATCGTTGAAACCATGTTTTCCTATCCGGGTATTGCTAGATTGATGGTCGATGCCGTTACGAACCGCGATATTCCCCTTGTACAGGCCTGCGCCATGCTATTTTGCGGTACGTATGTGGGACTGAACATGCTGGCCGATCTGTTATCTACCATATTTAACCCTCGATTAAGGTTTCCAAAATGAACCCGAAACCAAATGGCACTCCCCCAAAAGATGATTCCGAACTTGTGGACCTTGGTTTTCCATCAGAGCGTCCACCGTCCAAGCGCGAAATCAAGATCAGCACTACCTGCTGGATAGGTATCGCCATTTTATTGATCTGGCTTTTTGTAGCCTTGTTTGGACCGCTTCTGGCCCCTTATTCCCAAGGGGAGATGATTTCCTATGACAGCTTCGCCCCCCCGGGAGAGGTGGGAATTTTGGGGGGCGACTATATCGGACGAGATATTTTTTCGCGTCTGCTTTTCGGCGCCCGCATGACCATGGGTCTGGCCCTGATCGCCACCGTGCTGGCATTCGTGGTGGGCGGCGTTTTTGGTTTTCTCGCTGCTGCCGGTGGTGGCTGGGTGGATCAGATCTTGAGCAGGCTCAACGACGCTATTATGGCCTTTCCATCCATCATGCTGGCCCTGATCGTCATCGCGGCCTTGGGTACCAGTATTCCGGTCCTCATCATCATGGTCTGCCTCATCGAGGCCACACCGGTTTTCCGGCTCACAAGAGCGCTTGGCATGGATATCTCGGTCATGGATTTTGTGGAAGCTGCCAGGGCCAGGGGTGAAAACATGTCCTGGATCGTCCGCCGAGAGATATTTCCGAACACCTTTGTTCCGCTGGCTACCGAATTTGGACTGCGCTACACCTATTCAATTCTATTTATCAGCGCCCTTAGTTTTTTAGGTCTGGGTGTCCAGCCACCCCAGGCCGACTGGGGCGTGATGGTGCGTGAGAATATGATCGGTCTGACCTACGGTTCCGCAGCTGCGGTTATTCCCGCAGCAGCCATCGGTTCCTTGACCGTGGGCATCAACCTGATCGTTGATGCCTTTGTTGAACACGGCAACCGGGATGTCTCCGAGGAAATGATTTAATGCAAGAAATACTCAGGGTCGAGGGCTTATGGGTGGAGGGGCGTCTGCCATCTGGCGATTATGTGCCGATTGTTAGGGATGTCAGTTTTACGGTCAATCAGGGCGAGGTGGTAGCACTGATTGGTGAGTCCGGATCAGGGAAAACCACTATTTCTCTTGCTGCTTTGGGATACGCGCGTCCGGGGTGCCGCATAAAGTCAGGAAAAATCCTTCTTGACGGGAAGAACATCCTTTCCCTGGACAATACTTCCAAACGTGAAATGAGGGGCCAGTCCACAGCCTATGTGGCTCAAAGCGCGGCCGCTGCCTTCAATCCGGCCCTCACCATAGGCTATCAGATCACGGAATCCCCGGTTATCCACGGCCTCATGACACTTTCAGACGCCAAAAAACAGGCCCTTACGCTTTATCGCCGTCTTGATCTGCCCATGCCCGAATCCATCGATAAGCGCTATCCCCACCAGGTGAGCGGTGGGCAGCTCCAGCGTCTCATGGCCGCCATGGCATTGTCGTGCAATCCCCGGCTTTTGGTGTTGGACGAACCCACCACGGCCTTGGATGTGACTACTCAGATTGAAGTCCTGACCGCTTTCAAGGAGATCATCCGCCAACAACATACCGCTGCTATATACGTGACCCATGACCTTGCGGTGGTATCTCAGATGGCGGACCGCATCATTGTCTTGCTTGACGGTGAAATGAAGGAAACAGGCACGGCAGAAGAATTGATAAGCCGTCCCACCCATCCATATACCATCAAACTAATGGACGCTGTGCGTCCCGTTCCAAAATCAACGGATCATAGAATAGCAGATGCCGATGAGCAAGAAACTGGGTTAATGCGCATAAGCGATATAACCGCCGGTTATGGTCGTGTTCGCAAAAAAATCATCCTACGGGATGTCAATCTTGATATTCCTAAAGGGAGTGTCGTGGGCGTCATCGGCGAGTCGGGCTGTGGCAAGAGCACCCTGGCCAGGGTAATCGCCGGTCTGCTGCCTCCAGAAACCGGTGAGATAAATCTTGCTGGCAAGACCTTGGCCCCATCGGTGGCAAAACGATCGCGGGATGATTTGAAGCGGATTCAGATTGTATTTCAAATGCCGGATACGGCCCTGAACCCCCGTCAGCGTATTGTGGATATATTAGGCCGCCCCCTGCAATTTTACATGGGATATGGCGCTGGAAAACGTCGCAGCCGGGTACGTGAGCTTCTGGAAATGGTGGAGCTGCCTGCCGATATCCTGTATCGCTATCCCGGGGACCTTTCCGGAGGGCAGAAGCAACGTGTCAACCTCGCACGCGCTCTGGCAGCAGGCCCGGACCTCATTTTATGCGACGAGGTGACCTCGGCCCTGGATACAATCGTCGGCGCCGCCGTTATCAAGCTGCTTCAGAACCTTCGGAAACATCTTGACCTGGCCTATCTTTTCATCAGCCATGACCTTTCCACTGTTTCTTCATTCGCAGACCGGGTAATGGTACTCTATGCAGGGCGGACAGCAGAGCTCGGTCCGTTGAATGCCGTACTCTCTCCCCCGTATCACCCATACACGCGGTTGCTCCTCTCATCCGTTCCGGAGCTGAGGCCGGGTTGGCTGGAAGAAGTACTGAGTTCCAGAGAACGCATGCTGGCTGTCTCGCGATCGGTGGAAATCACGGATATAGGATGTCCTTTTTATCCACGCTGCTACCTGGCCATCGATGGAACCTGCGATCAAGAAAGGCCGCCCATTCGAAAACCCGGCCCCGGCCACTCCATTTATTGCCATCGTGAAATTGATGAGTTGCAAAGTGAAATGTAATGAATTTGTCTCCCATCTTTTGATAGACGCTGTTTTGAATCCTGGTCATCCGCTAAGCATCTCAGCCTACCACACAAGTAACTTGAATTCACTTTTGTATAATTCGGTCCTTCTGACTGATTTTCAGCTGTAAATAATTATTATTCATATAGAATAAAATGGCTTTGTGCTATGGGCTAAATTACCAAAAAAAGCCATCGATAATTGAAGCATGTAATGTTTTAGAGATTACAACAAAGTTAACGATCCATCTATACAGAAGAATTTGTAACAGAGCATAGCGATCTGCAGAATATTATTCAGTAGACATATTATAAGTAAAATTTAGTT
>RCNC010002995.1_pt1 | contig 11120 bp, 8 predicted proteins | sample 2041301 | NCBI WGS metagenome assembly RCNC01 (sample SAMN09708231, study PRJNA481090) | Marine sediment metagenome, whole genome shotgun sequencing project. | biome: marine sediment; feature: ocean; material: sediment; isolation source: Sewage treatment plant 13A marine sediment (STP13A) ... | reverse complement strand
GTTGGTTGATTATTATATTTTGATTTATTTCTGAAATCTTCCACTGTCTATTTCTTCAAAAGTTGTTTGTAGAAAGAATTGTCACACAGGAAAGCACTCCCAGCAATGGCAGCATCTTCCGGCATTGATGAAATGAAAACAGGAAGCTGCATTCCTGCCTGTGAGAATTCATCCTGCAGCTCTTTGCCGAACAATGGAAACGCGGATGAAATATTTCCACCGATCACCAGGCATCCAGCATCAAATCCCTTCAACCAGGGTGCTAGAAATTTACCCAGTTCCGAGCCGAATGTGTGGAATATCATTGCTGCAGAATTATCATTTATCGCCATGTCTGCTAACTGTTTAACGCCTGATATTTCCTTTCCTGTCAATGCTTTATATTCTTTCAAGAACCAGCGTGTAGAGAAATACTCATCTGCGACAGAATCTCTGAAAGGTACCCTGTAAAGAAACCCATCCTCAGGTATTCCGTACTTACCTGCCACGGGTTTGTGATTCTCTATAAATGTAGTGCCAAACCCTGTCCCCAGTGTTACAGCAAGTAGTCTTGAATATTTGGCAGCTTCACCCTGTAGTGATTCACCAATGGCAAAACATGCCGCATCATTTAAAAACCTTACAGGGTATTCTTCTTGTAATTGAAATTTTTTTAAAATCTCCAATCTTATGTTTACCCCGTACAGATGATTGAATTTCTCTACATCCTTAAACCAGGCAATCCCATTCTGGTAATCAAATGGACCCGGCATGGCGAATCCTATCCCCGCGAGTTCACTAAAACGGTAGTTGCCAGCAGCTTCGCGAATGGCATTTGCCCAACTGTCGATAATTACAGGAGCAGATGAATTACTATCTACAGTTTTTCTAATCCGGGAATTACCAATGAATTGATGGTTCTCGAGATTAAAAAGCTGGCAGGTGATGTGGCTTCCACCAATATCTGCACCAATGGCAATTTTCATTTTCGTTACTAATTGGTTAAAAATACTATTTCTTACCGATCTCCAATTATTTATGCTGTTCTTGTCCCGGTTTGGACATAAATTAAAATAGCATGGAGATAGGAATTGATAGTTTTGCTGCTTTTGGGAATGTCAGTAGTGGAAATGCTTTGGATAGTTCGAAAGCACTGGCTGAACTTCTCGAAAGAATAGAACATGCAGACAGGGAAGGCCTTGATGTATTTGGGATAGGAGAACATTATCGCAAGGAATTTCTGGATTCAGCACCGGCTGTTATTCTGGCTGCTGCAGCAGCACGCACAAAAAACATTCGGCTGACAAGTGCGGTAACGGTATTGAGCGCAGCTGACCCGGTTCGGGCTTTTCAAAGCTTTTCAACGATTGATTTGATCTCTCAGGGCCGAGCTGAAATGGTGGTTGGACGGGGATCATTTACTGAATCTTTCCCGCTATTTGGTTTGGATCTCCAGGATTATGATGAGCTATTTGCTGAGAAGTTGGATCTTCTGCTACAAATCCGGGACAACGAAGTAGTCAACTGGTCAGGTAAATTTCGTGCTGCTCTCAGTAACCAGGCCATTTACCCAAGGCCTTTGCAAGATCCTCTGCCTGTGTGGATTGGCGTAGGGGGAACCCCCGCTTCTTTTGTACGTGCCGGAAAGCTTGGTCTGCCCCTTATGGTAGCGGTAATTGGAGGCGAGACACAACGCTTTCGTCGCTTGGTAGACCTTTACAGGCAGACAGGTGAAGAGGCAGGTCATTCACCGGAAAAAATGAAAGTTGGCTTGCACTCACTTGGCTATGTGGCGAACCATAATGAGGAAGCAGTTGAAGATTATTTTCCAGGTTATGCAGAAACCTTTACTCGAATTGGAAAAGAGCGTGGATGGCCGCCGGTTAGCCGTGCGCATTTTGATGCCCAGGTCGGACCGACGGGTGCCCTGGTGATTGGAAGTCCGGAAGAGGTGGCCGAGAAAATACTTCGGCATAGTGAATCGCTGGGTGGTATCTCGAGGTTTACATTTCAGATGGATAACGCAGGACTCACCCACCACCAACTCATGCAATCTATTGAATTAATTGGCAGACAGGTATCACCAATTGTTAATTCGTGAAATATGCTAATTTAAAACTTCAAATAGTGAGAACCATATTGATTCTGATTTTACCTCTGTTGTTCATCTCCTGTACTCAGAAAAAGATCATGATCATTGCTGACGAATGGCCTCAAATGGATGCAATGGCAGCCATATTTGATGAATCTTTTGATTATGACATTCAAAAGTCTGAACAGGATCAGATTAACAACGATTTATCAGCATTTGATTTTGTCTTCATGTATATCCATAAACCGATTGTCCGGGATGCTGAAAAAGCATTCATCGATTTTACAAATGCTGGCGGATCTTTAATTGTATTACATCATGGTATCGCCTCTTCAAAAATGCAGAATCCGGCATGGTTGGATTTCCTGGGCATTGAATTGTTCCCAAGGGACCACAATAAATATCCCTGGGGCGTAATTGGGCAAACCACACATACCATGGTTAATTTGTATCCCGGGCATTTCATTACAAGCAATGGTATCAAGTATGATAAGACCATTCCGTTCCATTCGGAATATGATACCATTTTCCATGGTGAATACCCGGCATTTGATTTACCTGATACTGAGATATTCTTAAACCAACGTTTAAAAAGCGATCAGATAAAGGTCTTGTTTGGATTCAAAAGTGCAGACGGATCAAGGATGCAGCCCACCTCCGGTTGGTATAAACAATCTGGAAAGGGCAGCATTTTTTACTACCAGGCAGGTCATTCAGTAGCTGATTTTGAGAACCCAAATTTCATCAGGGTAATATTGAACACCTTGGAATGGAAACCGGATCAGGGTATTAATCCTTGAATTTTACCAACCTGGCTATCCAGCCGCCTCCAGGGGCAAGTTTGATATTTATAGAATCACCTTTCTTGATTGTTTTTGATTTTTTCAGGTAGTCTATGGCACGAGTGTCGGCGTTTATGCCATCTTCAATAAACTCCATCTGGTATTCACCATCTTCCAGAAAATCAAATGTGATATCAAACTCCTTTGGATCCCAGTTGGTTATTGCACCGATATACCAATCGTCCCCGTTCTTCCTTGCCAATACTGTATGTTCCCCGAATGTTGCATCGAGTACTTTCAGGTCGTCCCATTCGACAGGGATCTTGGAAATAAACTCAGTACATTCCCTTTCCCTGTAATAATCGGATGGAGAGTCAGGTAACATCTGCATCGGGCTTGCCATGATGACAAATAGGGCCATGGAATGAGCCCTGGTTCCCATTCCCATTGGAATGTCTCCCACAGGCCTGAAATTCTGCTTCTGAGCATTATGAGTGGTGTACGGAATATAATCTCCCGGACCAGCCACCATACGTATATATGGCAGCAGGTTATGATGTTTTGGGGTATCATGTTCAGTCCACCCGTTATATTCAAATTCGATCAGGGCTTCCCTGGTTAACACATTCGGGTACATCCGCCTTAGTCCGGCGGGCTTATATGCTCCATGGAAATCGATGACCATTTTCCGTCTCGCAGCTTCCTCCGCAACCTGGTGGTAAAACTGCACCATTTGCTGATCATCCCGGTTCATAAAATCAAATTTTATCCCGCTTATGCCCCACTTTTCAAATTGATCCCAGGCCTTTTGTTCCTGTTCTAAAAATGTATTCCAGATGACCCAGAGCATTATTTTTACATCTTTCTTCTTTGCGTAAGCCATAACCTCCTCCATGTCCAGGCCGGGATTAATGGCAAAGAGGTCATCCGATTTTGACCACCCATCATCAAACAGGAAGTATTTGAATCCAAATTCTGCACAGAAATCAATAAAATACCTGGCTGTTTCCGTATTTATTCCGGATTTAAAGGCCGTGCCGTATATACCACGCCTTCCCCACCAGTCGAAGGTTACAACGCCCGGTTCTATCCAGGACATATCTTCAATCTGAGAGGGTTTTGCCAACTGGTATACCAGGTTGTTGGAAATCAGTCCTGCATCACTTTCTGAGATTGCAAAGATCCGCCAGGGAAAGTTTCTGGTTCCGTAAGTTCTGGCGATGTAGTCTTCATGGGTTTTTACCTGTCCATGCCCATATGCCCTCCCTTCATATTTCAGTGCTGCGGGATAACCCGCATGTGCAGATTTCAGGGAAGATCTTTCAGCGCTTTTGAGCCATAGTCCAGGGTAATCTACAAGATTTGACTCCATAATCAAAACATTCATCCCGTTCGGTTTTCTTACCAGGGCTGGAAGGCAGCAATAACCCTCGGGGGTTATATCCTTAATTGCCTTGAACTGGTAAGGAGTTTCATAGCTCGAATTAAAGGTGGTTGATTTCTGATAACAGAGGGAATCCTTTTCCTCAAATCGTAGCGTTAGGTTTTCACGGTTAACTATCAGGCTGTCGAGGAAAAATGTCTGGAACCGGTAAACAATTCCTTCATTATATATCCTTAGAATAAATATATAATCACCTCTGAACCTGATGATTAATTCATTGAATTCATCATTTATCTCACTGAACTTTTCCTTGATTGGAGGATATATCTTCCGGTTAATGGAATTAGTTTCTGCTTTCCTGATCCTATTAATCCCGGTGGAAAAATCCTTTCCTTCAATTTCAAGTGAGATATCTTCCAGTTTAAAAAGTTCACTTGATTGGTAATTAGCAATTATTCCGATTTTCGAATCCAACGTTAACACTACCTCAATATTCTTATCAGGAGATAAGAGAATAAACTCTTTCCCAAAAGAGATGCTGGTCAGAAAGATGCAAATGATTGATACTAAAAGAGGTTTTACGGTAGTCATGTTTTCACTTGTCTTTATAGAATAAAGGAGATCTAAAATAACGAAATTCCCCCAACAATCCAGACGTCAGATTTGCACAGTAAAGAAGTACAATCGAAATGATTATTTTATAATCTCAAAATCATCAAAGTAGGTTACTGCATCCGCCTTTGTCCAGAGTCCAATTTTTCCTGCCTGGGGGAAAGTACTGTCCTGCACCTTAAAGAGCTCCTTATCATCCAGATAAATGGTGAATAAATCACCATTAACGTTTAGTTTTAAGGTGTGCCAGGTTTCACCCATACTTGGAACGTCCACCCCGTAAGTTCTGCCTTTGTCGATTAATGGAAGGTCAGTCCGCTTACCTTTTTCTACTTTGTACAATACCACATTGTCTTCCAATGGGTTCGCCCTGACAACATAGTAATTGTCTTTATCGGTAAACCTCCAGATTAATCCGCCACCCTGGTCGTGTTTTCCTTTAATCCCTTTGAGCCGGACGGAAAGAGTCATATCCTTCATACTCAAAGATTCATTAACGATGATATTAAAATGCCCATTTGGATTGTCATAATACAATTGAGCCAAAACCTTATTGCCATTATCATCCACAACTTTCCAGTCGGTGCCACCGGGACCGGTATAATACTGCGACCAGCCTTCGGGGAGTTGATCGGGAACATAATTTTCAAAATCAAACCCGGTATCTGATATCTGTTTCACGGGATCAGCCATTTCTGCCAGGGGAGTTGCCTCTTCCACCTCCCCTTGGGGAAGCTTTGATTTTGAATTACCACAGGCAACAGTAATTAAGACTGTTGCTGCAAACAGCGTAAGAAATCTAAGTGTTGTTTTCATGATTTTCTCTTTAAATATTAATAAATGATCTGACGAAATGATTGGAAGAGTTACTTATTTGTTCTTTTGTTCCGAAAACCTCGATCAGACCTTCATTCATTACCATAATTTTGTCTCCTGTCTGCAAAGCTTCCCGGTGATCATGCGTCACATAAAGCATAGTAAATCCATACTGTTGCTGGAGGTATTTGATATGTACCAGGATGTCTTCCTTCACCTTTACATCAATGTTTGCCAGGGGTTCATCCATAAGAAAGATCTCAGGCTGATGTATCAGTGATCGTGCAATGGCTACCATCTGTTTCTGGCCGCCTGAAAGCTGGTGCGGATATTTCTTTACCTTGTCAGCTATTCCGAACAGATCCAGTAATTGACCTACCTGATCGGATATCTGTGCTTCTTTCCGGTCTTTCAACCCGAATGCAATATTTTTAAAAACTGTAAAATGTGGCCACAGTGCCAGATCCTGAAAAACAAAACCAATGTTTCTTTTGTGGGGAGGGATATAAATCTTCTCATTTTCAGTAGCCCGAATCTCATTGATTTTAATGATTCCCTTTTCCGGAGCTTCCAGTCCCGCGATCAACCGCAGGATAGTCGTTTTTCCACATCCGGAAGGACCTAGGATACAGGTGTTCTTTGTTTCCTCAAAGGAGCATGAAAAATCATCCAGCACCTTTTTGTCCCCATAATGATGGACAATATGTTCCAGCGAAATCTTATTCATTCCTAAACTTATTAAATATCAATCTCCCTATAAGGAAGAATACCAGGATGAAAAACATAGTCACTCCAAAACTGATCAGGGTCATGCTGCTGGTGAGGGCCAGCGGGGCATTGGCAGCAATCGTAAATATTTTTACGGGCATGAGTTCAGTGCCCGGAGGATATATCATTATGGTCGTTCCCAGCTCACCAAGGCATAGTACAAAGGAAAGCACAAAAGCAGTAAACAGTGAAGGAAGAAGCAGGGGGATGCTGATACTCAAAAATCTTTTTCCTGGCGGTATGCCAATAATTCTGGCAACTTCATCTAGTGAAACAGGGATTTGCTTTATGCCGTTGCCAATAATTCTTGCGGTGATAAACCCAAACCTGCCAACATATGTTATCAGCAGAATTAATGAGCTTGCGTAAATAAAATTACTGGCCGGGCGATTGTAAAAATTAATAAGGGCCACACCAAAAACTGTAGAAGGGACGATAAAGGTCAGTAAAAATATTGTATTTGGATGAGAGAAACGGAATCGTTCTTTCGCATAGGCTACCCATAAACCAATGGTGGAAAGCAGCAATGCTCCGATAAATGCGAGCTTTACGGACTGAAAAATGGTCGGACCCAGGAGCTCCCAGGCCTGGGAAAAGAACAGTTCCCTGCCGGAGAAGGCTTGATGAAATAGCATGACCAGCGGTAATATCAGCACAGCAACCAACAACATCCACAATAATATATGGATAGATACCTTTCCCTGGCGAACCGTATAATGCCTGGTCTGGCTCCCTTTGAGATGAACCGAGAAAAACGGAGCGTCTGACAAATACCGGTTTTCAGACAACAGGAGCACGAGGAGCAAAAGCAGCAACAGAATGGATTGACTGATGGCAAGTTGGTGATTATAAAATGCAGAAAACTGGGTGAATATTTCTGTTGTGAAGGTGCGTACCCCGAAAAATGCAGGAACGGAGAAATCGCTCAAGCTGAAAATCAAAATCAAAAGAAATGAAATTGTCAAGGCAGGCCGGATGAGTGGCAGTACAATTTTCATCAGCATCCTGCGAAATGGAACCCTTAGCAACCCGGCCTCTTCGTATCCTGAGTGAATCTGAGATAAAGCAGATCCGGTAATAAGCATGGCCAATGGAAAAAACACCAGGGTATGCACAATGATCATTCCTGCTTCTGAGTTCATTATCGAGGCATTGCCAAACAACCATTGGAACCCGTCTTTCCAGGCTACCGCAAAAATGTATGGCGGGACAAGAAGGGGAAGCAACAACAGTAATTTATAATATCCCCTGAAAGGGAATTTGAGTCTGTAAAGCAGGAATCCACAAAGGGTACCGATAATGCTTGCCACTATTGCTACCAGGCCGGACAATAGTAAACTTTTACCAATCAGTAATAGTGTGCCGGTACTGATGAATGCCAATAATGATATTTCATCTGCATTCGTTAGCCAATGGATAAGCAATACCCCTAATGGCCCCAGCAACAATACGGCCAGAACCGATGCAGGAACATACCATGCTGCAGGACGTGTTACTCCTCTACCCATTGTTTTAGCCAGGATTGTATTTGTTCTAATTTTTGTGAGGTTTGACCGTAATCAATTTTCATTGGAATAATATTATCCAGCGATGGCACCCCTTCCGGAACCTTCGTTCCTATAATTAATGGCATTTGGGCACAGGACATGGCCAGTTTTGCCTCAGTTTGCCGGCTTAAAAGATAATCCATAAACTTTTTACCGTTCTCAGCATTGGGTGAATCCTTAATCATACTAAGGGCATTCGGCATGATCAGGGTTCCAATGCCCTCCTCTTGCTGATCTAAAAAAATGTAATCCACATCATTGCTTTCTTTCATGGCTTCAAAAACGTCATCCGTGTCGGTCAGGCCAAAGACCAACTCTCCGTTCATTACTCTTTTTTTAATATCGCCATTGCTTGTTGCTATGGTTACCTGGTTTATTTTCAGATCATTCATCCATTTATTAGCAGTGGAATCGCCCAAAACCGTGAAAAGTGCAGCCATGTGGAAGGTGGTCGTTCCAAATAAGGGATTGGCAATTCCGAATTGTCCTTTATATTGGGCTTGTGTGAGATCAAGGATGGATTGTGGCAATGCGTCGGGTGAAATGCTGTTCTTATTGTACATCAATACCCTTGCCCTGGCTGAAAAACCGATCCAGTGGTGGCCGGATTCCCGAAAGTGGACAGGGATCAATGCTGTCTGCATGGATTGATATGGAAAGGTGATGCCTCTCGACTGCAGCAGGCCGTTTCGCAGGGGATCCCCGCTCCATAACACATCACACTGAGAATTTTCTTTCTCGGCGATCAGCCGGTTCATCACACCGGTGGATTTGGTTTCTTCTGTATCAAATACAGCCCTGACCTTAATGCCTGTTTCTTGTTCAAAATCCTGAAGAATGGGTTCAGAAAATATCTGGTCTACCGTGCAGTAAACCACCACTTCATCAGTATTATTTTTGCATCCGACAAGGATGCTAAACAGGACAAGCGTTAAGCTAAAAATGTATTTATTCATAGTTTGTAATTTTAGATTGCGAATCGCCAGATTAGTTTTCCAAGAATTGTTGTCCGTTCCAATTTAAAACCTGTATTTGTATTGTATGCCTGATTGATCACAAAATAAAAAAAACTGCCAATTTTAGGAATCCAGTTTATCCTGTAATTAATCAAAACAGTCTCGTCCTCATTGTTCCACTGAGCAAATATGCTGGTATTTAATTTCGGATTAAAGGCATAGTCAATTCGGCCTCCCAACTCGTCGGTAATAAAAGATTGTTCCGGAAGTTGAATAAAATTTCTTTCCCAGTCCACACCCATGTTTAGATGCCTGTTGATATTGAATTGCATAGATGCCTCAATTCCCTGCCTGTTTCCGGTGTAAAATTCACCAACGCTGGCTTCGAACCCAGCTGAAATCCTTCTTCCCCGAAAAGATTCAAATTGTATTTCAATCCTGTTGTCCCAATACTCTCCGGCAGGAATGAAAATACTGTCAATCAGTTCAAAATCTGTCGTTGGATTGTCATATCTGTGCTGAACATTAAATTCAGCGACTTCACCACTTTTTGTTACAAAACCAAAAGGGCGCCATTCATAATCAATGGTTTCTGTTTCTTTGGTTTCATTATTAATATAATATTGTATATCAATGGGTTTAAATATTAGGTTCCTGAAAAAAGGCAAACTCTTGAACCGGGGATTAAACTGTAATTCTGTCATAAACATCTGGAAATTACTCCGATTACTAAAACCCATTTCCGGATTAAATCCCTTTCCAACGGTAGTAAACCCTAAATTATATTCAACTATATCATTCATATAATCCAAAGACAAATTGTAGGTATAATTATCTTCATTTTTGTCTTCAGATTCTCCAAACACCTTTGTATCTGAAGCAGCGAGGCTGGCGCTTACAAGCAGGTTTTTATCACCAAAAAGTTCAGACGTGGCGTAGGTGAAATTTGCACCATATACACTGTTGGATCCCTTCCTGGAATGCTTTTGAGTGCTTATTATGCCAATACTCGATTGCTTGAAAATATCCTGCTTAAGATTAATAACTGAGTAATTTGTTGTCGGGATACTATCCTTGGCATAGGTCTGTAAGGACATCACTCCAATATTGGTTTTGCTTAGCTTCCCAAAAAGCCTCACCCCTCCAACAATAGGCACTGCTGTATTCTGCTCAATGCCAATTTTTCTGCTGTAAAAGATTTCTGACCGTCCAACATTCATGTCGTAATAGTTCTTTCCCTCCAGGAAGAACTGTCTTTTTTCAGGATATCTTATGGAGAATCTTGAAAGATTAATTTGTTTTCTGTCAGATTCCACCTGTGCAAAATCAGTATTTACGGTAAAATTGAGTTTAAACGTAGGGGTGATGTCAAAATTTATTTCGCCTCCAATCTTACCTGTTTTGCTATCCTCTTGTGCAAATTCATAACCTCCAAGCAGATACGGCAATAATTCAACTTTTGTTTTCTGCTCAATATTTTCCAGTCCTGTCAATCTGCCTGCCTTTGAAATACTTTCCAATTCATATAACCTCGACCAGCCCTGCCACAATACCTGTTCTTTTTTTCTCCGAATATTGCGTTCAAAATTAATGGCCCAGAGTTGGGTTGTGTCCTTTTTAAATTTCAAGGTACTGAAAGGGATTGACATTTCGGCAAACCATCCCTGACCGTTTCTTTCAACGGCCACATCCCAAACGCCATTCCAGTCTATGTTAAAATCCTTGCCTTCATCTCCAACCCAAACATCGGCCAGTGCACCATTTGGATTTGTGACAAATAAATATCCATTCCTGTTATCGTTAAACGGACTGATGATAATCTCAAAGTTATCATCCACGTCCCAGTTAAAATCACGGGACATCTCTTTGGAAACAAGCTTGTCAGGTTCACTGTCATAGCACCATATCCCGATATGCAATTCATTTCTGGAATAGAGGATCGCCACCTCCGTTTTTTCAGTAACCGGATCACCTTCACGTAATTCTCTTTGAGTGAAGTTATTTATTTTACTGGCACTTTGCCAGGCTGGTTCACTTAATTCACCGTCCAGTTTAATGGGTTCGTTGACAAAAAAAGCTTCTATGTTGCTCGGTGGGTTAACCTGCGATAAGATTGGATGAACAGGAAGAAGTAAGACAATCAGGAATGCAAATATTTTCATGCTATTTGTGGACAACTGTCTA
>RCNC010002994.1_pt1 | contig 11121 bp, 8 predicted proteins | sample 2041301 | NCBI WGS metagenome assembly RCNC01 (sample SAMN09708231, study PRJNA481090) | Marine sediment metagenome, whole genome shotgun sequencing project. | biome: marine sediment; feature: ocean; material: sediment; isolation source: Sewage treatment plant 13A marine sediment (STP13A) ... | reverse complement strand
TAGATCATTGCCTTGTGACCCTTGAAAGAAGAGCCCAATATCAAAGTTTTTATAGTTTGCATTGATATTCATTCCATACGTAAAATCAGCATGGGGCGATCCAATTTTGGTACGGTCAGAGGTATCTGTTACGCCATCTCCGTTCACATCTTCGTATATGAACCTACCTTCGGCAGTAAGACCTATAACGTTCCTTCCAAAGAAATAAGAAAGTTCATCTCCCTCCTCTGTTCTGGTTACCTGTCCTTTTCTAATGCCATCAGAATTTCCTTGCAGAGGCGCTTTGAATTCGGTCACCTCGTTATCTACCGTAGAAAGATTTGCGCTAATACTATAGTTAAAGTCTTCGCCGATAGTATCGTCCCAATTCAATTGAAAATCCACTCCCTTATTTACAACGGTACCGAAATTCACAAAGGGTGCACCTGCATCAATTGCAGTTAAACTTACCGCATTATTGTCCCTCACAATTAAATCATTGGTTTCGATATTAAAATATTCGATAAAACCAGATAATTTGCTATCAAGGATTGCAAAGTCCACACCAATATTTACAGATTTTGAGGTTTCCCATTTTAAATCTGGATTGCCTACTTGAGTCAACATCACGCCATCTGCTATTGATCCCCCATTAAATGCATAATCGGCAAATCGTTGGGATTGAAAAAATCCATTCTGGGCAGGGTTGCTGATAGGCAGGGTTTGGTTGCCCAATTCGCCATAAGACACCCTTAATTTAAGCCTATTGACAAAACCTTCGGTGTTAAAGAAATCTTCTTTGGTTAGCTCCCAACCTGCACTTACCGATGGAAACGTTTCACTTTGATTATCATCTATGAAACGTGATGATTTATCTTTACGCAAAGTAGCCGTAAGAAAGTATTTGCTATCAAAATCATAATTGACCGTTCCAAAAACTGAGAACAGGCTAGTTGAGCCATCAAAAGCTTCATTCACAGCCGGACTTGCGATACCGTTACTTAACAAAACAAAATCATCGTCTTCATTTAAGAAAGAACTTCTTGTAATTGTTTTTCCTCTCCCTCTTTCCTTAATAGCCTCGATACCAGCAAGAGCATTCACAGAATGTTTTCCAAAGGTGTTTCTATAATTCAGCGTGTTTGTCCAAGACCAGTTAGTCGTTGTTACATCTCCTTCTGTTAACTGGGCAGTGGAACGAGATTCTTTGGCTTCAGGATTAAGTGCTTCAAATTCTCGCAAATTTAAAATGTTAAAACCTCCTGCGGCTACAGTTTTAATGTTCAGTTTATCTGTTATTTTATAATCTGCGTAAATATCACCAAGAAAGCTATAATTCTTTTCATAATCATTTCTATGCCTAAAATTATTGGCAACTGGGTTACCTGAATTTCCTAATTCCGGACCTTCGGTCCCTGCAAATTCGCCGGCATCATTTTTAACCGGTATCAATGGTGTTATTCTCAAGGCCAGCTCAGTGTCATCAGATGTACCTTTATTTGCCTTTGTGTAAGCTATATTAAGATGTTCCCCAACGGTCAGTTTTTTATTATCACCTACTTTGAACTCAGAATTTAATCTTGTATTACCACGTTGAAATCCAGTATATCTAACAATACCATCTCTATTTAAATACGAAGCGGACATATAGTATCTTCCAGTATCAGTACCGTTTGCTATAGAAAAGGAAGTATTTGTTGTTGGGGCGGATTCTGTGAGAGCGTCAATCCAGTCCGTACCTCCATTGGGTTTAACCGTCGTTGTAAATGGCACGCCATTTATGGTTGCCCCTTGTACGGTCGTAGGAACCACTGGGCCCGAGCTACCATCCGCTCCACCGTATTGGGCATGAAATGGAGGATCGGTAATACCATTTATTGCATTTTGATTTACCAGACTTTCCCATAATACAGAAGCATGTTGATCTACGTTCAACATATCTGGCGAATCTGTAAGTTCAGCAAAACCTGTGTAGATATCAAAAGAAACTATCGGCTTGTCCATATTATAACTTCCACTCTTTGTAGTAACTATAATAACACCATTTGATGCTCTTGCACCATATATAGCGGCGGCGGCATCTTTTAAAACGGTAAGTGCCTTGATATCGGTAGGGTTAATGTTGTTTAACGCCTGATTATCATCGGTTTGAACACCATCTATAATATACAATGGGTCGGTATTATTACTGGTACCAAAACCACGAACATTTATTTTAGGTGCATCACCTGGCGTACCTGAATTTGTAACAGTTACCCCAGTAACTCTTCCTTGTAATAATTCTGCGGCATTCTGAACAGGTAATTTCACGGCCTCGGATACATCTAAAGTTGCCACTGCTCCAGTGATCTCACCTCTAGACTGTGTACCATACCCCGTTACAATAACCTCATCTAATCTAGAGGCATCTTCTTCCATAGTTATATCAATCGTAGTCTGGACACCAACAGCGGCCTCCGACGTTTTATAACCAATATAGCTGAATACAAGAGTGGCATCGCTACCCACTTCGATGGTATAATTGCCATCGAAATCGGTTTGGGTACCATTTGTAGTGCCTTTTTCCACAACACTGGCGCCTGGAAGTGGGGTGCCATCGGCATCGATTACCGTACCGGTTACGGTTGACTGTATTTCATCTCCATGTTCTAGCATGGAAAAATTTACGTTGGGATTTGCCCAGGCAATTTGTGTACCTAAACAAATCATCATCGAAAATAACCAAAGTTTAAAAGTAGTAAAGATACTTTTTGGTCTTTTCGAATCGAAATTTAGTTTTTGATTCATAATACTTGTGTTTGTTAGTTTAAATTAATGAATATCAAGAATGGGAAACATATGAGTAGAATGTTAAAATTCCCCAAACTTAGGTTAATATTAGCAAAAATTTCCCATTCATTATCAATTTTTAGGTGTTATTTTATCAAATTATTGATATGATAGTTTAAGGGAACCCCACCAAAACCAATAGCCTATTATACTCCAACTACAACGTTATGGCTGATATACACCTATAGTTCATGCCGGAATCAGTCAAAATAAATAATCAAATAAATAACAAATTGTTATAAATCTCAAAGAAATTGAACACATCATTGAACACATCAAGATAAAATTTGTCCTGCTGTTATGATGAGCAATAAACTGATAATCCAAATAATATAGATCAAGGGGTTTTAAATAATAACAGTGTTGATCTTGGTACATTTTATCACCTTGAATTGATTTTTATCAATTGTCGTGAAAAAAAGATAATCGTCACCACCATCTTTAATGATGAATCGCTTTCTGATGTTGGCAACGTTTTCAGGAAAGTTTCTAATAGTGATATTTGCTTTTGTGTCCCTTAATTTTTTAAGTTCCTTTTTATTGTAATCAATGACGTTTTCGATCTTGAACGACCTCCCTGGAAATTCCACTAACTCCTCTGAGGTATATAAGTGGGAGTGAGGATTTAATTTGCTAACCTTAAAATTTTTGGCAATTAATTTAAAAGCGCCTGCTTTTAATATAGCCGCATTGGGTTCATAAAGAAAATTTTGAGGCTCTACAAAAGTCAAGGATGTTCTCTTTTCTTCTGACCATGTAAAATCATAAGTCTCCTTTAACCCTTTCTTTAAGTTGATGGTTTTGACCATAACTTCATTCACAAAACCATCTTGCAACACCCATAGTAATTCTTTGACCTCGTTGTCTACAGCAACTACATGTATCTCTTTGGCGTTTTTCAATTGTTTTAATCCACTTGATATATCCAAAAGGGGAGAGGTTTTCAATAATATGTTCTTGGATTTTTTAAATAGGAACTCAAGATGCTCCATGATATCTGGTGTGCAATCGGACAAAAGAAAAACTTTCCGTTTGCTTTCTGACCTTCGTGAAGGGTCTACATATATCCAATCATATTCTTCACTCGAGTTCTGCAAAAAATCCAAGCCGTTTAATGGAAGTACTTCTGTATTCTTAACACCTAAAACATCAAAATTATGCGCGGCAATTTTAGACAAATTTTCATTGATTTCGCAGTGGAAAACCTGCTCTATTTTTTTACTAAAATAAAACGAGTCTACTCCAAATCCTCCGGTCAAGTCTACCAATGATTTTCCGGCTACAATTTGGGCTTTGTATTCAGCTGATAATTCAGAAGAACATTGTTCAATGTTCAACTTGTTGGGGTAGTATATTTTTTTGGTTTTATACCAAGAGGGGAGTTTGTTTTTACATTTATTCTTGGCTTCAATCTGCTCAACCAATTCCCTTGAAGAAATAGTGTCAAAATCACTCTTTTTGAGTAATACTGACACGATGTCAGTATTCAAATTATTAATTATAAAATCCTGTACACCAGTATTTAAAATATTTTTATTCAAAGTTTAACTATAAGTTTTTAGTCAAGGATTTAACAATCTTGTTTTCTGCTAAAAACTCCTTTAAAATCACTTTTATTGCGGTATATCCTGGGACTGCAACGATCATTCCGGTTATCCCAAATAGTAATCCCCCAATAATAATAATCAAAAAGATTTCCAATGGATGGGACCTTACGCTATTTGAAAAAATATAGGGTTGGGAGAAGAAATTGTCAACCAATTGGCCTATGATAAAACCAATCATAACATAGATGGTTTTTGGTAAGATTACAGTGCTGAAATCAGCCCCTAAATTACTCGTCATTGTCAAAGTCATCATAAGAACTCCACCGATGATTGGACCTATATACGGAATCAAATTTAAAAGGGCGCAGAGGAAAGCGATTACAATTGCATTCTCTATCCCAAAAATGAATAAAACAATGGAGTAGATAATGAACAAAATCAGAATTTGTAACACAAGTCCAATAAAATATCTAGAGAGCAAATCCTTGATTTTATTAATCGATTTCTTAAGACGGCTTTCTTTATTATCTGGAATAAAGACTAATAAACCTTGTTCAAATAGCTTGCTATCCTTCAAAAAGAAAAAGGCAATAAACATGACTGAAAAAAGACCTATGCTCAACGTGCCAAGAACGCTTACAAACGAATTGAGGAAGTTGGGAATAAATCCAAAGTCTAGGTTGGCTAACATTTTCGAATCTTTAATACCCTGTTCAATTTCAACAGAACTTAAGCCAATATACTCCGTTACCTGCCGGTATACGTTTTCCACGTTGGCTTGTAAGGCGTCTATGTTAAGGAGTGAAAGATTCTGCCCTTGCGAAACCAATAAGGGAATAAATAGAGCAATAATACCTGCAATAACCCCTATAAGTAAAATCATGGTGACAATAACTGCCAAGGTATTGTTGAATTTGAGTTTTATTCTCAATAATAGCACTATGGGTCTACCTAATAATGAGGCAATAACCGCGATTGTCAAATAAGCTAAAACTGATTGTATTTTGTATAAAAAGAACAATACCAAGGCAATGCCAACAAGAATGGCAATTGCTCTTAGAATTCCGTCTGAAATGGTCTTGGATGTCATTGCTTAATTTTTAAAGGCATAAGATATGATATTTGCCCCCATTTGTAAAGCTTTTGTGCGGATCGCTTCAGGATCATTGTGAACTGACGGATCCTCCCAACCATCACCTAAATCGGATTCATAAGTGAATAACAGAAGCAGTCTTCCCTCATGGGTTATGCCCAAAGCCTGCGGTCTTTTGCCTTCATGCTCATGAATTTTCGGTAATCCATCCAAAAATTCATATTTCTGTGAAAAAATGGCGTGGTCTGCCCCAAGTTCATCCAACTCAATATTGGGAAAAACTTTTACCAGTTCTTTACGTAAATAGGGTTCCATACCGTAATTGTCATCAATATGTAAAAAACCGCCTGACAACAAATAAGTTCTTAAATTATCTGCTTCTTCCTGCGAGAAAACCACATTACCATGACCTGTCATATGTAGATAGGGGTATTGGAAAATGTTGATGTCGCCTACTTCAACAGTTTTTGGTTGCTCTTTTATTTTGGTGCCAATATTGGCATTGCAAAATCGTATTAAATTAGGGAGGGCAGTGGGGTTGGCATACCAATCGCCTCCGCCTTTGTATTTTAGAATGGCTATCTCCTGGCATTTTGCAGAACTTACAAAAGCCATTAAAACCAATGTTATTACGAGTTTCAAATACCTCATTCCTTAATTTGCAATAAAGCGTTTAACCATTATTTATTAAGTTCACCGTACTACAGGCAACGATGGCCGCAGTTTCTGTACGCAATCTATTTTTACCTAATGAAACCGGCAGAAATCCGTTTTCGTAAGCATTTTCTATTTCAGCTCTCGAAAAATCCCCTTCTGGGCCAATAAGAATGGTGATGTCTTTGTCAGGTGCAACTCTTCTTTTAAGCTCTGACTTTTCATCTTCTGAGCAATGGGCTATAAATAATAATCCTTCTCGAGGGTGGCCCATAAATTCTTTATAACTAATCGCAGGGTTTAATTTAGGCAAATAGGCTTGCATAGATTGTTTCATAGCAGATTGTATGACCTTTTCCATACGTTCAGGTTTCACAATTTTACGCTCGGAATGTTCGCAGATTATAGGTGTAATTTCGTCTACGCCAATTTCAGTGGCTTTTTCTAAAAACCACTCAAAACGGTCATTGCTTTTTGTTGGTGCAACGACCAAATGAAACCAATACATATTTCGGTGTTTTTTAGTAGTCGAGATTATTTGAGCTTTACATTTTTTCGCATCTGCAAGGATGATTTTAGCCTCGAATACATAACCTTTACCATTGGTAATCAATAAATTATCACCTTCTTTTTTGCGTAATACCTTTACTATGTGATTGCTTTCCTCAGCGCTGAAAACAAATTGAGCGGCACTATTGTCTAAACGGGGATTATAGAATAATTGCATGAATATTATTATGGCTATTATTTGTTTGCTATTAATTTATTTTGAGCATGTTCAATTCCTAATTCAATCCAATTTTGGAGTTGCTCCTCGGTTTCAAAACCTTTTGAAGAAACGTAAATGAATTCTTTCATTGGTCTGTTGGTAAAATCCATTGGTCTAACTGCATCAAGTTGTAAAATAGCATCCATTTTACTTCCTATTACACGCACCATTAAATCATTCTTTACTATTCCAACGGTCATTTTTCCTTTGTACATAATGGCAAGTCCACCAAACATTTTCTTTTTAGAAAGATGTTCTGAAATACGCTTCGGAAACACCTTTAGCGCAAAATCCAACCGTTTTTCCAAATCTTGATTATAAGCCATAGCCAGTGGTTTAAATGATGTACCTGGCTTTCGCAGTTATATCCTGCGCAGCGAACATCTTGCTTTTAAACTTATAATACCCAACAATACCAATCATTGCGGCATTGTCCGTACAATACTCAAATTTAGGAATATAAGTAGACCAACCGTAATTCTTTTCGGCATTTTTTAAAGCAGACCTAATTCCGGAATTGGCCGAAACCCCTCCGCCAATGGCTACCTGTTTAATTCCAGTTTGTTTTACTGCCTTTTTAAGTTTATCCATTAATATATTGATAATGGTAAATTGAATGGAAGCACATATGTCATAGCGATTTTCCTCCACGAACTTTGGATTCTTTTGCGTTTCCCTTTGAACAAAATATAGAATACTGGTTTTTAAACCACTAAAACTGAAATTCAAATCACCCACTTTGGGTTTTGGAAAAGGAAATTTTATCGGATCACCCAATTGAGCATATTTATCAACCAAAGGCCCACCAGGGTAGGGTAGTCCTAATAATTTTCCACTTTTGTCGAAGGCCTCACCCACTGCATCATCTAATGTTTCACCCAGGATTTCCATATTAAAATAATCGTTGACCTTAACAATTTGGGTGTGGCCACCACTTATGGTCATTGCCAAAAACGGAAATTCGGGTTTTGTACTTTTCTCATCTGAAATAAAGTGCGCCAATATATGGGCTTGCATGTGGTTCACTTCAATAAGTGGTATACTTAAACCAAGCGCAATTGACTTGGCAAAAGAGGTGCCAACCAATAATGAGCCCATAAGACCTGGTCCGCGTGTAAAAGCTATGGCTGATAACTGTTTTTTGTCGATATTTGCTTTCAGTAAAGCTTGGTGCACCACAGGTACAATATTTTGCTGATGCGCCCGCGAGGCAAGTTCGGGTACGACACCCCCATATTCCTCATGAATTTTTTGGGTTGCAACGACATTGCTAATAACTTTATCATTGCATAAAACCGCTGCAGAAGTATCATCACAAGATGATTCGATAGCAAGAATGTAAATTGTTTCTTTTTCCACTAGGTTTGGAATAAAAATTGGAGTACAAAGGTAAAACATAAAAGCCCTATCAGAAAACTAAGAAAAATACTGGTTAGAATACTCTTGGTATTGTTGCTTATTTGCGTCCTGGGCACTATTGTTCTTTCCATGCCCTTTGTGCAGACTCGCTTTGCAAAATATGCTACAAATGCCATAAATGAAGAGTTCGGCACTAACATCAATATTGATGGAATACGAGTATCACTTATTTCTTGGGATACCGCATTAAAAGGTGTTTATATTGAAGACTATCGCAAAGACACCCTCTTTTATATAGATGAACTTAGTACCTCAATTTTGAGCGTTCGTAATTTAACCAATGGAAAACTTGAGTTTGGCCATATAGATATCGATAGACTCGACTTTAAGTTAAAAACATATAAAGACACCACAAGTACCAATTTAGATGTGTTCATTGATAAGTTGGATGATGGTAAGCCAAGAAAGCCTGGAACACCACCATTCTTTTTCTCATCTTCTAATGTAGAGATTGTGAACAGCACATTCAAATTGATGGATGAAAACCTTGAAAATCCTGAGACACTTTACTTTAGGGGCCTTAGTATAAGCGCTACTGATTTTTTAATTCTGGGGCCAGATGTTTCAACCGCTATAAATGCGTTGTCGTTTAAAGACAGGCGGGATATTGAGGTTAAAAAGCTTGCCACACAGTTCAAGTATACAAAACAACAGATGCGGTTTGATACGCTAAGTATCGAAACACCTGAATCAAATCTAAAAGGAAACCTCGTCTTTGATTACGACCGAAAGGATTTTAAGGATTTTTTAAACAAGGTTCAAATAACTGCTGAATTTACTGAGTCTTCCGTTGCATTTGATGAGATTAATCTACTTTATAATCAGTTTGGAAAGGGAAAGAGCGTTCAATTTTCTTCAAATATCAATGGAGTTATGAATGATTTGAATACAGAAGACCTCTTTTTATTAACGGATAATACAGGAATTCGCGGAGATTTTAATTTCAAGAATCTTTTTTCAAAAGAAGTCCCGTTTGTAATGGAGGCTAATATGAAGAACGTTACCAGCAGTTACTATGAATTAAGGTCTTTAATGCCCAAGATCTTAGGTAATACATTGCCATCAGCGTTTAGTAAGCTAGGACAGTTTACCATTAGAGGTACATCAACAGTAACAGAAAGCTCAGTAAAGACCAAGATGAACTTAAACACTGCCGTAGGTAGTAGTTATGTTGATTTGGAGCTCACCAATTTCAACAACATAGATAATGCAACTTATAATGGCTTTGTTTCGCTAATAGATTTTGACCTAGGTGAATTTGTTGCGAGTAAAAGCTTAGGGAAAACCACCTTGGATTTTAATGTAGAAGGCAAAGGGTTTGTAAAGGAGAATCTTAATACTGAGGTAAGAGGTGAGGTATACTCAATAATTTTTAATAATTATGAATATAACAACTTAAAAGTTTCCGGTATTCTTAAAGAGCAATTGTTCGATGGTTCGATTTTCAGTAATGACGAAAATTTAAAATTTAATTTTAAGGGATTGGCCGATTTTGGGGAAGACCAGAATAACTTCAATTTTATAGCGAATGTTGATTATGCAGACTTGAAGAAGTTGAACTTCATTAATGACAGTGTTTCTATTTTCAAAGGAAATGTGAATATTGATATTTCAGGAAATTCATTTGATAATATTATTGGAGATATCAATTTTACAAAGACCATTTTTCAGAATAAGAACGATACCTATTATTTTGACGATTTTAAGGTCTCCTCTTCTTTTGAAAATGATTCCATCCGAACTATTGATATAAACTCACCGGATATTATTACAGGTTATATGAAGGGTAATTTCCGGGTGAAGGAACTGGGTCGTTTGGTTCAGAATTCATTGGGAAGTATTTATACGAACTATAAACCATACGATATTTCTGAGGGTCAAACATTGGCCTTTAATTTTAAGATTTATAACAAGATAGTTGATGTGTTTTTTCCAGAGGTAAAATTTGACCCTAATACATTTATAAGGGGCAATATTATTGCAGACAGCGGAGATTTTAAATTAAACTTTAAATCGCCCAGCATAATAGCCTTTGGCAATGAAGCCGATAATATTGATGTGAAGATCGACAATAAGAACCCCTTGTTCAATACATTTATTTCGGTCGGTGATCTGTCAACGAATTATTACAATGTTAAGGATTTTAATCTCATCAATACCACGCTAAAGGATACGCTTTTCTTTAGGACGGAATTCAAAGGGGGCAGTGAGTATAATGATAGTTACAATCTAAATTTTTATCACACTTTCAACAAGCAGAACAAATCGGTAATCGGCTTAAAAAAATCAGATATTAGTTTTAATATATATCTTGGATTAAAATAAACTTGTTTTAATGCATATTTTCTAAGTTTTTCATTTTGTAATTTTAATTATGTTGTGATCTAGTTCATTTAATTATAAAGCCATTGATAAGCGTCTCCAAAATGCAGACCCCAAAATGTTTCATTATGTTGTCCACCTTCAATACTGCTATTTTTTATTTGTTCTTCTTTTTTATCGGAGAGATTTCTTGCCCCATGTTCATTAATTATAAATCTACCTAACACATAATCGTCATCTTTGAGATCAGACCTATTGGATTTCAATGCAAGTTCAAACCAATGTCTTATATATCCAAGTTCTTTAGTAGAAAATTCCATGTTTATTATTTTGATAAAGTTTTTTTGTCGATTGTATAATCTCCAACTATTTTTTCTCTACAAATTTGTTGCAGTTTAGACCACCATTCTTTATCAGAAACATCAGATTCGGAAATTTGTCTGGCATGTTTAATACTACGATAGTGTTTAAATTCACCACTTGGGACAGCCATAATTTTATATGCCCAT
>RCNC010002993.1_pt1 | contig 11121 bp, 9 predicted proteins | sample 2041301 | NCBI WGS metagenome assembly RCNC01 (sample SAMN09708231, study PRJNA481090) | Marine sediment metagenome, whole genome shotgun sequencing project. | biome: marine sediment; feature: ocean; material: sediment; isolation source: Sewage treatment plant 13A marine sediment (STP13A) ... | reverse complement strand
AATTTGTGAAATAAAAATAATATCATAACCATATAAATATTCACGAAGGAATAAATGTCAATTATAGGTATTGTTAATTAGTAGATTTAAAAGAGGAAAAGGAAATTTTTATACTCCATGGCATATAATTACTTCGGTGTTAATTTTCGATTGTGTTCCTTAGTCATAATTCCCCAAAACTGAAAATTTATTACCGAAATGAAATGTTGTGTTTTCTTGCCAATACATGCACAATTCACAACAACAATTGATATGCAGATATCATATTTTCCTGTGTAAGGTTAAGTAAATTCTAATTTTGATAATTGTCGAAAAATCTCTGTTTAAGGACAAATTATTTTATCAGATAAGGCCACAAATCCTTTTCAAGCAAATTTGGATCATTGAACTGTGCACCGACAGTGCGATCGATTATCCATAATATTTTGACGCGTGTGCGAACTTCCATTTTCATTGGGTTGTCTAGAGTAAATTTCAATTCAACTAAATCACCTTTGGAAAAATTATGTGGCTTAAGAGTTGCAAAATTGATTCCGGCCTTTGAAATGTCTTCGATGAGTATTTCTTCCTTTTCATCTTTCCCTTTGACAAAGTATTCACCAGTAAGCTGAACATTCTTACGATAATACCCTCGAAAATCCAAGGTAAACCGAAAAACTTCGCCACATTTACATTTAGCCTTTAGCCTTTTATGAGTATCCTTAAATTTAAATACATTTATATATTTTTTTAACCCGCATTTGGGGCAGATTGTCTTTACCCGATTGGTACGGCTTACATAAACTTTTTCCATTAATTATCCTCTTTCACAGTATCATCAAAACCAGAGCGGGATTGTCTCGAAAATAGACAACATCTATACTAAATGTGATATCTTTAAATTTCAGATAACTTGCCAGTACAACAGGTTCAAGCATCTCAATTTCTATTGCATATATCGTATTTGTTACAGAAATGCAATAAAGGCAAACCCGGTGAAATGGATTTACCCTTTTTGATAGACGATATCACAACTTCTGATCCAACTTCAAAAACGACAGATATATAGCAGATATATGCAATAACTGATAAAAGCTCAAGCCTCAAAATATGAGCATAAAAAAAGCAGGGCCATTGGTGACCCTGCCTTTAACAGTTTTTCTCCGTCCAAAAATACGAAAGAGAGCATCCTTAATTTATTAAGATGATAACCGTTTGGACAATAGATGATGTGCAATAACAATAATGAGAAGACAGATGCTCAAGATAACAATAAGCTGAATAAAACGCTTGAATATATGATCGATTCGATGTTCCGCCGCCGTGTTAAACTCGGAGACAATTTTGACAATGTCTTCTTGAAGAGCATTATCATATTCTTCAATCGCCGTGAGTAATGCAGTTCGTTCCCTTTCAATTATTTTGGCGATATCTGTTAATGTTGTTTCCCTCTCCTTGGCCAGTTCCTTTACAGCTTGACGAATAGTTGCATTGCGTTCCTTGCTGAAACTGTTCATAAATTGAATAATGGCATCTTCACGTTCGTCGGCAATTTATTGTGGTAAAAGATCCATAAGCTTGGCGAATTGCTCAGCTGACCCTCTAAAACTATTTAAATCGAACAGAAGTTGCTTGGGCTCGGGTTCTAACATTAATTCTCTGAACATTAATTCAACCTGAAAATTTGCAATTAATTGCATTCTGCTGATCATATACTTGGTTCTTTCTGCAGTTATTCGAATTTCATCGGCTGCTTGAGCAGCCTCTTTTACCGGAGCCAATAGACCACCAGGCAGTTTTACTTTTGAAAGTGAAGGCTTTTTGCCAAGATTACCAAAATCACTGAACCGAATATAATTAACGCCGATCTGATCTGGATTATTATGACGCCATTCCACAATCAAATCTTTAAGTTCTTTTTGCTGATCAGAGGTTAACACCTTTGCCGCGATGGACCAGATATCCCGCTCGGTTTTTTGTAAGGTCTTAACTACCGCATCGGCTGGTTTACCGAAAACTTTGGGCTGCCAATACTCCTCCCAAACCATTCGGTTGAGCGTTACCATAACAACCATATCCAGCAGTGCGATCCCGGGTGACGGGCCGCTGGCAATATCAATAGCTGAAGAAAACGTATAGACTTTTACTCGTGAAGCTTGATGACGGGCTTCCGGCGAAGGGAGCTCATTTTCTAAATTTTCTGTAGCCCCCAAGACGATTGTCATAAAACTATCGGTAAAACTCATTATCGCGTTATGAAGTTCTTCTTGATTCATACCTATCGGATCATTCTTGGAATTGCCGGCAGACTTAACTTGTGCCGCTTGGCATACTTCTGGAAATATGCAGATCGATAATAACAAGATCAGAATTATACCACGAACGAGTTTCATTCCTACACCTCCAACTTTTATAGCTTGAAATCGAATATTAAGCTTCGCAATTGTTGTGATCTATTGAGATTACCCCATGAAAATCGGACTTGTCAAAACTTGTGTTTACTTACCAGTATTTGTGCTACAAACAATTTAGCAGACCTTGTGATATCTATAAAGATTTTAGGCTTAAAATTCCTGCCATACAAAGCAGTGATCAAAGGACGGATAATAAATATCAGAGCCATTGATGACCTTGCTATGTTTTTTTGGCAATTAATTAAGGATTTTTTTATTTCTTCTATTTGTTGATTTTCTTCCACAACCCAGTTGCTTCATTCTGGGCCTGATCGACCTGTTGCGGGGTCATTTCAGAACTCAATATTTCAAGATTCTTTTTGGAAGTTTCATTTCCGTTTGCAGAGGCAATACTATGCCACATATAAGCCTTGATTAAATTTTTTGGGACACCTTCGCCCTTAGCATACATATTACCAAGATTATTCTGAGCGGATGAATGTCCCTGATTTGCAGCTTTTGTATACCATTTTATAGCTTCGGTATAGTTCTTTGGAGTGCCTTCGCCACTTGCATACATTTCGCCCAAAGTATATTGTGAGATGGAAAGTCCCTGGTCTGCAGCCTTTTTATACCATTTCATGGCTTCAACATAGTTTTGTTTGACCCCAAAGCCATAATCATACATTTCGCCCAGATTATGTTGAGCGGAAGCAAATCCCTGATCGGCAGCCATCTTATACCATTTCATGGCTTCAGCATAATTTTTGGTAACACCCTGGCCATTGTAATATCTAAGACCTAAATTATACTGAGCTTTTGCAAATCCCTGATCAGCAGCCTTTTGGTACCATTTCACAGCTTCAGAATAGTCTTGGTCGACACCTTGGCCGCTTGCATACATGAAGCCCAAATTAAATTGTGCGTTAGCATTTCCCTGATCGGCAGATTTTCTGTACCAATTTATGGCTTCGGCATAATTCTGAGGAACGCCTTGGCTATTTGCATACATTTCGCCCAAAGTATATTGTGAAATGGAAAGTCCCTGGTCTGCAGCCTTTTTATACCACTTCATGGCTTCAATATAGTTTTGGAGAACGCCTTCGCCGTTATAATACATAGTGCCAAAATTGAACTGGGCTTCTGCAAATCCCTGATCGGCAGCCATCTTAAACCATTTCATGGCTTCAACATAATTTTTGGTAACACCCTGGCCGTTGTAATATCTATAGCCTAAACTATTCTGGGCTTCAGCATCTCCACTTTTTGCAAGCTTTGTGATTTTCTGGACGTCTATTTCACCCCAAGAGATGTTCACAACAAAGAAAAACGAAAGAAAGGTTGCTATCAGGAAAGTATTCTTCATTATGATTCCCTCTGATTGATAAAGTCAGAATCGCGGTTTTGGGTGCTCATACTTAGAAATTAAGTGCTATGTTTTTGGAACAGAATTTTCGAAATTACAGATATTGAGAATTTACCATAAAAATCTTGCTTTTAAAAGCTTGTGATACCTTGCCAAAAGCACAACCTGAGACCGAGTCTCATTGAGTACATATATCGCATTTCTTACAAAATTGCAAAAAGGCAAATCCTCGATAAAGGATTTGCCCTTATATAAAAAACGATATCACAGATTCTGAACCCACTGTTACGATGTTGGATACATTGCAGTAAATCGCAATGCCGAACAAAATAGTTGTTCAATTTCAATCAAACTCCCTCACTGTTAATTTGCCGGATATCTGAATGTGTTAAACTTCTGTAATTCAAATAAAATATTGACCTTTCATAACTCATTATATTATAAAATACTATTAACCGACCTGAACTTCCTGCACCTACTGATTTAAAGCTGATTTCTTTCGAAACTTATTGTCTGGATTCAAACTCTTTTCCTTATGCCAATATTCCATTGCCTATTCCTCTTAACCTATAGATAGGTGATCGAATGAGTACAGAAGAATTTAGACGTAAGCTCACCGCTACCCTCGGTTCTGATGCAAAAGGTTACAGCCCACCTCATGGGTGATGGTGAGGAAGCGACCATCAGAACCTTAACATCCTACTGTAAGGAGGTGCACAATGGCCCTCAATGTTGAGCACAATTTGTTTAGTGCCAAACAGATCGATAACATCGCCATCGTCTCTTTTAAAAAAAATCTGATTCGACAGTTAACTACAAAACTCTACCCCATTCATAAAAAAACCCCACTTCTATAGGAGAAACGGGGTCATTGTATCCATCGCACGTCCTCTTTTTTTGTTTAAGGTTAAAGCGATTATCTTTAAATTTAATGTTTTTTCGAACATTTAACTTAACATGTCAAGGATGATATCAGGGGCCCCGGTTAAATTCGCCCCAGTTAAGCGAATACGGACGGGTTTCACGGGGTAAACTGAGCTTGTCTTCTTCGAAGAATTTAACAGGGCAAGCAGGGGTCAGAAGTCAGGGATCAGGGCTTGCCCGCCTCTGGAGGGATCGGCTGGGAAAGGTGCTCTCAGAAACTGGCACAAAATGTTTTGCATGGGCCCTGATCCCCAATCATTTGACCTTTTACTGCGTACCGGTAATTGTCTGCTTTCCACTGTTATGCGCAAGCTGCTGACAGGCCATGCGGCGATGAAGTTTAACCGGCGACACCGCCGAAGCGGCCAGCTTTTTCAGAAACGGCGGGCCCCGGTTAAATAGTTTTTGCCAAACGAACCTTTGACTTTTTAGGAGTTCGTCAAAGTTAAGAGTTCAAAACTTGAATACTTAGTAAACCTTCCGGGTTCCATGCCGTTTTCCGATAACTTCAAGAGTGCTGTTCACCACCACGAACGCTTCCGGATCGACCAAGCATTTGCGTCTCCAGATCCGGAAAGTCGATACCGGCAAGGTGCATACATTGAAAATGGCTTTTTAATCAGGGAAGATGTTCTGTATTTGTTCGCTTAAATTCATAGCGATCACCCCTATAACCCGATATCGAATAAAATGTTCTTGCTGAGACTATTGTTGTGCTATCCAGTTATAGTTATCGATAAATGAGAAAAATGATATAACTGACGTATATGCATATGGAAACGATACCTTTTATCCTGTTTAAGGTACAAGCCACAGGGCCGCATCTTTGCAATCTTGCAGCACCTTGCGAGGAACGCTGCCCATGGTGTAATCTTTTACATTGGTAGCTCCCCGGCGTCCCATAACGATCGTACCACAGCCAAACCGGCGGGCCGCATCCAAAATGTCGGCGGCGGCACTGCGTCCTCCGTCGACGATGCGGCTTGAAATTTTCGATTCATCCACGCCGGCCTTTATCAGCATTTCTTTTGCTTTTTCCATGTAAGGCGCAATTTCACGACCGGCAGCACTTTGCCACATGGATTCCAGCCCCGAAACAGGTTCAACCGCTTCTTTTGAGAAGAATCTTAGCAGGTTGCGTTTAGAATAAAACAGTGTCACCGGGCAATCGGTACCGGATAGCATGAATGCTGCATGATCCACGGCCCGCAGAGCATTTTCGGAGTTATCCATTGCGATGATGGCCGGTTTTGAGCGAACATTTCCCTTGATCATCCATACCGGACAGATACGGCCGAGTTCCAAAACCTTGTTGGCGGTCTCCCCCATGAAAAAAGCTTCGATTCGACTTCGTCCATGGGTGTTAAGGACAATGGCATCCATACTTTTATTTTCCGACCAGCCGCAGATATCACGGGCGATCCCCACCTGCTTGTGGAATTCGATGGTTTTGATCCGTTCTTCTTTAACGCCATTGTCCAGCAGAACTTTTTTACCATCGGAGAGTGTCCTGGCGGCCATCTTTTTGCTGCGGTTTTCCAGCTCCCTGACTTGCCGGGCCGTATCCGGATCCTTTTTACTCTCTTCAACAAGAATCGGCGGCGCGCCCGGCACGACATGAAACAGGTTGACGATCAGGTTATGCTGAGCGCCGAAAATAAGCAGGAGATAGTTTAAGGCTTTTAACGCGATCGGGCTTCCGTCAAGCGGTACGACAACGGATTTGGTAATATCATTGCTCATCATTCGCCTCCTTTTCAAATGTGTTAAATCGGTTGTTACTAAAACCTAAACTGAGCGTTTCAAATTTTTGAAATGGATAATTTAATAATATTTTTAAGGTATTCTGCCATTCTGAATTTTAAAAATTTGAAACCCTACGGGATTTCCAATTTCACCGCATCTACTGTGTCAGATGCCGTTCCGCATAGGCGACTATAGCGAAACGACATCTTTCTTGTATCTGCGGCAAACTTGAAAATCGCTCAATTTAGGTAAAACTTATTAGATCTTAAGTCGATGGTCAATTCCATTTCACCGGGTTCTGCAGATCTAAAGATTTTAAAACCCGGTTTTCGACCGAGCGCAAGCATGCCTTCGTTTTCCTGTAAAGCGGTGTCCTCACACGGTTTCGATGCCGCGATTTTTGGCAATTTGTGCTTCTATTTACTGAGTGTTTTGTGTTATGCACGTTATAGACTCGGCGGTTTTCAGATTTCATTACCGCTTGTCCTTTTAGCCTTTACTTTAGCATCTTTTTATTCTAAACTTTTTTATATTTTCTTAGTATCTTCAATGGAAAGTTAGGTTAGCAGGCGGATTGAAAATTTTGATGTAAAGATAAAAAGTTTGAAAATTTCGATCAAGACGATTGCCGTCATGGCTGACCACATTCGTATCGTTTAACAACAGATACCGCCGAATCCGGCCGGACTTTACTTCTTCGGTAAGCTGAATAAAAACATAGATTCCACCATCGATCTGCTGAGGATTAATCTTTAATAGCGGATAACGTTACCATTCCAAGCCGTAATCGATCCCGGGAAAAGAGGTAACAACGTGACAGCGTCCAAACCCAAACGCCGCCGGATAAATTCCAGGCTGTAACCCCCCTATTCTGAAAAGGTGTCGCTGATGGGAGATGTTAACCAAAGGGATGAAACCCGGCACCCGATGAAAAAAACAAGCGGGACATAGGAAAAACGGATGAGCTGGAAGCGACTGTGGACAAGCTCGAAGTGAGCGTCAAAGATGCGGTTCCCGCAGTTTCCAAAATTTTATCGAGGCCCAATCCCTGAAAAATGAAACCCGCAAAATCCAAAGCACAGGATGAATAGGTCTGTTTGTCGTTTTATAAAAGCACATTTTGAGAATCGATGGGTATGGGTTTAAAAACCTTTTAAATCAATTTGTATCAGTGGCTGGCTTACGACAGTGCCTTCCGGAGTATGATCGCAGTAGACTTCTTTGCCCAGACACAACAGGAGCATGGGGTTATGGAAAGTCATCAAAAAGTGTTGTTTATTGATGCTGCAACAGCATATTACCGCATAAATCGGTTCACCGTTGGTGAACCCTTCTTCGGCACAATCGATCTTGGCCTTCACCTTGCCGGCCGTCACAGATCATTGAATATTGGAACAGGGCTGCTTGCAGGATCTATTTTTCCAGGCGCAAACCGGCTGTTTTTCAACGGTTTTTCTCCATGCTGGACCGGTTTTTACGTGTCATCCATGGGAGGTGCCGGATTGGTTTTTGATAATCTGGGCGTTAATATGATTTCTATCGTCAACAGAGCTTCTATTCCTTCTATTTTATATCTCAACAGAAATGGGGGCGAGGAAGTTGAAATTAGAATTGAGCCGGTTCAGATTCAGAACGTATGGAAAGAAGGGCGCAGGGGCATATATTCGTTAATGGATTATACGTTTGAACGCTTTGGTGAATATTATCAGAACGATCCCCGAATTCTTGCAGTCGGTCCTGCTTCGGCCGTTACAGACTTTGGGGCCGTTGCTTCTGTCCCCATTTCCAAGGGTAAATTGGGTTTTGCCGATACGTGGGCGGGGCGCGGCGGCTTCGGTTCCAAGCTTTTGCAAGAACATGGAATTGCTGCCATCATATATGGCGGAACATTTATTACCGAGGATTTTCGAGATAGAAAGGTAGCGGATCAGTGGTTTATCGATAAATATCAGAAAAAACTGGCGGCAAAGGATCTGGAAGCGACAACCAAATACCGGTTTGATCCTGATTTTCAGACAGGAGGAACCCTGGGCGTTAACTTTGCCACGTTAGCCGGCAACATGTTGTCTTTCAATTACAAAAGTATCTTTATGAGTGAAGAAGAAAGATTAGAGATACACGATAAATTCATACTTGACCATTATTTGAAGCAGTTTAACGAAGAAACAATTGTACCCAAAAAACAAAAAACGTGTGGTGAGCCCTGTGTAGCAGTTTGTAAAAAACTGCATGGTAAATACAAAAAAGACTATGAACCCTATCAAGCGATGGGTCCTCTGTCGGGGATTTTTGATCAGCGGGCTGCTGAAAAGCTGAATCATCATGCAGATATGTATGGATTTGATGCAATTTCTGCGGGCGGCATTATCTCGTGGCTGATGGAGTGTCTATACGAAGGATATTTAACCCCAAAAGAACTCGGCGTAAACCAAATTCCGGTCTTTTCTCATAAGGGTTTTAACATATCATCGGATTCCATGCACAATGCAGATATCGGTATCGCACTTCTCGACTCAATCATCGAAAAACAAAACATCATCGATTTAAAAGAGGGTGCCCGCAAGTTTGCACGCCGGCTTTCCAGAGATAAAGGCAAGCAAGTTCTGGATGCCTTTGTTTATAATGCATATGCTCGAAACGGCTGGATGGTTCCCAACCAGTACTGGACTCCGGGTGTGCTTTCACCCATGCCGATTATGGGAAAATATTATATGTTCTATGGAAAAGATTTTTATCCACCGCGTGTTCTCGGCCGAAAAAATGCGGATCGTTTCCAAAAAGAATTGATCATGGACAATCTGGGCATGTGCCGGTTTCATAGAGGTTGGGCCGAAGAAATGATTCCCGAAATTTTGGAATCGCTTTATGGGCTTAAGGAAAAATTTTTAAAAACGATCTCTGAAACGGCCAGACGCATTAACGGCCGAAATTCTTCTGTTTTTTGGGAATCTAGTAGAAATATCGAAATCATATATACCTTTTTAAAAAGAAAACAAACTGTTGAAGGAAATAACGATGCCGAGCTTTTAAAATGGATTGAAAAATTTGAGGCGGACAAGAAAGAAGCAGCGTTAAATTTTTGGTATGAAATTCACAAAGGTATCCATGAATCGCTGAAAGAATATTAAACCTAAATTGAGCGATTGTCGAGGCGGGCAAGCCTCGGCAATCGCTCAATTTGGGTAATATTATAGGGCAGTATAAGATAAATAGCTATTGAGGCCTCATTACCATGAGTTTAAAAAGTTTATGGGCAGCGTTCTATCAGCAGTTGGTTGGCGGTCGTGACCACCGATCGGTGGATCATAAAAGAGAGGCCGCTGTTCTGGATGAGATCGAAAGGATCGTACGGGAAATCGATTCAACGATTTTACCCGTTGGCAGATTCCGAAAAAAGATGCTTCCGTCCGTTCGGCACGCCATGCAGTATATTTCCGGACTCATTCCTCAAGTTCCCGGACCCGTGGATCTCGATTCCGGACGTTGGGATGAAGACCCTCTTCTCAGAGCCATGTTCATAAGTCGTGAAGAGCTGACCGGCGTGCTGCAATCCAGTAAAGCGCTCAAGAACTTTTTCCGGCGTACGAATGAATCCCATGCCTTTGCGATGCTCGTCGCTGACCGAAAGGAAAAAAATTTTTTCGGAATTGAAAAAACCGGTGAAATTGTCCGCAGGGATGTGCCCCAAAAAGCGGTCTTTTTCGAGAATTTTAAGGTGTTCGCTCCGGCGATTGAACTGGCTGAAACCCGCCTTCAAATTCAGCACCTTGTGCTGGTCACTCTGTTCAGACAGGCTTTTGAGAAAATTACCGATCTTCAGCAATGGAAGGAAGAACTGGAAAAACAGAAAGAGTTGCTGGAATTCAAAGTCAAGCGCCCCGACATTTCCGAACCGGTGTCCGAGTTAAAACACGCAGACACATCTGATAATCAGATGCAAGAGGCGCTTCATGTACTCAGCGACATCAAAAGGAAGCTAAAAGAAATAGAAACCGAACTCGACACACCCGAACACCGCCTTTCACACTTATGCTCAATATTGAAAAGCCCGGAGCAGCATTTGAGGCTGGAGACGATTTCCCTGAAACTGAGCCGGCTGGGCATTCGGTTGGACCCCTCTTCCACAGAACCGGCCAATGAATTCACAGTGGCGGAATTCGAAGTGGGTCAAGACTTAAAATGGGTGTTATTATGGATAAGGGTAAAACGAGCATCTGTTTTATCGGTTTGATAGCCACAACAACTGGCGCTATCTGCGGGTCAAGTTTCGGCTGTGGCCAGGTCAGTCTGCAATCATAGAGACCACATTCAAACAAAGAGTGATTGATTTCATGAAAAAGCTATATCCAAATTACGCGGATTGGATGATCACCATCGCGTATCGCGTTGAATAGGGTTTTTTTAAAAAACGGCTATATTTAGAGCTCTTTATGCAAATTTTCAGACAGTTAGCGTGCCCGACCCCAAATCAATGCACTTCATATAAAAGAATACGTATCAAGGGGTCTGCCCTTGAAATTGTCCTCGTTTATAAAAAGAACCGTTCCAACAGATTGAACTGTTCCAGGCGCTTGAGCCGTTGAACTCCGTGGGGTCGCGTCTACACGGGCTGTTGCTCAAATGCATTATTCATATGCAGGCCCGACACGTTTAGGTTATTCTATGTTTGCGCCGACAACAGCGGCCATCTGCATCATGTCGATCGTCTGGCCT
>RCNC010002992.1_pt1 | contig 11123 bp, 8 predicted proteins | sample 2041301 | NCBI WGS metagenome assembly RCNC01 (sample SAMN09708231, study PRJNA481090) | Marine sediment metagenome, whole genome shotgun sequencing project. | biome: marine sediment; feature: ocean; material: sediment; isolation source: Sewage treatment plant 13A marine sediment (STP13A) ... | reverse complement strand
GGTGACAGGTATGGAAAGGAATTCACAGTAGCACATAAATATGCCATCGCCCTGACAGTTGAGATGGATTATCATATGATGAGGACCGCTCCGGCTGCTCCGACCGTTGTTGAATCTGCCAGGCAATATCTCAGGGCCGGGAAGATGGCTGTTGAGATTGCTGAATATATCCGTAGTTGCGGTTACCAGGCCAGGGCCCATATTGATGCCAACTACCAGGTGGTTTGTCCACTGGTAGCGCGTGATGCGGGACTGGGAGAAATTGGGAGAATGGGTCTGTTGATGACACCTTCACTTGGTCCCAGGGTAAGGATAGCTGTGGTGACCACAGACCTGCCACTGAATCCATCCCATCCCAGGCCGGATCCTGTGATTGTTGATTTCTGCAGGAAATGTGAAAAGTGTGCCATTGTATGCCCGGGCCAGTCAATACCTTTTGGTATGGAGAAGGAGAATGACGGGGTCATGCGCTGGAAGATCAACTCTGAAAGCTGTTATACTTATTGGTGTCAGGCAGGAACCGACTGTGGCAGGTGTATAACGGTCTGTCCTTTTGCACACCCTGATAACTGGTTTCACCGGCTTGTCCGGTTTGGAATCCAGAACTCATACATTTTCAGGATCCTGGCCCTTCCCCTGGATGACCTTTTTTATGGCAAAAAACCAAGGCCCCACAATGCCAGATAAAAGGGTAAGTTATCCAGCCTTAAAATTGTAGGTAGGTTTCAGAATTTCAGAGATCTCCACGGAATCTGATATATACTTAAGAATTTCTCCTTTTGGCTTGTAGGCCCTTGGTGCTTCATCCAGCGTTTTTCTTGAGACCGTGCTGGTCCATACATGCTTCATTCCTTTTTTAAAATCCTCGAAATCCAGTTGTTTCTTTGCCTGGTTTCTTGACATGCGGCGTCCGGCTCCATGCGGTGCACTGAAATTCCATTCTGCATTGCCCTTCCCATATGCGATCAGGCTACCGTCACGCATATTCAGGGGAATCACCATTCTTTCTCCGGGATGGGCTGAAACAGCTCCTTTCCGTATAATCCCATCATCAAAATTGATGTAGTTATGGATGGTTTCAAATTGATCCAAATCTCCCGACATGCTTAGATGGTCCAATATCCTGCGTGTCATCTCCATTCGGTTTAGCCGGGCGTATTGCTGGGCCACCTTCATGTCCAGGATATAGGATTCCCTGTCTTCCCCTTCAAGGTAGGCAAAGTGCTTCGGTATTTCTACCCCATGTTGCTGGCAGCGTCGGATGGCTTTTGCCTGATGCCATGTAGCCACCTGCAATCCAAAGTTTCGTGATCCGCTGTGAATAAGTAACCATTTTTCTTTGTCTGAGCCCGTGGCTATCTCTATAAAATGGTTTCCTCCGCCAAGGCTCCCCAATCCTTTTAAATGATCCATGAAGTCAATATCCAATGTTTGGCAGGTCTGCTCAAGATCATCAATAAATTCAGGCGGGTAATCACCCAGTTCAGCATTTTTATTGCGTTTGAAACCATAGGGGACATGTTTCCTGATAAACTGATCCAGCTTTTCATAGGATGGGTTTATCCTGCCCAACCTCGTGACCTGTATCCCACAGCCGATGTCCAGTCCAATGAGGTTGGGGACAACCCTCTTCTCCAGGGTGGCCGTGTAGCCTATCACACATCCCTTACCGGCATGTACATCAGGCATGATCCGTATGTTTGCCTCGCGGAATAATTCCAGGTTGCAGAATTCCTGGATCTGCTTCCGTGATTCATTGTCGACCTGCTCATTGAATACCACTGCGGTATTATATGTACCGGTGATTTTCATTGTGTGACAAAGTTACAGATTTAGTCGTAAGCGGGACAGCTATTTTTGGATTTCCAACGTTTGCGGTAGGCAGAAGGTTTGCCGCTTGGATTATTTTCCCCGCAACCAAATATCAGGTTCACTCCCAGCCGGAAATTCATGGTTTGGGCGCTGTATGGCCAGATGAGTCCGGATGCACTGTCCCGGACATAAAATACAGGTATGTGATCACTGACCAAATAAAATTGCATGGGCCCGCTCACGAAAGAGATACCAAAACCCAGCTGATCAAAACGGTTATTCATAATTGAATAACTCAGGGTACCATGCAGGAAGGGCAATGGACTGTAATTGGCTGTAAGGGTGAGGGCAAAATGGGGCAAGCGGTCGAAAAACTCTGTCCGGGTAAGTGCAGATACATTAACCTTATCAGTTAACTGGTACATGGCTCCGACATAAAGCTTTGGAGTAAGCGAAGTAAAATAGGGGTCCTGGCTCGTCTCGAACCTGAATGATTCCACAATAGTATCGATCAGTACTTCCAGAAAATCCGAGTTCCCCTGGTTGCTGGCATATTGCCTCAGGTCGAAACCTGAAAAAATTATGGATCCGTTTGCTTCAAAGCGGTTGACATTGGACTTCCAGCGGATAAAGCCCAGGTCGATCAAGCTTGCCGCAAAGGTTAGCCTGTCATCGTACTGGTAGATCACACCCAGGTCCACGCCGGCCCCGTGATTATTAGCCAGAATAAAATCCCGGAAAATATTGCTAAAGGAATTGCTAAGATTTACGGAGCTCACGTACCCCTGCGGGTCAAAGGCCACTTCCATGGGGAAGGATGTTCTTACATTATAATTTGTCTGGGCCTCCAGTTCGATGGGATCAGCTTCAGTGATCAGGTAGAGATCTGTGCGGGGACTCGTGATGCTGGCGGATCCCCTAAGGTATTTCAACGTGACGCCGGCATATAGTCCGTCGAGGATCTCAGTGGAAACCCCTGCTGCGATAGAGAAATAATTTGTGGCTTTGAGCCCCATTCCGCTCAGATCCAGGTCCCTTGGCTGTCCGGATTCAATATCCCAGTTACCATCACGTACTGCCAGCAGGTCACCGGGGATTCCTCCCCGGGATTCTGTGAAATTTGAAATATTGAAATGCAGGTAGTAATCATCGAGTTGAAATCCGGCTCCGGCCAGGTTCACGGTGGCATCGGACCGCACATAGTTGTTTTTTTTCATTTTCCCGTCCAGGTTTTCCAGGTCGATGATCAATGAATCAGACCTTGAACCTGTACCATAATGAATAGCATCGTGGTAGCTGAATCCGGAATTGGAATATGAATAACGTATGGTAGAGAGGACCGGTAGTTCAATGTAGGTCCGGCATTGATAGTATAGGGCCGGGTTGGTATGAATGGACTGGGGGACAGTATGCATGAAATAAAGGGTATTATTCTGGGCTGCGGCAGGGAGAATGGTTTTGAGTGCGGACAGAATGAGGATGATGAGATGATATATTAAACGCTTCCGGATCATTCAGGACACTTAATAGTCGGTCGAATTTACATCAAGCTCACCGATGGCCCCGACATGTACATCGAAGAAGTAATCCAAATAAAACTGGACTTTCTCAGGAGGGTTCTCGTCGGCACCAGGTGTTGTAAGTGTGTAGTAAACAACCATGTAGCTGCTGCGAGATAGATTATCGATCTGCTCTCTGGAGAGTCCGACTTCAACATCATAAGAATCGACTGGTGGATCCACCTTTCCATCACCATCGGAGTCTATGGCAGCTGGTATAAAACTGGCAGGATCATCCGGATCACGGAAAAGGGAATCCAGCAGGACATCATTCTCATCGAAAAAATAAGCCTGGATCTTAATATTCAGCGGAAATCCATTGAAAAAATTAAACCTCAACATCAAACTTTTTATTTCTTCCGGAGGCCTGTCATAAAAGTCATTAAAAACGAAATCGAGGGTGTCTTTGACCACCAGGCCATTTGCATAGCCGTTCATTGGAAGAAAGAGCTCCATCAGCACACTATATTCGCTGCTGTCGGTCACGAAATTATGTTCAGTCCCCAGGGGATTGATCCTTCCATCCACATCAAGCCTCAGGGCTGAAGGCCCGCTTTCCAGTACCGTGAAGATGTTAGAATTTTCAGCATTCAGGAGAAAGCTATCCACTTTGGTGTCACCTATCTCCAGGAGCCCGGGGTAACCCAGGACGGTCGGAACCCCTGTTGCCGGAAGGTTACCTCCTGTGATGTCAGTGAACTGACCATTTCGTCCTTCTACGCCAAATTCATTTATGGTCATCTCGACAGGTATTCCGAATGAATTACTGAAAATCAACCTGAGTTCTGCCCCTTCAAAATAGAAACTGCCCTGGGATATGGGACTGTACAGGTCCAGAGGGATGCTAACCGGAGGCAGGTCCAGGGAAAACTGGCCAAAATAGCCGTAGATCACATCATATTGTATGTCTGAGAGGCCAACTGTGAAGTTAACTATCTGATCACCGGGCTGAATGATCCCTGTGGAGGCAGCTAGTTTTATGGTGTAAACAACCTCGATGAGGGAGCGGTCAGCTGGTGTGTCGGTCAGCCGCAATGTGTAATCCGACAGGTTGTAGACACTGGTTGGATCATTAATATCCCTGCACAGGCTGAAAATATTTCCCTGGGGATCGATTATATCCTGGCTTTCCACACAGACTTCCCCGTTAAGATCGAATTGGGTTACAAAATCGACGGTCAGGTCCATGAAGACTCCCATTACGCTGTCGATCCTTGCATCTCCTGCAATCCCTATGGTCACAGGTATCCATGTGGTGTCACTGAAGGTGAATGTGTCGATGATGCCTGACAGGTCATATGGTATTGGCAGAGGGTTCTCAAAACCTGTAGTATATTCGAAATCCTGGACCTTAACCAGGTCTGATGCTTTTCCTGATTCCAGGAATTCCTGGTAGATAAGGGTCATGAACCCGTTGTCATCATGTGTAATCTGGGTGGACTCCAGGGAATCAAGGAGCTCTTCCATTCGGTACCGGGCATATCCTATGGGGATTGCAACACCCGGGGAGATAACAAAAGATCCGTCTAATTTCTCAGCATTGAACTCTTCCTTGATACAGGACGAAAGCAGCGTCAGGATCAGGATGATGACCGGAGCAAGTAAAGATAACCTGATATGCTGTGAATGCTGATTATTCAATTTATCCCAAATATATATGAAAACGAAAAGAATCCGTGCTTAGTGTTAAGAAGTTATTCTTGTAACGAAAAATGGCACTAAAAGGTTAATGTGAAAATGGTTTCTTTATCGGGGACTGAATGGGCGGTGATGGTACCATTATGCAGCCTCAGTATTTGCCTGGAAAGACTGAGGCCTATCCCAGATCCGCTTTGCTTAGTGGTAAAGAAAGGAATGAAGATCTTATCGAGTACTTCGGGGAGTATGCCTGTACCATTATCAGCAACCTGTATGGTCACCCTGCCTCGTTTGTTATAATAGGTTTTAAGTTCTATGGTCGGTTCTTTCCGTCCATCAAGGGCATGCATGGAATTCCTGATCAGGTTTATGATCACCTGCTCTACCAGCTGTTCATCAGCTGAGACTTCTATATTTTCCGGATCAATATTTGTCACAAAATTTACCTTGTTTTCAGTGATCTCCTCCTCCATAAGCAGGTAGAGGTTCTTGAACAGGTCCTTGACCGGGAAAATCTTGAAATTTGGTTTTGGTATCCGGGTCAGGTTGCGGTAGGTATTGACAAAGTGGAGGAGTCCGGTGCTGCGTTTGTTTATCGTCTGCAAGGCTTGCTGTATCTCCATGATAGTATCCATGTCCAAATCTTCCCTAATATTTCCTCCATCTGTGATCCCTTTCAGCATGATCTCAAGGGTGGAGGAAAGGGAGGCAATGGGCGTGATGGAATTCATGATCTCATGGGTAAGCACCCTGATCAGTTTTTGCCAGGCTTCCGTCTCTTGTTCTTCCAGTACATTCTGGATATTATTGATGGTGGCCAGGATGATCAGTTTATCTTTTACCTTGAATTCAGTTGCATATATGGCCAGCTGCAGTATATCATCCTGGTCCTGGACCTTCACCAGGGTGTTTTCACCGGGTGAGATATGGATCAGGGTATTTACCAGGTCCTGGCTGAGTTGTTCCAAACCATTGACATTTTTCAGGCTGTGAATCTGGAATAACTTCTTTGCAGCCTTATTGATCATTTCTACTGTTCCATCCTTTCGGTAAGCGATGATACTCACATCGATATTCTGTACGATGCTTTGCAGGTAATGAAAATGTTCTTCTTTCTCGGAGCGGACCTTCTGGAAATCGTTGATCACATCATTGAAGGCACGGTTTAATTCGTCAAAGGATGATCCCATTCCTTCGATCTGGAAAGAACGTGTAAACTCTGAGAACCTTATGGATTCTAGAAAGCTTGTCAGGTCACGGTTGGTTCTGTCAACGTACCTGATCAGGGAAAAAACCTGGAGTATGATCAATACCACCATCAGGATAGGTGTCACATTCATTGCCTTATCCATTGTGTAAAAGAACAAGAAAATGGATGCCGACAGAAGCAGGATCCTGACTATGATATTTGCTCTGAAATTCTTATAAGTCATATTTTTCCATCCTTCTGTACAGGGATGTTCGGGTTAGTCCCAGGTCAGAAGCAGCCTGGGTAATATTACCCTGGTGTTGCTTCAGGACCTTGTTAATGATAGATTTCTCTATATCTTCCAGGTTATATGTATCTAATTCGAGTTCTCCAAATTTCTTGTTGGGTGCGGACAAGAGGAAATCTTCTGCTTCCAGCTGGGTTCCGTCACTCATGATTATGGCCCTTTCAATAGCGTGCTGCAATTCCCTAACATTGCCAGGCCAATGATACTGGTTCAAAGTTTTAATGGCAGTTGAACTGATGCCCCTGATATTTTTTTTATATTTCTTGGAATAGATCTTCAGAAAGTGATCCACCAGCAAGGCGATATCCCCGGTTCTTTCACGCAATGGAGGAAGATGGATCTCAACCGTGTTGACCCTGTAAAGTAGATCCTGCCGGAATTTATTCTCCTGGACCATGTCATGGATATCGATATTGGTTGCGCAGATAAGGCGAACATCCACGGGGAGGGGCTTGTTGCTCCCAACCCTGATGACTTCCCGGCGTTCAATAACAGTTAAAAATTTTGTCTGCATGGGTAGGGACAGGTTCCCAATCTCATCGAGGAAAAGGGTGCCCCCATGGGCGATTTCAAACCGGCCCTGCTTCATTTTTTTTGCATCGGTAAAGGCCCCCTTCTCATGTCCAAATAACTCACTCTCGAACAAAGTTTCGGCAATTGAACCCAGGTCAACACTTATAAATACTTCATCCTTACGGGCTGAATTACGGTGCAGGGCCCTGGCAACCAGCTCTTTCCCTGTGCCGTTCTCTCCCAGGATCAGTATGTTGGCATCGGTTGCCGCAACTTTTGTAACAGTATTGAAGACCTTTTGCATTTCCAAGGAATTCCCGATGAATTCATGGAATGGCTGGTCATATACAGCACTTATCTCCTGCTGTTTTGACCGGAGGCCACTGGCTTCTTTGCGTGATCTTTTCAATTTTACAGATGAAGAAATCGTGGCCAGTAACTTCTCATTTTGCCAGGGCTTCAGAATGAAATCTGTGGCTCCCGCCTTGATAGCTTTTACTGCTTTCTCTGCATCACCATAAGCTGTAATAAAGCAGACTACGGCATCAGGGTCAATCTCCAGGATTTTTGCAAGCCAGTCGAATCCTTCCTGCCCGCTGATCGCATCCTTGGTGAAATTCATGTCAAGCAGGATGACATCATAATCTTCACCAGTCAATACATCCGGTATCTTTTCAGGGTCATTCACGGTAGTGATTACCTCCACATGTTGTTTCAGTAGAAGTTTTAATGCAAAGAGTATATCCTCATTGTCGTCCACTGCCAGGATTCTCCCAACTTTATTGCTCATGTCTTAGGCTTATTAAAATATTCATACGCTGGTAAGGCTCCCCAGTATGCCCGTAAATTTACATATATTTTTTTGATTGTTCGGATTCGGACTATTATTGTAGCATATTTGGACAGTTAATCTGCTGTAAAGCATGTTTGGTCCCAGTATAAAATCGTGGTTATCAGAAAAGTGGAACATTTGGCACAATAAATGATAAATAGTAGCAGAACTTTTCTAAATGTCTGGCAATGGATGCAATGGATCGCAAAATCGATAAGAAGTTTAAGCTTTTCAGTAAAAGAAACATCTGGATTTCACTTGGGGCGATTTTTACCCTTCTTGTTTTTTATAATCTTGTTTTCGGTGACAAAAGCTCAAAACTGAATGTTGAGACAGACAAGATCTCCATTTCCGAGATCAAGAAAGATGTTTTCCAGGACTATATAGCTGTTATTGGGACGGTTGAACCAATCCAGACCATTTACCTGGATGCCATAGAAGGAGGAAGGGTGGAGGAGATCCTCCTGGATGAAGGAAGCATGCTTAAAAAGGGAGATATCATCCTTCGGCTTACCAACACCAACCTAATCCTGGAAATATCCAACAATGAGGCTCAGGTTGCCCGGGCCATTAATGAATTGAGAACTGCGCGGCTGCTGATGGTTCAACAGCAGATGAACAGTCAGAGCCAGATCATAGAAACAGAAAGACTGTTAAAATTGCAGGATCGCGCCTATACTAATAATAAGATCCTTTACGAACAACAGCACATTTCCACGGAGGAGTTCGAGCAGTCAAAAGAACAGTATGATGCATCCATGCAGAAACTTGCCCTGCTGAAAGAAATTCAGTACCAGGATTCCGTTTTCAGGTCCATTCAGGTAGAATCCCTGGAGACCTCGGTCAACAGCATGTCCAAGAACCTGGTGATCATCAAAAACAGACTGGAAAGCCTGAATCTAAAGGCACCGGCGGACGGGGAACTGGCCACCCTTAATCCCGAGATTGGTGAGATAGTGAACTATGGTACCCGGATTGGAACGGTGAATATCCTGGACTCCTATAAACTGCGTGTGGAGATTGATGAACATTATATTGCGAGGGTGAACAGGGGATTGACAGGAGACTGTGATTTTGCTGGCAATCCTTATCCGGGAATGATCAAGAAGATATACCCCGAGGTGCAAACCGGAAGGTTCTATGTAGATATGGTATTCACTGAAAATATCCCGGCAGCCATAAGGATAGGCCAAACCTCCAGGATCAAACTGGAATTGGGAGAATCAAAACAGGCCGTCCTGATACCTCGTGGTGGATTTTATCAGAGTACTGGTGGACAATGGGTATTTATTGTTGATGAAACTGGAGAGTTTGCTTATAGGAGAGATATCAGCATTGGACGCCAAAATCCCCGATACTATGAAGTGCTTGCCGGACTCAAACCCGGGGAAGAGGTCATCATATCGAGCTACGATAATTTTGGAGATGTAGACAAACTAATTTTAAAGAATTAATATCACTAAATACCAACGATCATGATCAAAACTGAAGAATTAACAAAAGTTTTCCGCACGGATGAAGTGGAAACTACGGCCCTGAATAAAGTTTCCATGGAAATTCAGGGTGGTGATTTTGTTGCCATTATGGGCCCTTCCGGATGTGGAAAATCAACCCTGTTGAACATCCTGGGATTGCTAGATAATCCCTCGGATGGTAAATTGTACTTTAATGGTACCGAGGTTTCAAAGTTCAAGGAAAGACATCGTACCAACATGAGGAAGGGGAACATCGGTTTCGTTTTCCAGAGTTTCAACCTGATCGATGAACTTACTGTTTTCGAGAATGTGGAACTACCACTGTTGTATATGAATGTATCTTCATCAGAAAGAAAAAAGAAGGTGAATACGGTCCTTGAGAGAATGAAGATCGCCCATAGGAAGAAGCACTTTCCACAGCAGCTTTCGGGTGGACAACAACAGCGCGTTGCTATTTCAAGGGCTGTGGTTACCAATCCAAAACTTATCCTGGCTGATGAACCTACCGGTAACCTTGACTCTGCCAACGGTGAAGAAGTTATGGCCTTGCTGACTGAATTGAACAAAGATGGCACTACAGTCATTATGGTGACACACTCACCTACAGATGCTGAAAAGGCCCACCGGATCGTGCATCTTTTCGACGGACACATTGTTACAGAGAACATCAAACACGTTCTTTGATCGGGAAAATATTGTTTTAGAGTATTTCAGGGAACATAATTATTAACCCCTAAATTCGGAGTGATGAAGGATTTATGTGTACCGATTCCAAACTTCGGTGATAATGAGATAGCGGATATTGAATTGCGTGTTGGCGATAAGAAAATATCGTACAGTTTCCGGGTAGAATCCTTTGCCTGGCAGATTGAAGATGAGCTTTCTGTCGAAAACGATGATGTATCCGCATCTCTCGCCCGTATCTACAGGCTCAAAAAAGCCATTGAAGGATATGACAAAAAATGGGAATTGATCCAGATCTTTACCCCTGGTGATAACGCAACTCATATCCAGGTACTGTACCGCAGGAGGAATTGATTTAGAATCAGGTCTAAAAAATTATTAAAGATGAGAAGGATTTGGATTGTAACGGGTTTCGTATGCCTGCTAGTGAGTATGCCTCTCAGTTATGGTCAGAAAATCTGGTCCCTGGAAGAGTGCATTGCCTATGCTCATGATAATAACCTGCAGGTAAAAAGGCAGGCCTTGCAGGCCAGAACAGCTGAGCATAATTATGACTATGCAAGGGCACAGACCTTGCCCACGGCAAATGCCTTCGGGAATTACAATTTTAAACAGGGCCGTGTACCTAATGAAGATGATTATTCATATGTTAACCAGGCTTTTAATGATGCTACCGTTGGCATGGAAAGCCGCCTGGATATATTCAACGGTCTATATAACCTCAACAATATTCGGTCGAGTAAATTAAGCCTTCTTTCACAGCTGGAAGATATCGAGGACTTGAAAAACGATATAACCATGCAAATTGCCGGTAGCTATTTACAGATACTGCTGAATGAAGAATTATTGAAAGTGGCTAGTGAACAATTGGACATAACACATCAGCAGGTTGAGAAAAATCAAAAGCTGGTCGAAGTGGGGAACATGAGTCGTGGGGAACTTTATGAGATACAGGCACAGGAAGCTGTAGAGAAAGCTAACGTGACCAAGGCACAGAATACGCTTTCCATCTCCTACCTCACCCTGATGCAGCACATGGACCTTGAAAATGAAAAGCTCACAAATTTTAAAATTGACACATCAGATCTTACCATTGAAGATGCCAATACCCTGA
>RCNC010004816.1_pt1 | contig 11125 bp, 7 predicted proteins | sample 2041301 | NCBI WGS metagenome assembly RCNC01 (sample SAMN09708231, study PRJNA481090) | Marine sediment metagenome, whole genome shotgun sequencing project. | biome: marine sediment; feature: ocean; material: sediment; isolation source: Sewage treatment plant 13A marine sediment (STP13A) ... | reverse complement strand
CCGCCAGTTGCTGTAGTGCTGCCCACCAGCCAGGTCCAGGTCCAGTCGCCCGGCCAGCCGGCGGGTCTGCCCGCTGTACTGGTTGATCAACTCCACCGTCATAGTTGTGGTAAAGGGCAGGGTGCCCGTATCGGGCAGGCAACTCAGGGTGGCGGCCACCGTGCTGCTGGCCGTATCACACGCATCACCCACACCGTCCTCGTCGGCATCCTCCTGGTTGGGATTCGGTGTGTCGGGACAGTTGTCCGGCCCGTCGGGAATACCATCCCCGTCAGTGTCCGATGTCCCGCTCCAGGTGTAGGAGTCGATCATCCCCAGGTCGTTGGTGGCCACGATCCCGGCGCTGAGCATGTAGCTCAGGGAGTTGTCCAGATACTCGCGGAACTCGCTGTTCGGGTTGTCGGGATCGGCACTGGGATAGGGCCAGGGCGGGGAGTAACCATTGGCGATGAACGCCGGGATGAGGATGTTCTTCACCGCCCAGATGTCGGTGGCCACCGGGTCGGTGGAGGCCAGCAGGATGTCCTTCCGGGTTGCGCCCACCATAGCTGGTCCAGGGCCCGTCATGGGGGTTGGCGTTGATCCAGATACAGTCGAGGATGTTCAGGTCGGCCGCCTGGATCTCGCCCATGGTGGCGCCCATGAGACCGTTGCCGATGGAATAGTGCGAGGACGTGCTCAGTTCCCGAGTGACCACCCCCATGTAGTGCTTGACGCAGGCGGTGGCGCCGTAAGTGGCGCTGTGCGACTTGAGCACCGGGATGTTGATGAACTTCAGGCTGTCCCGGTCATAGGTGCTGCCGTTCCAGATCCCGTCGCGGAGGCTGATGTATGTACCGTCATCGGAGGTGAACTTGGGATAGGAGATCCGGCCGGCCAGACCCGAATCGTAGGAGTAGACCACATAGCCGTCGGAGTAATCGCCATCCGAAAACTCGTTCACCGAGGTGTAGCGCGTCACGGTCCAGTCAAAGTGCGAGACAGTGAATCCCAGCCCCTGGAAGGAGACCACCACGTCGTGGGGGGAACGGGACTGGGTCTGGGCATTGTTGTAAGACCGATCAAACCCGTCGATCGAGTTGAACTGCGAGTTCTCGCAGACCACGATCTCACCGGTGAAACCGTCCGGGTGGTCGATGAGGCTGCGGATCACACCGCTCAGCACGTCAACATTTGTCCCGCCACGCTCGTCCCACTGGTAGTTGATCTTGATCACCACCACGTCGTCGGCGGCAATGATCCCGCCGGGGCCCGAGGTCATTGATTCAGTGGCCGAGTCATGGAGTTTCAGCCCCTGACTGCCCATCAGATTGACCAGGTATTCCACCCCGAGGAAGCGATCCCCCACCGGTGACTGCGGGCAGTCGGTGACCTGGAAGATCTGCGCCTGGTAGCCCCGCGGCGGAGAGAACGGCACCCCGTCATACGACTCGGCATAGGAGGTGTAGCCCCAGATGCCGGCGGTGGCCAACAGCCCCACTATGGCCAGCGTCGCCCCCACGGGTGTTCTTAGACCAGCGAAAGACGCCTCCGGCCAGAGATCATGGTGGCCACCAGGGGTCCGCCAAAGGCGAGCCAGGCCGCCGAGAAGGCTGCCTGCTGGCAGGGATAGGTGAACCGGCTGGGCTTGAGACCGCTGCGCAGGATGAGAACGACAGAAAGCCACTGGTCATGGCCCAGGAAATGGCCCAGACCCGGGCCCAGCGGGGGAAGAAGGGACGAGAAGACTGCTTTTTCATTATGAATCCTTATCCGTGGGATCAGGTGGGCTTCAGACACGAAAACCACACATTCACACAACTTATCTACTCAATATAGGGGTTTTTGCCAGGAAACACCAGGGATGAACCACAGGAATACCCATTGAAATAGTAAGAATTTTATTGTAATATTGTATTACTCATATTGTAAGATTCTCGCCATGTGCCGGAGGTCGTGAATGAAGGTAACCGAAAAAGGCCAGGTGACCCTGCCCAAGAAACTGCGGGACAAGTATGGCATCACCCCGGCCACCGAGATCGAATTCATCGAGCGGGACGGGATGATCGTGATCGTCAAGAAGGCCGCAATGAGCGTACTCTCCCGCTACCGGGGAATCGCAGGGAAAAAGAAGGGTCTGCCTCGCCGAACAGATGAATTCCTCACCATGCTGCGCGATGGAGATGACGAATGAGGGCTGCTGTGGACAGTGCCGTGGTCCTTGACGTCCTTTTGGACGACCCGGAGTTCGGAGAACGATCCATGAGGCTCATCGAGCATCACCTTGGCCGGGGGGCGGTGACCATCTGCCCCGTGGCTTTTTCCGAGAGTGCGGCCTGCCTGGAACCGCCATCCGGGTTTATCGACGTGTGCGAAGGGCTTGGTTTCAGCTACGAGGACTTCGATCCCGAGGTCTGTTCCCTGGCCGCTCAACTCTGGCGGGACTACCGGGCCCGGGGAGGTTCCAGACGCCGAATTCTTGCCGACTTCCTCATCGGTGCCCACGCCACGCTCCGGGCTGACTGCCTGCTCACCCGTGATCGTGGCTTCTACCGCACGTATTTCAAGGGGCTTGAGATCGAAGAGCCATAGACCGCCCGACTTCGCCTTCACTTACCCCACCAGTGCCCGAATCGCCCCGCCGGTGAGACCGGAAGTGCCGCTCAATGAATACGAATATGCTGCCGTGCGTAAAGTAGCTCAAGTTCAAACAACAAGTCACCCGTGATAGAATCGGGTTTCAACAACTGATTGCCCTGCTGTTTGGGTGAGCGTAGCCAAGGAGAGAAGAAATGATTACGCCTGCAATAGTTCTCGGTGTGGTCGGTTTTGTCTTCAGCCTCATCATCGCATCATTCATGATGCGCACCGTGGTCAGCACCAACATGGTCCATGTCGTCCAGTCGCGCCGCAAGACCACACCCTATGGCACCGGCCAGAAAGCCGGCAACGTCTACTTCCGGTGGCCATCGTGGATTCCGGCCCTGGGCGTCACGGTCATCAGGCTCCCGGTGAGCAACTTCGACCTCTCGCTGCTCGCTTATGAGGCCTATGACCGTGACCGTGTGCCCTTCATCGTCGATGTGACGGCATTCTTCCGCATCGAGGACACCGCAGTGGCCGCACGCCGTGTAGTGAACGTCAAAGAGCTGGAAGAGCAGCTCTCGCTCATCGTCCAGGGAGCGGTGCGGAAGGTGCTGGCTGATGACGTCATCGACTCGATCATGCTCGAGAGAGCCAAGTTCGGCAACGCCTTCACCGAAGAGGTCGGCGACCAGCTCAAGGAGTGGGGCGTCACGTCGGTAAAGTCGATGGAACTGATGGACATCCGTGATGGCGAGGGCTCGCGCAACGTCACCAACATCATGGCCAAGAAGACATCCTTCATCGAGATGGAGTCACGCACCGAGGTGGCGGAGAACACCAAAAAAGCCGAAACCGCCGAGATCGAGTCCCAACAGGTCATCGATGTGCGGGCCCAGGAAGCAGCCGAAGCCGTTGGCCAGCGCACTGCCGAGAAAGACAAAGCCGTGGGCATCGCCGAGCAGCAGTCACGCCAGGAGGTCCTCACCCAGGAAAAGCTGACCAAGGAACGCACGATGGCGGTGCACCGGGTCGAGCAGGTTAAACAGGAAGAGATCGAGAAGGACCGCCAGGTGGTGGCCGCTGAGCAGGACAAACAAACACGCGTCATCCGTGCCGAAGGCGAACTGGAAGCCCAGCAGAAGGAAGCCGAGGCCATCCGGGTTGTTGGTGTGGCCCGTGCGGATGCCGAAAAGGCCATGAAGCTGGCGCCGGTGATGGCACAGATCGAACTGGCCAAAGAAATCGGCGCCAACGATGGCTACCAGCAATACCTCGCCATGCTGGAAGCCATCAAGGCCCACATCGTCGTCGGCCAGGAACAGGCAAAGGCGCTGCAGACCGCCGACGTCAAGGTCATCGCCAACGAGGGCAACGCCGGCGAGGGCATGAACCGGGTGATGGATCTGTTCTCTTCCAAGGGCGGCACCAACCTCTCGGCAATGGTGGAGGCATTTGCCCAGACCCCTCTGGGCACAGCTGTGCTTGGTCAGATGGGGGTCAAAGCCGAGAAATCAGAGAGAGCTCCTGAAAATACCGAGCCTGAAAAGCCGGTCTCGCAAAACCTGGATTGATGGGTTGGGGCTTGCAGCACGAAAAGTAACGGGAATATGCCGTAACCAAACCCAATAAAGTTTGTGTAACCAATGAGGCGCGGAGACAGGAATCCGCGCCTCACTGTGTACGGAGGACGTGATGGTGGAAACGGAACGGGAACAGCCGACAACTCAGCTGACCAGCGAGCGGATCGCCTCGCCGGTAAGACCCAGCAGGCCGCCCGGCTGGAGGCCGATGTAGAGGGTGCCGAGGCTGGCGATGATCACTGCGGTGAGCAGCGGTGCGGTTCGGGCGCACTATGGTTTGATGCCGGTGACCGTGCAGGCATCACTGTCGGTATCACCGTCGGGAAGATAGGGCGCCTGGTTGTACGGCGGAGGAGTGATGTCGAGCACGTGCAGGGTGAAGACAGTATCACCGACCACCGATACCAGCGCGGGAATGGTTTGCAGCCACGTTTTGTCTCTGCTTTCCCCGGCCCCCACGGTCACGGTCCCGGCTTTCCAGTTCGAGTAATGTGTTCCGTTGGCCAGGTCGAGGTCGATACGGGCACCGATCCTCCTCATCTGACCGGTGTAGTTGTTGGTCAGCGTGGCCGACATCAGCGTATCGAGGGGCAGTGTCCCGGCCGACGGCACGCAGGTCAGATTCGCGTGGACCGTCGGACTGCCCAGTTGCCCGCTGAGATTGATCCGCTGGCAGTAGATATCAGAATCGCCAACCCCGGAACGGCGATCAGTCCAACCGATGATGAAACCACCGGCCCCATCGTTGACAACCACTTCAGGAACTTGGAAATTCAGGGCCGTGCTGATCGGCTCGCCATCGTCAGTCCAGTAGACCGAGCCGTCAACGCCCACGCGCTGGGCATAAACGTCCAAATCCGCATCGCGGCTATCACCCCAGGAGATCACCACCCCGGTATCGCCGCCGCCTGCCATCGCCAGGAAATACTGGCCTCCGACCGCACCGCAGATGACTTTGCCGGAGCTCCCCCACTGTATGTCCCCGGACGCACTGACCCGCTGGGCGTAAATATCGTCGTCGGAACCGCGATGATCAGCCCAGGTGACGATCGCGCCGCCGGTGCCGTCGCAGACAGGCCAAGGGGCGACACCCCAGGAAGAGAGCAGGACACCGTTGTCCTCCCACAAACAATCGCCGGTCGAGGTGATCCTCTGCACGAACGTACCGCTGGAAAACTGATCCCAGGAAATGATCGCGCCCCCGAAGCCATCTGCGGTCAACTTCTTGAAGTCCGCATCATCGGCGTCGCCACTGACCTTCACCCCGTCGAGGGTCCACGGTGCAGCACCGTTGCCGTCGATACGCTGCGCATAGACGAATATATCCCCAGTATGGCCGCGGTCATCCGTCCAGGCGATGATCGCGCCACCCTGGCCATCGCTGATCATACCTTGAGGTGCGCTAGTGCCGGATGAAGCACAGACCGGAATCCCATCGGCTGCCCACTGCGCACTGCCGAAACCGTCCACCCGCTGAGCGTAGATGTCTGGCTTCACAACTGAGAAACGACCGTCGACCCAGTCGATGATGGCGCCGCCAAGTCCGTCACTGACCATGGCTGGTTGTTGCTGGTCACCAACGGCCGTGCACACGCCTATCCCGTCCACGCTCCACAGCACATCGCCGTTCTGATCGATCCGCTGGGCATAGATGTCGTCACCCGTAGCTCCGTTGCGCCCGTCGCTCCAGCTGATGATGACGCCGCCTAGCCCGTCACTGACCATGAAGGGGTTAAATTGGGCACCGGCAGCGGTACACACGCCTATCCCACCCACGGTCCACAACACATCGCCGTTCCTATCGACCCGCTGTGCGTAAATGTCCCCGCGCCAGCTGCTCCGGTCGTCGACCCAGGCCATGATGGCGCCTCCCGCGCCATCACTGACCGACACAAGCATAATTTGATCGTGCGCGGCGGTACAAATCGGAGTGTTCACCGATGGATCCGCGGTCCAATCCGCCTGGGCGGAAAAAACGGCTCCCGCGGTCAGAAGAACACCAACTAATTTGATAATTTGTCTCCAGAACATTCGGAAACCCTCCTCGACACCGATGACAATAGAAATGCGGTGATGGGAGTCGATCGATGAATGATGACAACCTGGATAGCGCAAGATCGCGACCAAGCTTGCCTTAAGTCTAGGGATCGTCCCGGCTCGTGTCAAACTCCGGGATAGATATTCATTTCCATTGAATGTCAATGAAAACATTCCCTTACGGGGTTTTAGAACGAATAATGCGATAAACAAAATGAATGGTCCCGATCGGGATAATGATCACGGATCGAGCGAATGGACGGTCTTTATCTACCCCACCAGCGACCTGATCGCCTCACCGGTGAGGCCGAGGAGACCGCCGGGCTGAAGACCGAGGTAGAGTGTGCCGAGGCAGGCGATGATCACGGCGGTGATCAGGCCGGGTGAGAGGGTCAGGGTGTCGGCCACGCTGTCTTGGGAGTCGGGCTCACGCATGTAGGTGTAGACCACCACCCGGAGGTAGAAATAGAGAGAGAGGGCGGAGTTCAGCACACCGATGATGGCCAGTTTGATGAACCCGGCCTTGACCGCGGCGGAGAAGATGTAGAACTTGCCGAAGAAGCCGCCGGTGGGCGGGATGCCGGCCAGGGAGAACATGAAGATGGTCAGGGCCAGGCCGATCAGCGGGAAGCGGAAGCCGACGCCGGCGTAGGAGGACATGTCGAGGTCGGATTCACCCTTCCTGCCGAGCATGATCACCAGGCCGAAGGCGCCGATGTTCATCAGGGCGTAGACCACGCTGTAGAAGAGGATCGAGCGCATGCCCAGCTCGTTGCCGGCGGCAACCGCCACCAGCAGGTAGCCCACGTGGGCGATCGACGAGTAGGCCAGCATCCGTTTGATGTTGTCCTGGACCAGGGCCAGCACGTTGCCCACGGTCATGGTCAGCACGGCCAGCACCACCACCATGGCCGAGACGAACTCCTGCTCAGTGGGGAAAGCCACTGTGAACACGCGGAGAACCACGGCGAGGCCGGCGGCCTTGGGGGCGGCGGCCATGAAGGCGGTGATCGATGTGGGCGCGCCCTGGTAGACGTCAGGGGTCCACATGTGGAACGGCACCACCGAGACCTTGAAGCCGAAGGCCACCACCAGGAAGATAATGCCGATGAGCAGGATCGGTTCCTGGGTCGTGATGCCGTTGGCGATAAGGTGGTCGGCGATGGCGTGCAGGCCCAGCTGGCCGGTGGCGCCGTAGACCAGGGCGATGCCGTAGAGCAGGAAGCCGGTGGCAAAGGCTCCCAGCAGAAAATACTTCAGTGCGGCTTCCGTGGACTCTGGTTTCCGGCGCTGAAACCCGGCAAGGATGTAGAGCGGGATGGAGAGCAGCTCGATGCCCAGGAAGAGCACCAGCATGTCCCCTGCCCCGACCATCAGCATGGCACCGGAAACGGTGAAGCAGAGCAGCGCATAATACTCGCTGTGACTGTTCTCCTCCCGGCGGAGGTAGCCGCCGGAGATCAGCACGGTCATGGCGAGGATGAAGGCCAGAAGGGCACCAAAGAACAGGCTGAACTTGTCCAGCAGCAGCATCCCGCCGAACTGGGATCCGGGCGGGTTGGCCCAGAGACAGATGCAGCCGATGCCGGACACCAGGGCGGCCACCAGGGTCAGCGGGCCGGCCACGGCGCGGGCCATGTTCCGGGAAGCGGCTTCGAGCAGCAAGAGCGCACAGCCCCAGATCACCAGGATCAGGGTCGGCATTATGGCGTAGAGATCAAAGTTCACTGCTCGCTCCTCGCTTCACTCTTTTGCTGGGGCCTGGTCGGTTTGGCTGCCATCTCGGCTGAAGCCTGCCTGGTGACCTTCACTCTTTCCACGAAAGCGGCCACCGAGACATCCATCTTCTTCAGGAACGGCCGGGGGTAGACACCCATCCAGACGATCATGATCAGGATCGGGATCATCACCACCATTTCACGGACGTTGAGATCCTTGATCGTCTTGTTCTCCTCGCGCTCGAGGGGCCCGAACATCACCCGGCGGAACATCCAGAGCATGTAGACCGCTCCGAAGATCATTCCGGTGGTGGCCAGGGCGGTGAAGGCCTTGGCATGGTTCATCGAGGTGGAGGTGAAGGTGCCCACCAGCACCAGGATCTCACCGACAAACCCGTTGAGACCGGGCAGGCCGATGGAGGATAGCGTCACGATCATGAACACGGTGGTGAACACCGGAATTTGTTTCGCCAGGCCGCCGAAGTCGGCGATCATCCGGGTGTGCCGGCGTTCGTAGAGCATGCCGACGATGAGGAAGAGCCCGCCGGTGGAGAGCCCGTGGGCCAGCATGACGAAGATGCCGCCCTCCACGCCCTGCACGGTGAGGGCGAAGAGCCCCAGCATCACGTAGCCCAGGTGGCTCACACTGGAATAGGCCACCAGTTTCTTGATGTCCTTCTGCACCATGGCCACCAGGGCGCCATAGATGATGCCGATCACCGCCAGCGAGGCGAAAAGGGTGGTGAACATCCCCGACGACTCGGGGAAGAAGGGCATGGCGAAACGGATAAAGCCGTAAGTTCCCAGTTTCAGCAGGATGGCAGCCAGGATCACGGAGCCCGCGGTGGGGGCTTCCACGTGGGCGTCGGGCAGCCAGGTGTGGAACGGGAACATGGGCACCTTGATGGCGAATGAGAGCGCAAAGGCCAGGAAGAGCCACATCTGCATGTTGGCCGGCACCGGCGTCGACATCAGCGTGGCCATGTCGAATGTGGGGATGCCCGAAGCCTGCTGCTGGAGGAAGTACATGGTGAGGATGGCCACCAGCATCAGCAGGGAGCCCACCAGGGTGTAAAGGAAGAACTTCACCGCCGCGTAGACCCGGCGCGGGCCGCCCCAGATGCCGATGATGAAGCACATGGGGATCAGCATCGCTTCCCAGAAGATGTAGAAGAGGAAGAGGTCGACGGCCACGAAAGCGCCGAGCATCCCCGTCTCCAGCATCAGCATCACCACCAGGAACTCCTTGAGGTGCTTGTCCACCGCCGAGAAGGTGCTCAGCAGGGTCAGCGGAGTCATGAAGGTGGTGAGCAGGATCAGCAGCAGGCTGATGCCATCGACGCCCAGGTGGTAGCTGATACCGAGGCTGGGCACCCAGTCGGCCAGCTCGACGAACTGCATCGACGCGGTGGTCTCGTCAAAACCGAACCAGAGGGGCAGCGAGACGAGGAAGACCAGCAGAGAACAGCCCAGGGCGGTATAGCGCAGGGCGGCCTTGTTCTGCCTGCCGATGAGCATCACCAGGCCGGCCCCGATCAGGGGCAGAAATACGATCCAGGAGAGCAGATGTTCGGTTAGCCAGGACACGTTCTGTTCTTCCTTCCGGCCCGCCGCCTAGAAGAGGCAGGCCCAGATCAGGATCACCACGCCGAGGACGATCCCCAGCGCGTAGTTTCTGACGTAGCCGGTCTGGAACCGCGAACCCACGATGCCGAAGAAGCGGCTGATGTGGGCCACGGCGTTCACCGCCCCGTCGATGATAATCACGTCGATAAACTTCCAGAGGAAGTTGCCGAACCAGATGAAGCGCCGCACGACGGTCAGGTCGTAGAACTCGTCCACCCAGTATTTGTTGAGCAGCGTGCGATACGGACCGCCGTTCATCACTCCGGCCAGCCGCGCCGGGGTGTCGTTCTTCTTGCGATACCAGGCCGCGGCCAGCAGGATGCCGGAGAGCGCGATGAGCACCGAGAGGCCCATCAGCACGTATTCCATCGGGTCCACGTGATGGCCGGCGGCGGCGTGGGTTTCCTCGCCGGGAGCCTCTTCGCCGTGGGTCTCCGCCGCTTCGTGTGCCGGTTCAGCGTGGGCCGCGGCTCCCCCGTGGTGGCCGGCCAGTTGCTCCCCGCTCCAACCCACCACCGGCTCCAGCCACTCCTCGAAGTAGTTGGCCGCCGGCACTTTGGTGATGGCAGTGATGGCGTGGGGGACGCCGATCCAACCGCCGATGATAGCGAGGAGGCAAAGGGACTCGTGCACGTGCGATTCGGTTTCCTTGTCCATCCGGCTTTCCCCGTGGAAGGTGAGGAAGACCAGGCGGAACATGTAGAAGGCGGTCATCCCGGCGGCCAGGAAGCCCATACCCCAGAGAATGGTATGCCCCGAGGCAAAGCTCTTCCAGAGGATCTCGTCCTTGGAGAAGAAGCCGGACAGTGGCGGTATGCCGGCGATGGCCAGTGAGGCGATGAGGAACGTCCAGTAGGTGATGGGGATCTTCTTCTTCAGGTTGCCCATCTTGCGGATGTCCTGCTCACCGCTCATGGCGTGGATCACCGAACCGGCGCCGAGGAAGAGCAGGGCCTTGAAGAAGGCGTGGGTCATCAGGTGGAAGATGCCGGCGGTGAAGGCACCCACGCCGAGGGCCAGGAACATGTAGCCCAGCTGGCTCACCGTGGAATAGGCCAGCACCCGCTTGATGTCGTTCTGCACCAGGCCGATGGTGGCGGCGAAGAGGGCGGTCATCCCGCCGATCACCGCCACGGCCAGCATGGCGTCGGGGGCCAGGGCGAAGAGCACGTTGCAGCGCACCACCATGTAGACACCGGCGGTGACCATGGTGGCGGCGTGGATCAGGGCGCTGACCGGTGTGGGGCCCTCCATGGCGTCGGGCAGCCAGACAAAGAGCGGGATCTGCGCCGACTTGCCGGTGGCCCCGACAAAGAGCAGCAGGGCCATCAGGGTGATCACCCCGGCACCGGCGGCAAAGGCCCCGGGCTGGCTGGCCAGCATCATCACCTCGGAAAAATCGAGGGTGCCAAAGACGAGGAACACGAGGAAGGTGCCGAGGGCGAAGCCCACGTCACCGATACGGTTGACCACAAAGGCCTTCATCCCCGCCTTGGCCGCCGAGGGCTTCTCGTAGAAGAAGCCGATCAGCAGATAGGAACAGAGCCCCACCCCTTCCCACCCCACGAAGAGCAGCAGGAAGTTGTTGGCCAGCACCAG
>RCNC010002989.1_pt1 | contig 11128 bp, 7 predicted proteins | sample 2041301 | NCBI WGS metagenome assembly RCNC01 (sample SAMN09708231, study PRJNA481090) | Marine sediment metagenome, whole genome shotgun sequencing project. | biome: marine sediment; feature: ocean; material: sediment; isolation source: Sewage treatment plant 13A marine sediment (STP13A) ... | reverse complement strand
CTGTTCTGGATAGGCGCTGTAATACATCAAGCATAGTTTGTTCATCAACCGAGTTAACTTTCTCGCTTTTCTCTCCGAGTTTAACCAATAATTGACCACTATAATCGATACCATCTTGCTTCGCCCTTACTGGGTCAAGGTCAGGATTAACAATGTCTAACTTAATATTGTTATTGTACTTTTTATACTTTTCTACCAGTTGCTTTAGGTTAGCGTGAACTACGGTATCATCAGGCACATAAGCCGTTAGAGAGATTGGTTTGTCTATTTTTTTAAGCAGTTGCTGTGTGGTTTGACTTAATGAATTTCGCTGACTTTTAGTGGCATCAAAGCCTTTGTGATAGGTTTTACCAACCCACGCCAAAAGCCCAATGATAACCACAAACAAAGTTGTCTAGTAGTTATTCTGCTCCCCGGTGTCGGTCTCGGTGTAGTCCGGCTGGACATCCGGCGCGTCCTTCGGCGCATCACTTTCTTCGTCGCTGGCGATCACGACGTGCTTGCCGCCGGACCCATCCATGGTGAAGGTGCGCAGTCCGCCGATGTTCGCCGCCTCCATGTGGACGATTCTCCGTTCGCGCGCCGACATCGGTTCCATGTGAACCGCACGGCCGGTCTCCCGGATCTTTTCCTGTGCTTCGACGACCCGTTCGGCCAGGGACTCTTCCCGTCGCATCCGGTAGTTGTTGATGTCGAGGTTGATCCGCGCCCGGGCATCGATGGCGTTGCTCGCCATGCGTTCCACCAGGTGCTCCACCGCGTCCACTGTCTGGCCATGACGGCCGATCAACATCCCGGCGCTGGCGTCATCGGTGGTGACCCGGATCTGACGGTACTCACCCGGATGAGTTTCACACCTACAGGGAAATCCCGCCCGGGCCAGCATGCCGTCGGTCAACTCGGTCAGGGCCTCGTCCAGACCTTCGTCATCGACCCTTCCCACCGGCTTGGCGTACTCCACCGCCTTGATGCCCTCGAGGATCATCTCGTCGTTCGCTTCCGAACCGAACCTCGGCGACCTGGCGGCCGCATAACGTTCGGGCCGGACCGGAGCGGATCGTTCGGGAGTGTACCTTTCCTGGCGCGGCTCCACGGCCGCCCGCGGCGATTCCGGAGCTGGTGACTCGGACACCGGGGCAGCCGGTGCCGGGGTTTCCGCCGGGGTTTCCGCCGGGGTTTCCGCCGGGGCCTTCGCCGCCGTTTCGGCAGCCTTGGCCGCCAACCGTTTTTCCTTGATCTTGGCCCCCAGTCCTCCAAAGGCACGACGGGGCTTGGCGGGCTTGGTCACGATGGCCTCTTCTTTCGGTTCCGAATGGGTGACCGGGGCGACGGGAGTCACCGGAGCGGCGGCTTCAGGAGCCGGCGCTTCCCGGCGACGGGAGCGGGACCGGGACTGGTCCCGTGGCTCACTGCGACTGGTTTCCTGACGCTCGGCAGCCTGGACATCCCGGCGAACCTCGGGTGCATTTTCCTGGAGGGAGGCTTCCTGACTGACCTCCTGGCGAACCTCGGGCAGGTTGTTTTGGCGATTGTCGGGGCCGCGGCGCCCTCGTTCATTGCGGCTGCGACCACTGGAAGACCGCTCACGGGACGGCTCCTGCTTTTCGGCCTTCACGGGCTGCTGACGGTCCTGCCTCTGGTCCTGCCCTTGGTTCCGGTTCTGATCCTGATTGCGGCCTCCGGCCTCCTGGGGCCTGCCCCGGCCGCCACGACCCCGGGATCCACGACGGCTACCGCCCTTGTCCTCGCGGGAGGCATTTCGAGAGTCATTGCGGGAATCATTGCGGGAGGCATTTCGAGAGTCATTGCGGGAATCCTTTGGGGCATCACTGCGGGCATCACTGCGGGCATCACTGCGAGCATCACTGCGGGCATCACCGCGGGAATCCTTACGGGGGTCTTTCCGGCCATCGTTCCGGGAATCGCCACGGGCCTCCCCTTGGCCGCCGGATCGGCCGGAGCCCCGGCGTCGAGAGCCTCCGCGTTGGCCGCGGCCCTGGCCACCGCTGAGATTGTGGGCCTGATAGTCCTCGTCTTTGACGCGGTGATCCCGGCCGGATCCACCGCGACGGCCCGACTGTTTGCGCCGGACCATGACCTTGGCGGCCCGGCCACCCAGGATACCCATGAATCCGGATTTGGGTTCTTCGAGAACCTTGATTTCAACTTCGTCCCGGCGGGCCCCCATTTGCAGGAGGGCCTCCGAAACGGCGGCTTCCACGGTCTTGCCTTGTATTTCGATTTTCTCTGTCATGCTTTCTCGATACCTCCGGTGGTCGGCGCCGTCTTGTGAATCTTCCAGGTCTGGTATCCCTGCAGCAGGGTGTTGACAAGCCAGTAAAGCACCAGACCCGACGGCATGTTGTAAAAGATGAAGATCATGATCAGCGGCATCATCGTGTTCATCATGGCCATCTGGCCACCGCCGCTGGTCGGGGTCAGCTTGGTCTGGAAGTACATCGCCACCGACATCAGGATGGGCAGGACGTTGAAGTCCGCACCCAAAAACGGCAGCGAGAACGGCATCTGGAAAAGGGCGTCCGGCTGGGATAGATCCTTGACCCACAGCACCCAGGGCTGGCCACGCAAAGAGATCGTGTGGCTCAGCGCCTGATACAGCGCGAAAAACACCGGCATCTGAACCACCATCGGCAGGCAGCCGGACAAGGGGTTGACCTTCTCGTCCTTGTAGAGCTCCATGGTCGCCTTGTTCAGCTTTTCCTTGTCGTTCTTGTACTTCTCCTGCAGGGCCTTCATTTTCGGCTGAAGCTCCTGCATCTTCTTCATGGACTCGGTCGATTTCTTCGTCAGCGGATAGAAGGCCAGCTTGGTCAGCACGGAGAAGATGATGATGATCCAACCGTAGTTCGGGATGAACCGGTGCAAAAACTCCAGGCCCCAAAGGACGACCTCGGACAGCGGACGAATGAACTTCATACCCAGATCCATGGACTTGGCCAGGTCCTGGCCATAGGGCTGGAGCAGTTCGGCCTCCTGGGGGCCGATGAAAAGATCGAGGCGGGCGACGGCGATTTCGTCACCCACGCCACGCTGTGCGGGTAGGTCGATGGCCCATGACTGGGCTTCGTACTCCTGGTCCCCGCTCAACCTGATGGTTCCCTCGACCGGTTCCCCTTGCTCCTGGGGAACAATGCCATAGATGGTGAAGTAGCGATTCTGCAGGCCCGCGTAATGCACGGATCCCCGCCACTGGCCCTCCACCTTTTCCACACCCTTCTTGAGGCTCGTGCGTTTCTTGTAATGCAGGTCATCGCCTATGCGCGCCAGGGACCGCAGCGACGGCAATTCCATCTTCTGCACCCGCTCGGTCGGCGCGATGCCCTGGTTCCACCCGAAACGGATCTCGTCGGGCGACCCGGTCACAGCCAGGGCCTGCCGGGCCATTTCGTCGGGGGCGGCCACCACCAGGTCCACCTCGATCCCGTAGACGTCCGGACGGAAAGTGAAGATCTTGCGGATCTCCAGCCCGCCCCCGGTGGTCACCCTCAGGGTGAGTGAGCCCGCCCCGCTGCCCCTGGACAGGTCGAGTTCGCTGTGGTCGGCCCGGTAGACCGTCCGGCCCAGACTCAGATCTCCCCCACGGAAGAAAATAGCGTCCATGCCGGTGTCGGGAATGTCGGCGGGCACCAGGTTGACCGAGCCTCCCTGCCAGCTCTTGTGTTCGAGCCCCTCCCACTTGGTGATCCGGCCGCCGCGGGTGGAAATCTCCAGGCGGTAAAGAGGTGTCCTGACGATGACCGTCTGTTCGGAGGCCACCGGCTTCAGAACCAGGGCCCCATCCGCGGTCGTTGGCGCACCTGGTTCATCCAGGGGGGGGGCCGTGTCCGGCGTCTGAGCAGGAATCTGTTCCGGGACATCCCGGGAAGAAATTTCGGTTACCGTATTTTCGCCCGTGGCCACCAGGGGGGAATCGGGGCTCGTGCCCGCTACCTGTTCGGGCTTGGGGAAAAACTTGTTCATCAGGTACGGGTAGCCGGCCAGAATCAGAAAGATGAGAACAAAGGCCAGGACGGTGCGCCTATCCATGGGCGGAATCTCCGATGGTCGGGGACGAGATGACGGAAGAAGGTTCGTCTTCCTGGTGACAACTTGCCGAAGAACATGGTGAAGAAAATGCGGCCTGGTGTCGCGGCGGCACAGGATCGACACCCCCGGGGTTCCAGGGATGACAACGGGCCACCCGCCTGATGGTCAGCCAGCTGCCCCGGAAAAACCCATGGGACCTGAACGCCTCGGCCCCGTAGGCCGAGCAACTGGGATAAAACCGGCAGGTGGACGGCAATAGCGGCGAGATGAGTCGCCGGTAGCCCTGGATCAACAGATATGGCACACGCCACATATGATTCCCGCTGGTGCTCCGCCCTGGAGAAACAATAAAAGGTCGGGCGTTTCAGCACCGGTAACGAGGCCTTCGCGCGGTTTCCCGGGACAGGTGGAAACCAATCGATAAAACGGGTCACGTGTCAGCGACCCAGCAGGTGGTCCAATTCTTCCCTGACTTCACGGGAAGCGGCCCCCAGAATATTCCGGCGGGCGACCAGGACGACCCACAGTCCCATTTCCGCGCGGGGATCCCCGGTTTCACTTCCGGGATCCCTCAGTAGCCTCTTTTGGATGCCAATGACATGCTCGGGGAGGTTGGATTCCCCATGGCCTGATTTCCCCTGGCCGGAACCCTCGTAGAAAGCCCCGTGGAAGGCTTCTCGCAACAACCGCTTGGCCCTGTTTCGCTTCACCGCGTTGCCGACTTTTCTACTGGCAACCACGGCCCGGGCCATGTCATCGGCGGGCAACAGGTACACCACGAGCAGGCGCCCTACTTTTTTAGCGCCCCGCTCGTATACCTCGTGAAATTCGCTCTTTTTCGTCAACGATCGCCATGCAGCCATACCAGTCACAACACTTTAGCTGTTCGCACGGCAAAGGAAGGGAACTCAAGCGGAAATTCGCTTGCGGCCCTTGGCCCGGCGGCGTTTGAGCACCAGGCGGCCGGCCTTGGTCGACATCCGTTTCCGGAATCCATGTCGACGGGCCCGCTTCAAATTGCTGGGTTGAAATGTCCGTTTCACCGAACTCTCCTTTGGTTTTCCTTTTCAGCGCGAAAGATTAATAATCCTACCGCTCAGTGTCAAGGAAAACAGCGGGTTATCCACATGGAGAATTGTCCTGGCCACGGGTAGGGCCAGCATCAAAAAAGTCGGCCGCGGGCTCCGGATCGAACGCCAAAACCCCCGGGAAAACCTATACCTAAATAAAATATAATGTTAGAAGGAATTTCATATATTCCCGAGAATTTCCTTGCACGCCGAACTTTGCCCATGCTAATTTCGCCCACAGGTGATTACAACCACCAAGGGTGATGAAAAAGTTATCCACAGGCTTTGGTTTTTGTGGATAACTTTTCCGTCTCTGGTTTTTTTCTCGCCTAAGTTATTTAATTGGAGATGTTTTTGTCATCCGCCTCTCTGTTGGTAATCCAGTGGAGAAGTCGGGTGGGTCAACGTGGGAAAGGGGCCCGGATTTTTTCATGATGAATCTGGATGCCTACTGGCCTGAAATTTTGGATGTTGTCCGTCAAAAGGTTGCCCAACAGACTTTTAACACTTGGTTTCTTCCTTTGAACCCCGCCAACGACGTTGATAGCTCTCCCAATGGAACCCTAACGGTGGACTGTCCCAATCATTTTTTCATGGATTGGTTCAGTGAACATCACCTGATCTCCCTCAACGAGGCCGGTTCCACCTATTTCGGTCGGCAAATCCGTTTTTCCCTCGGGGTCCGGGAAGCCGGGGTGGATCTGCTGGAAAATCCGGATGTGTCGCGGGAAATCGAAGATCAAATCGAAGATCGGGTCCCGGCGGCCCGGTTGGACACCCTGAACAGCCCTCCGGAAAACAACCGGACGATTCCGAGCCCGTCCGAAGGTCGCCTGCGGTCGGGAGCCTCCACGGGCACGGCCACCCGGCCTCTGGTGGGCACCGTCAATCCCGATTACACCTTCCACAATTTCGTGGTGGGCACGGGAACCGACCTGGCTTTCGCAGCCGCCACCGCGGTGGCCAACAATCCCGGGGACCATTTCAACCCGCTATTCATCCACGGGGGCGTCGGCCTGGGCAAGACCCACCTCATGCACGCGGTGGGCAACGCGGTGGGCCGGCAGGATCCCGACAAGAAGATCTGCTATGTCACCGCCGAAAACTTCATGAACGACCTGATCGGTTCGATCCGGGACAACCGGACACCCGAGTTCAAGATGAAATACCGCAGCGTCGACGTGTTGCTGGTGGACGACGTGGCGTTCCTGGCCGGCAAGGAGTCGACCCAGGAAGAGTTCTTCCACACCTTCAATGCTCTCTATGATCTGAAGAAACAGATCGTGCTGACCAGCGACCGGTCTCCCAAGGAGATCACCACGCTTGAGGAAAGGCTCCGTTCCAGGTTCGAATGGGGGCTCATCACCGATATCCAGCCGCCCAACCTGGAAACCCGCATGGCCATCCTCAAGCGCAAGGTCGAGGTCAATGACATCTATATTACCGACGATGTCATCACTTACATCGCGGAGAATATCACCGACAATATCCGCCGTCTCGAGGGGGCGTTGATTCGTCTCCTTGCGTTCGCGAGTCTGACTGGGCGAGAAATTTCTCTGGAAATGGCCTCCGAGGTTCTCTCCTCCTTTTTCCAAGGAAGTTCCACCGGGCCTGTGAAGATCGCCGATGTCATGAAGATCGTGGGCGAAGTCCACGACGTGACCGTCGATCAACTCAAGTCCAAACGACGCACCCAGGACCTGGCCCGGGCCCGTCAGATCGCGATGTACCTGGCGCGGGAAATGACCGGATCGTCCCTTAATCAGATAGGGCGCGCATTCGGGGGTCGAGACCATTCGACTGTTTCCCACGCCTGTCAGAAGATCACCGGCGACATGAAGAATGACCCACGCTTCCGCGGCGCGGTCCTGGATGTCCAGGACCGGGTGCGTGGCCGCCACTGACGCGACCTTTCCGGATCCCCTGTTGACCATGTTCGATCGCGGCCCGCAGGGTCCAGGGGGTTTTTTTCCCGAAATCCATCCGGTTTTTGCCGGGGAAAACCCGGGGGATAGGCGTGGATAAACAGGGCACTATTACCCCCGGGCGGGCAGACTATTGCCCGGGGTGGGTAAAGTGTGGATGACTCGGCCGGATACCCCCGGAGTTATCCCGATTTTATGGATCGTCCAAAGATGGGTTTCAAGGAGACAGGGGATATCTGGCGGGATGTTCGGGATTACTTATCCCCGAATTACCCGGCCCTATATCTACTACTAGTTTTCTATATATATCAGGAATAGATGAAGGAAAGCGCGGACTTGATCCGGGCGGGTCGATCTCCTATCATGGCGATCCGCGCGCCGAAGGTGCCGCACGGCAAACATACCTTGACCGGAGGACGACCCTGTGAAGTTCGAGATCCAGCAAGAGGATTTGCAGAAGGCCCTGGATATCATCGGAGGCGTGGTGCCCACCAAGACCACCCTGCCGATCCTGACCTGTGTCCTGGTGGAAGCCAGCGAGGGTCGTCTGACCCTGTCGGCCACCAACCTCGACATCTCCATCACCACCGGCACCGACAAGGTGACGATCAAGGACGAAGGCAAGGTCGCCATCCCCGCGGTCAAATTCGTACCCTTCGTGCGGACCCTGCGATCCGGTTCCGTGGTCATCTCCCAGAAGGGCAAACAGATCCAGCTGGTCAGCGGCAAGGCCCGGATGACCGAGAACACCATGAACGTGGATGAATATCCGGCCCTCAAGGAACTGAAGGAAAAAAATGGGCTCGACATGGAAGCCGCGGTCCTGATCGACATGGTCCACGAAACCGCGTATTCGGTGTCCCGGGACGAGACCCGTCCCGCCTTGATGGGAATTCTCTGGGAGATTCGCAGCGAAACTCTGACACTGGTAGCCACGGACGCCCACCGCCTGGCTCGCAGCAAGCGCACCATGGAGTGGAACGTGCCCGGGGACCGGGACATGATCGTGGACACCGCCGGCCTGCGGCAACTGCCGCGAATCGTGGCCGGTCTCGAAGACGATGAAGCGGCTTCGGGCAACGTCACCATGTTCATGGGGGAGAATCAGCTGTCGTTCCGCGCCGGACCCACCGTGCTGCACACGCGGCTGCTCGAAGGGCCATTCCCTGACTACAACGCGGTTATTCCCCAGGATAACGACAAGGACATCACCCTGGACAAGTCGGACTTCGCCCAGACCATTCGCCGGGTTTCGATCACCGCCGACCGTATCACCAGCCAGATCAAGCTGGGGATCGAGGCCGGACGCATGGAACTGTCGGCCCGCGGCACCGAGGGCAGCCAGTCCGAGGACGAGATCCCCGTATCCTACGACGGCGAGGCCCTGGAGATCGGGTTCAACTTCGGGTATCTCCAGGACATCCTGAAGAACATCAAATCCGAAACCATCGTGCTGTCCCTGAAGGATTCCCAGAGCGCGGCGCTGATCAAGCCCGTGACCGAGGACGGCCAGGAGACCGGGGTCCTGTGCCTGCTGATGCCCCTGCGTCTGGCCGGCGACTAGTTTGCGGATTCTGTCTGCAACCGTTCACGGATTTCGGAACCTGAAACAGACCAATCTCACCTTTTCGCCCGGGGTCAACCTTGTCCTCGGGCTAAATGGTGAAGGCAAGACCAATCTCCTGGAAGCCCTCAATTACCTGGCCCTGGGCCGGTCCCACCGCGGCAGCAGATCCGAGGAAATGATCCACTTCGACGGCGATTCCCTGCACGTCGCGCTGGAGGTCCAGGAGGAGTCCGGGTCGGTTCTCTCGGGAGAGTTCGGACTGGACCGGGCCGGCCGGGTTCGTTTCAGAATGGACGGCGAAACGGTCCGGCGCCGAGCAGACCTGGTGGGCCGCCTGGTCACGGTGTTCTTCAACCCCGATAGCATCCGTCTCGTAAGGGGCGCACCGCAACGCAGGCGCCACTTCACGGATCACGGGCTGTCGGAGATCGACCCCCTCTTCCTGTCACATCTGACGGCCCTCCAGAGGGTCACACGCCAAAAGAACGGCCTGCTCCGGGATCTCAAGAAAGGGTTCACGAACCCTGCGGAAGCCCGCCGGGAACTGGAATCCTGGAACCGGGAGCTCTCCGTCCACGCGGCCGAAGTGTGCGCCGGTCGGTGGGAGTATGCCCACCTTCTCACGCCATTCGCCCGCGAGAACAATAAGTTACTTACTGAAAACAACTTAGACCTTTATTTTATTTATCGTCCCAATCTGGAATGCGTGAAATTGCGCTTGGATTCAGGCGCTGAAAAACATTTTCAAAAAGAGGACTTGGCAGCGGATATTTTCACCGAAATCGACTATATTAGGGACTCGGAAATGCGGCGCGGCAGACCCCTGCTCGGACCCCACCTGGACGACTTCGAAGTGGTCCTCGACGGGGTGGATTTGAGGGTCTACGGCAGCCAGGGCGAGACGCGATCGGCGGCGATCGCCATGATCCTGGCGCGCAGCGACGCACTTTTCCAGAAACGAAACATTCGACCTGTCCTGTTTTTCGATGACATCTTCAGTGAGTTGGATCGACACCGCACGCGTAGGCTGCAGGAGTTGTCCTGTCGGGACCACCAGGTGTTTGTCGCCACGGCTCGGCCCGATGACGTCGCCGGATGGAATCCGGAAGAAATCAAGGCCTGGAAAGTGCATGAGGGCCGATTCACGGAGGCCGCTGAAGATCTCCCGTGATGTGACACGGTCAAACCCAGATTGATCCCGGAAGTGAAATCAACAGGATGAGCGCAAAGCGCGAGGGCCCCCTTCCCGTTTCCCGCCTCATTGAGGGCGCGTTGCGACAGTTCGGTCTGCACGACCGGCTGGAGGAAAGGGCCGCGCTGCTGCGGTGGCGGGAAATCGTGGGCGACGAGATCGCCGAACACTCCCGCGCGGTGGACGTGGTGGACGGAATCCTGGTCCTCGAAGCCGATCACGGCGCCTGGCGGCAGGAACTGACCATGCTGGTGCCGATGATCATTCAGAAATTCAACGCCATGTTCGGCGAAGGGACCGTCACGGACATCCAGTGGCGGGACCGGCCGGTTCGCGGCAGGAAGCGCAAGAACGCCACATGACGCAAGAAAACGAACCCATGAAGAACGAAGCCGTCGCCAAGAAGGCGGCCGCCGCAGGCGGGGCCCAGGGCGCGAAGGATTATACCGCCCAAGGTATCCAGGTTCTCAAGGGCCTCGAAGCGGTGCGCAAACGACCGGCCATGTACATCGGCGACACCAGCACCCGGGGGCTGCACCACCTGGTGTACGAGGTCGTCGACAACTCCATCGACGAAGCGATGGCCGGTTATTGCGACGACATCAAGGTGACCATCGGTGAAGACGACGTCATCAAGGTCGTGGACAACGGCCGCGGCATTCCCGTGGACATGCACGAGGAAGAGGGCAAGCCGGCCCTGGAGGTGGTTCTGACCAGCCTGCACGCCGGCGGCAAGTTCGACAAGGGCAGCTACAAGGTGTCCGGCGGTCTGCACGGCGTCGGCGTCAGTTGCGTGAACGCCCTTTCGGAGTGGCTGAAGGCCGAGGTCCACCGCGACGGCAAGATCTACCAGATGAATTTCGAGCGCGGGCTTCTGGTTGGTGGTCTGCTGGAAGTGGGAACCTCTCCCGAGGAGGAGACCGGCACGACGATCACCTTCAAAGCCGACCACCAGATTTTCCCCGAGTTGGTATATTCTTTCGAAACCCTGCGCGGACGGCTGCGCGAGCTGGCTTTCCTGAACCGGGGGATCCAGGTCACCATCACCGACGAACGCACCGAACGGCAGCGCGAAGAATCCTTCCGTTTCGAGGGCGGCATCGTCGAGTACGTGCGCTGGCTGAACGAGAGCCGGCAGGTGATCTGTCCCGAGCCGGTCTATTTCGAAGGCGAGAAGGACGGCGTCCAGGTCGAAGTGGCCATGGACTACAACGAGGGCTACAGCGAGGCCCTGTTCACCTTCGCCAACAACATCAACACCACCGAAGGCGGCAGCCACCTGTCGGGTATCCGGGCCAGCCTGACCCGCACCCTCAACGCCTACGCC
>RCNC010002988.1_pt1 | contig 11129 bp, 9 predicted proteins | sample 2041301 | NCBI WGS metagenome assembly RCNC01 (sample SAMN09708231, study PRJNA481090) | Marine sediment metagenome, whole genome shotgun sequencing project. | biome: marine sediment; feature: ocean; material: sediment; isolation source: Sewage treatment plant 13A marine sediment (STP13A) ... | reverse complement strand
GCCGAGGGTGAAGAACTCGGTCTCCATCAGCTGTTTGCTCCGGGTGTCCGAAATGACTTCAACGTTCATGTTCGTGTCCAGCCTCGTGGGGGGTTGCCTTTAGCCTCGAGCCGATCTCTCCAGGGCTTGATCCACGTCCTCGAGGATATCGTCGATGTGTTCGAGTCCGATCGAAAGCCTTACGAGCTCGGGCGTGATGCCCCCTTCCAGCTGCTGCGCCTCGTCCAGTTGAGAATGTGTGGTCGTAGCCGGATGAATGGCCAGGCTCTTCGCGTCTCCCACGTTTGCCAGATGGGAGAAGAGCTCCAGGTTGTCGATGAACCTTGCTCCGGCCTCCCTGCCGCCCTTGATCCCGAAGACGACCATGGCCCCGAACCCCTTGTTCATGTACCTGCTCGCCACCTCGTGGGCAGGGTCATCCTCCAGGCCGGGATACCTGACCCACTCCACGAGGGGGTGTTCTTTTAGATGCCGCGCCACGGCGAGAGCGTTCTCGGAGTGGCGCTCCATACGCAGGGGGAGCGTTTCGATGCCCTGCAAGAAGATCCAGGCATTGTCCGGCGAAATACAGGCCCCCAGATTGCGCAGCGGAACGAGGCGCATCCGGAGGATGTAGGCCACGGGGCAGAGGTCGCCGAGATCGAAGGCGTAGCGAATTCCGTGGTAGCTCTCATCAGGCTCTGAAAGGAGGGGGAACTTCCCTGTGGTCCAGTCGAATCTCCCGGAATCCACCACGATGCCGCCGATACCCGTACCGTGCCCTCCGAGCCATTTCGTCAAGGAGTGCACCACGATGTCCGCGCCGTGATCCAGGGGCTTGAGGAGATATGGGGTGGTAAACGTGCTGTCCACGACCAGGGGCACCCCGTCTGCATGGGCGATGTGCGAGATCGCCTCCAGATCCGCCACATCGAGCGCCGGATTCCCGATCGTCTCGCAGAACAGGAGCTTCGTCCTGGGGGTGACGGCCTTCGCGAAGTTCTCGGGATCGCGAGAATCCACGAAGCGCGCCTGGATGCCCAACTGGGGCAGAATGTTGTTGAACATCGTGTAGGTGCCGCCGTAAAGGTTGGTGGCGGACACGATCTCATCCCCGGCCTGACAGATGTTGATGATGCTGTAGAAGATGGCACTCGTCCCGGACGCCAGTGCCAGCGCGGCGGCGCCCCCTTCCATGGCTGCTACCCGTTTTTCGAGTACATCCTGCGTGGGATTCATGAGCCGCGTGTAGATGTTCCCCATTTCCTTCAGGGCAAAGAGATCAGCCGCATGCTCCGTGTTGTCGAACAAATAGGAGCTCGTTCGATAGACCGGAACCGCCCTGCTCCTGGTCGTTGGTTCTGCTTCCTGGCCTGCGTGCAAACAGAGGGTTTCCAGTTTCATCGTCTTCTCCAGACTGGTTGTTCGAAACGTAACCACCTAGATCTCTGATGCCGACCCGTGGACGGAGGCTTCACAGGCCCCGGGACGCACTCTTGCTTCTATTCACAGAGTACGGTTTTCCGGTCGATTTTTCCTTGACTTACGTCAAGTCAAGGACACAAGGGGGTGGGAGCCTAATGTCCTTAGCCAAGATGGATTCAGCAGTGGCAGGGGGGATTTTGGGGTCTCTGGAGCGATCTCCTTGTTCCGAATTCGATTTGTGCAGGGCGACTTTGTAGGGGGAGAGGGAGACGGAGCCCAAGCAAATCGAATTCGGAACAAGAGATAGCTAGATGACCGAACCGACGGCCCGGTAATGGCGGTCTCTCGTTTCTTCCGGCAGGCCCAGGAACTCGTCGATCTGGTCGAGCATGTCCTGTTTGTCCTTGAGCAGGGCCCCGTGGAGGGACACGTAGTTGTTCGCGTGGTCACAGGTCAGGTGAGGGCCGTCCACCGTAATCCCGTCCACAAGGAGCCGCAGCTCCATCACCGTGCCTTCCGGCGATTGTTCGCTGAAGGTGCCCTCCTTGATCTTGCCGCCGAGTTTTGTGTGCGGGTGAATCCACAGCCTGCGGATCCGGACGAACTCCGGGCAGGTCTCGTTGATGACCTTGGCGGTTTCGGTCATGTGCTCCTCCCACCGGTCCGTGCCTCCCAGGCCGAGAAGAACATAGTAGCTGAGTTCGATCCCTGCCTCGCGTACCTTCTTGCCTGATTCGATCAGCACCTTCTGGCTGATTCCCTTCTTGTGGAGGCGGAGCAGGGCGTCGCTTCCGGTCTCCAGGCCCACGTGGACCCGGTCCAACCCGCTCTTTCTGAGCCTCTCGAGGTCCTCGAGTGACTTTGTGTAGAGACTGCTTGCCCGCGCGTAGGCCGTCACCCGCTCCAGGGTCGGGAATCGTTCCCTCAGCCGCTCGACGATCGGCACGAGGTCCTCGGCAGGCCTCTCCAGGGGATCCGCATCGCCGAGAAAGGCGGTGCGTGGGTGGTCTCCCCAGTACTGTTTCAGGAGGTCTATGTCCTCCAGGACGTCCTTCACGGGCCTGGTTTCAAAGGGCTGCCCATAGGCCTCGTAGATGCCGCAGAATTGGCATCGGTTCCAATGGCATCCGCGTACCACTCTCAACAAGAGGCTTCCTGCCTCGCTCGGTGGCCGAATGACCAGTCCCTCGGGCGCACGCATTCTTGTTTCTCCTGCAGTCTTGGCTATTAGCCTTTAGCCGTTAGCCATTAGCTTATTATGCCTTTCGCCCGCGGCTTTGCCGCAGTGGGCTGCCACGCCTGTTCTCCTTCTGATGCCCGTCCCTCAAGAAAAGTCTACCGGTCGAAGCAGGTTCTGTCACCCATGCGCCCCGATATCGTTAGAGCCGCAGTCATTCGCAGAGACCACATTCACGAAACAGCCCGCCTGGTTTGCATTGCTCGGGGGAGAGCAGATATCCTGCCTCCGGGCGGTGTTGAAATGGAGCGAAAGAGCTTTGACGTGTGCGTGGTAGGGGCCGGTCCCGCGGGGGCTACGGCTGCTTGCCGGCTCGCGGAAAGAGGGATTGACGCACTTCTGGTCGACCGGGCTCGCTTTCCACGGGACAAGGTATGTGGGGATGGGGTCGGCCCCAGGGCGGTCCGGGTCCTGGAGAAGCTGGGGCTCTATCCCTCCGAGGGATTCCCGGGAAAATACGGTCTCGAGGGCATCCGGATCGGTTCACCGAACCGCGGGGTTCTCGAAGTGGCCGTCGGGGAGGGGGATCCGGAGGCAAAGGCGGGATACGTGATCCCCCGTGAGCGGTTCGACGGGTGGCTGCTCGAACAGGCCGTGAAGAAGGGCGCTCGCCTGTGGGACGGGGTGGAGGTCCGCCAGGTTGAGAAGCGAAAGGGCGGCCTGCAGATCTCCGGCTCGATGGACGGACGCCCGTTGTCGGTGACGGCCCGCTTCGCTATAGGCGCCTGGGGCGCCCAGGCGGGAAAGGTTGCCGGGCCGTACCCTGCCCGGGTCGGGGGCGGGCGGTTCGCCGTGGTCGCGATGCGTGCCTATTTCACGGGTCTCCAGGGGATTGGGCCCTACCTGGAGATTCACTTTGACCCGGGTCTGGTCCCGGGCTACGGTTGGGTCTTTCCCACGGGTCCGGAGAGTGCCAACATCGGATACGGCATGCGCCAGGACTTCCTCCGGAAGAAGGGAATCCCCCTGCGCCGCCTCTTTGAAGGGTTCCTGGACACCAATCCCTCGGTGCGCCGCTACCTCGAGAAGGGCAAACGAGTCTCACCTCTCCGGGGCGCCATGATTCCCTTTCGGAAGGCCCGTCTTCCGGTTGCCCGCGGCCGTCTGTTGCTCACGGGCGATGCGGCCGGCTTCGCCGACCCCCTGAGCGGGGAAGGCATCGGCACGGCCATGCAAAGCGGTTGGATGGCTGCCGATTGCGTGGCGAATGCATTGAGACATGGAATCCCGGCCAGGTGGGCCTCTGTTGCTTACGCGTCGTCTTGCCACAAGGAGATTGTCTGGAATCTGGGCCTGGCGAGCCTCGTACAGGCGATCCTGATCCGCCCGCCTTTCGGTTCGACCGACCGGATCCTGGACGCCATCGTGGAGAAGGCCCGAGGGAACCCCAGGATGGCCAGGGCTCTGGCGCGCCTGATTATCGGAGATCTCTCCCGCACCGCCTTTCTGGATGCGAGGAATTGGGGAAAACTCCGTCGGGCCTGGCGTCAGCCCTGACCCCTGCCTTTACCTCCCCTTCTTCGTCACCTTCTTCTTTGCGGTCTTCCTGGTTTTGGCCTTGGCGGCGGTCTTCTTCGGCGCAGCCTTCTTGGTTCTTGCCCCGGCGGCCTTCTTCTTCGGCGCAGCCGTTGCCTTGGGAATCGCCTTCGGCTTGCAGAGCAGCGACCGCGTTGTGGCCAGGCGGCCGCAGCTGTCACAGAAGTATTTCAGTTCCAGCCGCTTGGGGAAGCAGACGTGCCTGGGATCCGATGCGGTCTTTCCGCAGAACTCACAGGCGGCCAACGACAAGTCTTTAGCCTTTGCCGGGCGGCAGAGGTGCCCTTTCTGGGTTGTGCTCTTTCCACAGGTCCTACAGACGTGGAGTTGGGAAGAGGATGCCCTTGCCATGATACGCTCCTTTTATGTTTGTTTCGGGTTCGGTGAATGTCCCTGCTTTCTCACCGTTGTCCAGGAGATTGCTTTCCGCCTGGAAGTCAACTAATATATTGTGTTTATCCCTTACAAAGCCTTGGATGCACAAGAAGGGAGAAGTGTTGTCGGAGAAACACCCGGGGAAACGAAGGGGAGGAAGAAAATGAAGCCGGGGCGCACTCCATTCTTGTCCGGAGCCGGGGTCAGTGCCTTCCCCTGGATCGTCCCTGTCCTTGTCATCCTGATCGCCCTTCACCCTTCTGTTGGGTCTGCCGATATGGTCCTGAGCGAACGGACACACATCGTCGGGGCGCCGCCCATGCAGGGGCAGATGGCGGCCGCCCAACAATCCCGCGAGTCGACCACCTACCTACAGGGCAAGAGGATTCGAACCGAGACCGAGGGTCGCATCTGGGTGTTGGACTTCCAAAAGGGCATGCTTGTAACGATCAATCCCACCGACAAGACCTATACGGAGATGAGCCTGAAGGACCTGAAGGAGGCCCAGAAGCAGGCGATGGCGTGGATGAGCGGCCTCCGGGCCCAAATGGTAGAGAAGATGAAAACGATGTCTCCCGAGGCCAAGGCAGCCATGCAGAAGAAACTCGACTCTATGCCGGAGGGGATGTTCGGGGAAGAAAAGCCGGCCAAGATCACTGTGAAGGCCACCGGAAAGAAGGAGACCATCAACGGCTTTGCCTGCAAGGAATACGAGGTGTACGAGGACGGGGATCTGACGACCCAATACTGGTTGGCCCCCTCCGTGTCGACCAAGGCCTTTGACGCATACCAGAAAGAGTTGAGCCAATGGCTGGAGGGGATGGGGCCGCTGGGAGCCAATCGTCTGCGGGAATGGGAGCACATTCGGGACCATGGGTTCCCGATCAAGGTGACGCGAGTCAAGCCGAGTGCCGGCAAGGTATCCTTCGACAGGGAGATTCTCGGGGTTGAAGAGAAGTCACTGGACGAAGCCATTTTTCAGCCTCCCAAGGACTACAAGCGTACCGAAGCGCCTGCCCTCCCGAAGTTTGGCGCGAAACCGGGGAAGATGCCCCCGCCCAAGTAGAGCGGAAGAGTGAGCGATCCTGAAGGAAGCCTTCCTCTGAAAACCGAGCGCACCCTTGCCTTCCTCCGAGAAGGGTTGTCGAGCTCATGAAGCGACGAGCCTTGGTGACGGGCGCCTGCGGTTTTGTCGGCGGCCACCTCGTAGACCATTTGCTGGGGGAGGGGTGGGAAGTCAGGGCCACGGATCTGCCGCAGGCGGACAGGAGTCGGCTCCCGGGAGGTGCCGACTGGGTACCGGCAGATCTCACCCAGCGGGATACGGTGCCTCCGGTCGTGCAGGGGATGGACGTTGTCTTTCACACGGCGCACGTCGCCGATTCCTCGGCGCCGTGGGAGCGGTTCTACCGGGTGAATGCCCTGGGAACGGAGCATCTCCTGGAAGCGGCTCACAGGGCAAGCGTCGAGCGGGTCGTGAGCTGGTCGAGTTACAGCGTTTACGGGAAGTTCAACAAAGACCGCGTGCCCGTCGACGAAACCCATCCGGTCGGCCCCAAGGATTCCCTGGGCCGCTCGACGGCCATGCAGGATGCGGTCGTATGGAGGTACCATGACGCCGGTCTGCCGGCGACTGTTCTGCGACCCAGTACACCCTACGGGGCAAGGGGCTGCGGAGGCCTTGCCGCGGTGCTTCGCCGCATGAACCGATTGCCCGTGGTGCCGATCCCGATGAACCATACGCAGAGGGTGATGAGTGTACACGTGAAGGACGTCGTGAGGGCGGCCTCGTTTGTGGCGGAAAAGGAGGAGACAGCGGGCGAGGAATACAACATCACCGACGACGGACAGTATTCGTCCTGTGCCTTCCTCTCGCTCCTTGCGGAGGCGCTCGGCAAAAGAACCTTGCCGGTTCTGGTCCCGAGGGCCCTCGTGAAGGCGGGTGCCTGGCTGGCCGCTTGCGGGCCCATGGGCTGGGCGCGGGCACGAAACAGGGGGGGCCGGCTGGGAAAGGACATGGTGTCCTTTCCCACCGTTGATTTTGTTCCATCTAACAGTAAAATCAAATCATTGGATTTCCGGTTCGTTTTCCCGGACCCGCGTTCGGGGATCCCGGAAACCATCAAGGAGCTGCGCCGGGAAGGATACCTGGAATAGGGCTGGCAGGACCCGTCAGGTAAGGTGAAGCTCGCTGTTCCGCTGTTCCCTGCTCAAGAAAGGAATTCTATGTTGCGAGAGACGATTGCGATCAATGGCAAGGAGATTCATCTCGAGACGGGCAGAGTCGCAAGACAGGCGCACGGAGCGATTCTATGCCGCGAGGGAGACACGGTGATCCTGGTCACCGCAGTGCACGAGAAGCCGCAGCGCACGGGACTCGATTTCCTCCCGATGACAGTCGAGTACCGGGAGAGAACCGCTGCCGCTGGCCGTCTTCCTGGCGGATTCTTCAAGCGGGAGATGCGGCCGGCGGACAGGGAGACCCTGACCGCCCGGCTCGTGGACCGCTGCTTGAGGCCGTTGTTTCCGAAGGCATTCAAGGACGAGACCCAGGTCATGACCACCGTGCTGAGTTTCGACCCGGACGCTGACCCCGGGGTGCTCGCGATTACCGGGGCTTCCCTGGCCACGCACATTTCGGACATGCCCTGGAACGGCCCGGTGGCCGGGATTCGTGTGGTGCAGGTGGACGGACGGTTCGTGGTGAACCCCAGTTTCGATGAGAAGGAGAGGGCGACTCTGGACCTCATCGTCGCAGTCACGAAGGATGGCCTGGCGATGGTGGAGGGGACCTGCAAAGAGGTGCCGGAGGCCACCGTCGTGGAAGCGCTGCAGATTGCCCAGGAGGCGGCCCAGCCTCTTCTGGCGGGCATGGAACGTATGCGCGAGCAGGTCGGCAAGCCGAAGATCGTGCTCGAGGAGACTCCTCCAGAGGACCCGAAGTGGGTGGAGGAGATCTGTGAGGCGGCCAGGCCCGAGCTGGAGGGCATTCTGCGAGCGGCCATGGAGAAGCTTGAGTTGCAGAAGGCGATCAAGGGCTTGAGGAACAAGATCGTCGAGCGGTTCTCGGGTGAAGGGGAGGATGCGGCAGAGAAGGGCAAGAAGGTCCGTAGTATCTTTGAAGACTTCGAAACCAAGCAGATCAGAGGGTTGCTTGTGCGGGAGAACCTGCGGGTCGACGGGCGTGGCTCCAAGGATATCCGGCCCATCTCGGGTGCGGTGGGATGGCTTCCCCGTACACATGGTTCGGCGCTGTTCACGAGGGGAGAGACCCAGGCCATGGTGAGTTGCACCCTGGGCACGGGTCGCGACGAGCAGATCGTTGAGGCCCTCGACGGCGAGACAAGAGAAAGCTTCATGCTTCACTACAACTTCCCGTCCTACAGCGTGGGCGAAGTCAAGCGAATCATGGGGCCCGGGCGCAGAGAGATCGGCCACGGCAACCTGGCCCGTCGTGCCCTGGACTGTATCGTTCCCGACCCCGACGTGTTTCCGTACACGATCCGGATCGTTTCCGACATCAGCGAGTCAAACGGCTCCTCTTCGATGGCCACGGTCTGCGGGGGGACGCTGGCCATGATGGATGCCGGTGCGCCCATCAAGGCGCCTGTGGCCGGGATCGCAATGGGCCTCATCCAGGAAGGGGATAAGATCGTCGTCCTCTCCGACATCCTCGGCAAGGAAGACCACCTGGGGGACATGGACTTCAAGCTGGCCGGCACCCGAAATGGGCTCACTGCGGTGCAGCTCGACAACAAGCTTGGCGAGGTGAAGCCGGAAGTGTTGACCGAGGCCCTGGAGCAGGCAAGGCAGGGAAGACATCACATCCTGGATGAAATGCTCAAGATTCTCGAGGCCCCTCGAGAGGAAATCTCCCAGTACGCGCCACAGGTTCATGTCGTCCCCATCCGCAAAGAGCGGATCCGGGACCTGATCGGTCCTCAGGGAAGGGTCATTCAACAGATCCAGGGACAGACAGGCACGAATATCGAGGTGGGGGACGACGGCCTGATCAAGGTCTACTCGCCGGGCAAGGAAGCCCTGGAAGAGGCCTTGCGGATGATCGAGTACTACACGGCAGACCTGGAAAAGGGGAAGATTTACAAGGGTACAGTCGTTTCTGTGAAGGACTTTGGCGCCTTCGTGAAGATCTCCGGTAACATGGAAGGCCTGGTGCACATCTCTGAGCTGGACCACAACCGGGTCAACAAGGTGAGTGACGTGCTCAAGGAAGGCGAAGAGACCCTGGTCAAGGTCGTGGATGTGGACCGGCAGGGCAAGATCAAGCTGAGCCGCAAGGATGCCCTCGACGCGCCGAGCAGTGGGATCGAGGGTTGATGGACCCAGCAGTACCTATCTCCTGAAGGGCCTTCTCGGTCCCCGGTCTCGAAAGGAATCGGGAGAAGACTGTGGGTTCATAAAACGGACGGAATCGGGATCGATGGATTGCATCCGCCGCGCCACAGCCCGCGGGACGATCGTGTAGTCGACGACGTCGTCCCCGGGAAGCTCCACGATCGCCGCCTGGCCCTTCTCCAGCCGGCCCGTGAGCTCATCCGAGAGATCAAGGAAGGGGAGCTTGTTTTCCCGTGTAACGAAGTAGAATCGCCGTGCCCCGAACCCGGTCTCCTTCAGGCTTGCCTCTTCGACCATTTTTTGAATCCGCTCCTTCACCTCTTCCTCGGGAAGGTGGGACCAGTCTTCCAGCGGAGCCTCGGGCACCGGGGGCGACGAGGGGGCGTCCGAGCCTCTTCGATCCGATGACGCAGATGGGTTCGCTTCATCCACCCGCAGGGCGCGCCCCTTGAAGTTTGACTCGCTCAGTTCCTTTTTCGCTTTCTCTGCCTCGGCGGCGTCAGCCATTTCAACAAAGGCGAATCCCTTGCCTTCGATGACATTGACAGAGTCCACCGTACCGTATTCGGAAAAAAGCTCTTCCAGATCCTGATTGGTCACGGAGTAATTCAGGTTGCCCACGTAGAGTTTCTTGCCTTCCATTGCTACCCCCACAACACGAGACTTGGCGTTTCTTGCAGCAGCCTGGGTTCAGGCCAGTCCTTTTCGTTTGAACTATCGCATCATTGTAGAGTGTTTCATTCTTTTCCGCAATGGCCGGCCCAGAAACGCCATGAAGCGAAGATTCGTTGACAACGCCCGGGGGAGATGAAACACTCTTTTAAAGATTCTCTTCAGGAGGAACAGGACTGTGTCAAATTCGAGGTCGCCCTCGAAATACGGCTTCTTCGTCGTTGCGACGGCCTTTCTGCTCGCGTCGCTGCCCTTCCCAGTTCCAGCCGAGGAATACCGTAGCCCGGCGGACGGGATCCAGTCGATGAAGTATGAAGATGGCCGGCTCAGCCTGGAGGCGAAAGAAGCCTCACTGGACAAGGTCCTGAACGAACTCGCCCGGATGGCGATGCTCACGATCATAGCCGACGGCCCGATCGAAGGCCGCATCACCGTGTATGCGGATCGTCTTCCCCTGGAGAAGGCCTTGAGGAAGATCCTCCGGGGAAAGGATACGAGTTTCGTTTATGCCGCAAAGGCCGAAACCTCGCCGACCGAGTACGACGTCATGGAGGTCCGGATCTATCTGGCAAAGGCGGACAAGGGAGAGGCCAGTCGGTATTCCTACACCCAGAAGAGTGAAGAAAGGAAGAGGGCCTCCAGCCCGCCAAGATCGCGCGCGGAGGTCTCCCGTAAGCGCAGTTCGCCGTTCCGGCCGCCGGCCGGGGCGCCATCGGTCCCGGATATGGCCACGAGTGAGGAGGCGAAGCGGCTCCTCACAGAGTTGATGCAAGGCAACCTCGAGGGACTGGACGCGATTGCGGAAAAGCTCAAGGACCAGAACCCTCAGGCAGAGGAGCAGATCGACGAGTTTCTGGAATCCCTCGAGGAGGCAAGGATGAGGGCGGAGGAGGGTGGGGCGCCGATGCCCCCGTTGGAGCATCTGGGCGACATTCAAACCCTGATGAACCAAATGTTCCAGAAGGGAAGAATGTCTCCCGGGCAGGAGAGTGAGTAAGGCCTCAAAGCCTACAAAGCTGCAGGAGCCGGGGGATTGCCGCGTCGCTGGCGCTCCTCGCAATGTTCGCTTCTTATGCCGTGGCGATCCTAAAACGGGGTGCCGGAATTAGCGTTTGCTACGAACCCGGCTGACTGCCTCTTTCCATCCGTTGTACAACGCCGCCCGCTGCTGGTCGGGCATAGAAGGCTCGAAGATCTTCTCCCCCCTTCGCGCCTGCCCGAGATCTTCGGCCCCCTTCCAGAAGCCAACGCCCATGCCTGCCAGGAAGGCCGCGCCCAACGCAGTCGTTTCGACCATGGCCGGCCGGTCGACCCGGACCTGGAGGATGTCCGCCTGGAACTGCATCAGGAAGTCGTTTGCGCTGGCCCCACCATCCACCCGCATCTCCTTGATCGGGATGCCTGCGTCGGTCGACATCACCTCGACCACGTCCCGGGTCTGGTAGGCGATCGATTCGAGGGTTGCCCGGACGATGTGTGCCCGATTCGCTCCCCGGGTCAGGCCGAGTATCGCTCCTCTTGCCTCCATGTCCCAGTAGGGCGCTCCCAG
>RCNC010002987.1_pt1 | contig 11130 bp, 6 predicted proteins | sample 2041301 | NCBI WGS metagenome assembly RCNC01 (sample SAMN09708231, study PRJNA481090) | Marine sediment metagenome, whole genome shotgun sequencing project. | biome: marine sediment; feature: ocean; material: sediment; isolation source: Sewage treatment plant 13A marine sediment (STP13A) ... | reverse complement strand
ACACCACTACGTAGTAAGACGTCAGAATATCGATAACTCTTTATACCCTGGTTTTCAACGAAAACGCTCCATTTAGGATTTCTAAAGGCGTGTGAAAGAGATAACAAATAACTCATTTCGGGATAATCGGTGCCAATACGGTCATAGGCCAAATTTGAGATGAGCACGAACCTAGGGGTTATTCGGCTTTGGGTAGCCACCATAACACGGGGCGATACTGTTGGATCACCTACATAAAAAGGATTATCGCCTAGGACAAAATTAGCCCCGGCATACAAAGAAACAGATGGAATCAGATTCTTTAGCTGAAAAACATTGTTGGCCCTCCAGCTATACAAATTGGGTTTATTTCGCTCAGCACTTTTGTAACGGTCATAAATCAAATATTTAAGCCCTAGACGATTCCTGTAAAAGTCAGTTCTTGATTCACTGATGTCAAAATTCGCAAAAGTGATATCCTGGTTTTGGAAAGTACTCTCCCAATTCAGCTCAAGTTCTTCAAATAAGAGTCCGTAACGCAATGAAATATCAGTTCCCCAAATATTACTTTGAGTATTCAGCAAATTATGATCTTGTTGTTCGTAGAATAAACCTGTTTCCAATTGAAGTACATTTTTACCTATAGCATAGGCACTAACAGATAAACCAGGTCTATTGGAATTGATAACATCAGTATATTGGGAAATCCCGATAATAGGAATAGTGAGGAATAGGATTAAAACAAAATGCTTTATTATTTTTAATTCAAAATAACCGCTCATAGATTGATTTTATTATTATTTTAAGACTTTTGCTCTCCTATTACAACGTTAGAATTGTACTTTTGATATAAATTATTCAAAAATTAATATGGCTTTTCTGAAAACGATTTTAATTATTCTGCTGGTATATTATCTGCTTAAAATTTTGGCTAAGTGGTTTGCTCCCAAAATATTCAGTTATGCGGCAAAGAAGACCGAAGAACGATTTCGTGAAAATTTCGAAGGTTTTACTAACCAACAGCGTAGCAATGAAGAACAAAAGGGCGATATAATCATTGATAAGAAACCAACAAAACAAAATGCTGCCTCTAAAAAAGTCGGTGAATACATCGAATTTGAGGAATTAGATTGATTATTTTAGCAAAACCAACCACTTAAAAAAACCAATGAAGTCAGGTTTAAAAGCATTTTACACTCATTTTTTTGTTCTTGTTTTTTTTGTAATCGCAGCCCTGGCATATTTTAATCCTGTGCTACAAGGCAAGGTAATTGAACAATCTGATATTCGTCAATACACCGGTATGGCGAAAGAGCAGAACAATTTTCGTAAGAAAACAGGCGAGGAGCCCTATTGGACGAATAGCGCCTTTGGCGGCATGCCTACATACCAACTTGGGGCCTATTACCCTCATGATTATGTTAAGAAACTCGACCGGTTGATCCGTTTTTTACCACGACCTGCAGACTATCTCTTTATTTACTTTTTGGGATTCTATATATTGCTTTGCTGTTTAAAAGTGGATTATAGGCTTGCTGCTTTGGGAGCATTGGCTTTTGGTTTTTCTACGTATTTGATTATAATTTTGGGTGTTGGCCATAATGCAAAAGCACATGCATTGGCCTACATGCCTATGCTCTTGGGAGGAATTGTCTTAACATTCAGAGGAAAGTACCTTTGGGGATTTGTTCTGACAGCGATTGCCATGGCTTTGGAAGTTGGTGCCAACCACTATCAAATGACCTATTATTTTATGCTTTTAGTATTGATATTGGGTGTGGTATATTTAATCAATGCTATTCGCAGGAAAAAATTGAAAAACTTTTTCGCTTCGTTTGGTTTATTACTAGTTGCAGTAGTATTGGGGGTAGCTGCCAACGCTACAAGTTTAATGGCTACTAAGGAGTATGCAGATTGGAGTACACGCGGAAAGTCGGAGTTGACCATTAAACCGGATGGGGCTACAAAGACAAACACAAATGGCCTCAGCAAAGACTACATTACGCAATACAGTTATGGTATCGTAGAATCTTTGAACATATTTATACCTCGTCTTTTTGGTGGTTCTAATGGGGAAGATTTAGGAGAGAATTCAAAGACTTATGATTTTCTTATTGACCAAGGCATTTCGAGAAGTCAAGCTTTGGATTTTTCAAAGAGTTTACCCTTATATTGGGGCAATCAACCAATAACTGCAGGTCCTGCCTATATTGGGGCAATAATCTTCTTCCTTTTTATTCTTGGTCTGATATTAGTCAAAGATAAGGCCAAATGGTGGCTTTTGGGTGGAGTGATTATGGCGCTTGTTTTGTCGTGGGGCAAAAATTTTGGGTTCCTCACAGATTTCATGATTGATTATTTTCCGCTTTATAATAAGTTCAGGGCAGTTTCCTCTATCCAAGTGATTTTGGAACTATGTGCACCGGTCTTGGCCATTTTGGCTTTGAAAGAATTATTCGATTCCAGGGTAGATAAAAACAGGAAGTTAAAAGCTTTAAAGATTTCAATGTTCACGATCTTTGGAATTGTTTTAGCCTTGTTTTTGTTAAAAGGCACTTTTAGTTTTGAAAGTTTTTCAGACGAAACTTTGAAACGCTATTATGGCGATGAGATCCTTTCTTTGATACAGTTAGATAGAAAGACCGTTTATACAAACGACCTTTTTAGAACTTTGATTTTTATAGCGTTGTCGGTAGGGGTAATTTGGTTGTATTTGAAGGAAAGGATAAAAGAAAATATTCTCATAATCTTACTGGGAGTATTAATAGTTGTTGATTTGGTAGGTGTGGATATGCGTTATGTAAACAAAGAGGACTTTGTATCCAAACGTAGAATGTCCAATCCTTTTCCGGAAAAGCCTGTTGATAAGCAGATTTTGCAAGATGAGGGAATTTATAGGGTGTATAACCCGCAAGAAGGATTAAATGGTGCAAGCACCTCGTTCTATCATAAATCTATTGGTGGCTACCATGCGGCTAAACCTGCGGGATTACAGGATTTGTTCGATTTTTATATTTATAAAGGCAAAATTGAGATTCTCAACATGCTTAATGTAAAGTATGTCATCCAACAAGATGAAGAGGGTAAAAGCACCCCTTCCATGAATCCTGATGCCAATGGTAATGCCTGGTTTGTCAGTAAATTGATTGAAGTGAAGTCTGTCGATGAAGAAATCAAGGCACTGGATAATATGGATGTCAAAAACGAAGCAGTAGTCAATACAGCACGTTTTGAAAACGTTAAAAGATTCAATTTTCACACGGATTCTTTAGCCAATGTTGCCTTAACAGATTACAGGCCAAACCATCTAACTTATAGGGCTACTAACCCAAACGCAGGGGTTTTGGTCTTTTCTGAAATGTATTATGAAAATGGATGGAATGCTTATATAGATGGTCAGCTAAAAGACCATTTTAGGGCGAATTATGTGTTGAGGGCCCTAAATATATCTGGCGGTGACCATACCATTGAATTCAAATTTGAACCCGAAGTAATTAAAAATGGCAGCCAAATAACTTTGGCAAGCTCTATTGTTCTTGGTTTGATTGTCTTATTGGGAATAGGATTTTCCTTTAGGCGCTCTCCCAAAAAAGAGGAGGACTAATGAAAAAGGCATTAATCATTACGTACTATTGGCCTCCCGCTGGCGGACCAGGAGTGCAGCGATGGTTGAAATTCGTGAAATACCTTCCAGATTTTGATACAACCCCGATAGTTTATATACCTGAAAACCCAAATTATCCCATTATTGATGCGTCTTTTGTAAGTGAGATTCCAGAGGAAGTTACAATTTACAAGTACCCGATTAAAGAACCTTATAAGTTGGCAAGCCTCTTCTCAAAGAAACAAGCAAAACGCATAAGCTCAGGAATTATTAAGGCCAAAAACCAATCTTTCTTGGAGAAGATAATGTTATGGGTTCGAGGTAATTTCTATATTCCTGATGCGCGCAAAAATTGGGTGAAACCTTCGGTAAAATTCTTATCGGGTATTATTGAAAAAGAGGGTATTGACACAATTATTACAACGGGTCCACCTCACAGTGTTCATTTAATCGGTCATCATTTGAAACAAAAGGGAAAACTCAAATGGTTAGCTGATTTTAGGGACCCGTGGACATCTATCGGGTATCATAAAGAACTAAAACTTAGCACGAAATCCAAAAGAAAACATAAAGAATTGGAGCATTTGGTTTTAAATACAGCGGACCAAATAGTTGTTACCAGCCAAACGACTAAAGAAGAGTTCAATGGTCTTACTGAAAAGCCAATTTCTGTAATTACCAATGGGTATGATTCTGATTATAAAGGGGATACGGCAAAAACTGAAGAATTCACGCTTTCACACATTGGTTCATTGCTTTCAGGAAGGAATCCTTGCGTATTGTGGGGCGTTTTGGCGCAATTGCTTGGAGAGAATGAACCCTTTAAGCAACATTTTAAACTGCGCTTGGCCGGTGTTGTAAGTGAAGATGTACTGAAGAGTATCTATGATTCAGGCTTAGAGAACTATACTGAATTATTGGGCTATGTATCGCATGACCAGGCCATACAGCTTCAGCAAGAATCACAGGTTTTGTTGTTGGTAGAGGTAGATTCCCATGAAACTCAAGGAATACTTCCAGGGAAGCTATATGAATATATGGTAGCGAAACGCCCCATACTTGCCATTGGACCAAAAAACTGGGATGCCAATCAAATCATTTCAGATACCAATACCGGGGCTACTTTTGACTATGAATCCAAAATCGATTTAAAAAATGTAATTTTAAAATGGTTTGCTGCCTATCAAAAAGGAAATCTCAAGACCGAATCAAAAGGTGTTGAAAAGTATAGTAGGAGGGAGCTTGCCCGGGAATTATCCAAACTAATTTAATGGGAATAGTCACTAAACAAGCGCTAAAAAACACTTTCATCACCTATTTTGGTTTTGGTTTTGCAGCGATTAATACTTTATTCCTGTACACCAATTTTTTAACGGATGAATATTATGGCTTGGTAACCGTAATATTATCTACTTCTGCCGTTTTAATGCCGCTCCTCGCGTTTGGTGTCCCTAATACCTTGGTAAAGTTTTATAGTAGTTTAAAAAAAAATGAGGAAACAGAGGGTTTTGAAACTCTAATGCTTCTTTTACCCTTGATATTAATAATCCCCGTTGCTCTTATTGCCTTTTTTTTTAATAATGCATTAGGAGGCTTTATATCCCAGGAAAACACCATTGTCAAAGACTATGTTTGGCACATCTTTCTTATCGGCATGGCTATGGCGTATTTCGAAGTGTTCTATGCTTGGTCGAAAGTGCAAATGAAATCGGTTTTTGGTAATTTCATGAAAGAAGTTTTTAATCGGATAGGGGTAATGCTCTTATTGTTTCTGGTATATTTTGATGTTATTACAGTTGACTTTTTCTTAAAGGCCTTAGTGGCCTTATACCTTCTGCGTACTTTAATTATGAAATTGTACGCCTATAATTTGAAGATGCCCAAATTGCATTTTAGTTTTCCTGCCAATATTCGCTCTATCTTGAATTACAGTGTATTGATTATCCTAGGTGGATCTGCAGCGGTTATCATTTTGGAGATCGATAAGGTGATGATCAATCAATATATACAAATTGAAAATGTGGCCTATTATGGTGTGGCAATTTATATAGCTACGACCATCATTGTCCCATCAAGGGCCATGCATCAAATCACCTACCCTTTAACGGCGGAAATACTCAACAACAAGGATCAACCGGCACTAAAATCACTCTATCAAAAATCATCCTTAACACTTTTTATTGCATCAGGAATTTTATTTGTACTTATAATTACCAATTTGAACGAATTGTTTTTAGTACTTCCTGAAGAATATCGAGGTGGATTTATCATCGTATTTTTGATAGGTTTGGCAAAAGTCTATGATTCCCTTTTAGGAAATAATAATGCCATTCTATATAACTCGGACTATTATAGAACATTACTGGCAATGGGAATTTTATTGGCAGTTCTTGTAGTACTGCTTAATATTTGGTTAATTCCCATTTTGGGGCTGAATGGGGCTGCTTTGGCTACATTCATTGCCATTGTCATCTATAATACCATTAAGTTGGTTTACGTAAAATTAAAATTTAACATCGTGCCCTTCACTTCGGAGACGGTAAAGGTTTTTGGACTTCTTTTGGTATTAGGATCTGTATTTTTCTTCGTGACTTTACCATTTCACACTATTGTGAACATTTTACTTAAAAGTGTTTTGACCGTTATTCTATATCTAGGTATCCTATATCGGTTTAAAATATCAGAGGATGTTTATAGGATGCTTTCGAAATTTGTAAAAAAATAAACCCTGACGGAAAAATTCACGCCAGGGCTTATACAACTAACCAACCTAAAAACTATCTTAATGTGTTCTAGCGCTTTTTGTTTGTTTGGCTCTAGAACTATTACTTTTGTTGCTGCTACTTCTTGTTGCTACACTTCTATTTCGAGAAGGTGACTTACTTACCGTTCTTTTATTAGAACTGCGCGTAGAAGTTTTCTGAGCAACTGACTTCTGGGTTCTAGAAGCACTACTGCGTACGTTCCTGCTCTGGGTTCTGTTTTCAGGTTTTTTGTACGTCTTGGCACTTCTAGTTACCGTTCTACTTCGAGGGGTCTGTGTTACCGTTCTCTTGGTAACAGAATTACGCTGTGGCGACCTCACTGTTGTTGATCTTTGTGTTACCGTTCTGTTATTTGATGGTTTAGCATCATTTTTACGAACTGATCTTCTTTCAATGTTCTTGGATCTATCAACAGCTGTTCTTCCTGCTACTTTTGTATTAGAACGGTTTGACCTTGTTCCAGTATTTCTTATTTTATCATTGCTATTACTATTCGATCTATATGATTTGTAAGAATCGTTGTTTCGAGCTACACTTTTATTGCTTCGAGTATCGTAAGCCTTTCTACTACTATTATCTCGTTGAACTACGCGTTTATCATTTCTATAAACAGAAGCTCTTTCATGACGGACTTTGTTATATCTGTGCTCTCTACCAATTTCAGCATAAGCGTTGCGCGTATTATATCTGTAAGGATTATAGTAGGTATATCTGTATGGTGAATAATACCTTCTATAAGGGCTGTTGAACACTAAGCTAAATCCAAAAGCGGGTCTTGCAAAGTAGCTATGATATGGTCTATAAACATAGTGCCTGTTATAGGTATTGATATATCCAGTATGATAATTATAGTTTCCATAATGGTTGTAGTGTACATACATACCACCCATTCTGTATACTCTGTTTTTTCTGTAACGAATATCAATATCACCTACCTGGGTTACACGACCGTAATGGTCATAGTATATAGCAACATTCTCCACTTGAACTACCGCACCATAATCATCATATTGTGCGTAAGGACTGTAATCATATCCTGAATTAAATGTAACGCCGTTTTTGCGACCACTAACTTGATTATCAATATAAAAGTCAAACTCTCCATCGGGATATACTGAAAACGTAATGCCATTCTCAACAAAAATGAATGAGTTATTGTATTTATAAGCATTGCGTATTGCAACCTTATCTTCAACTGTACTAGCCATGATACCCGTGGTACCTAAAATGAGGGCTGTAAAAAGGAGTACTAAATTTCTCATGATATAAGGTTTTAAATTCCCGAATGCAACTATTCACATTCGATTAGTATATACCAAACAGCGTGCCAGAAATTATTAAATTATGTTATATCATTGATAATCAAGAGTATATAAATAGTTTCCAATTGCTAAGTATTGCAATTGCGAGGTTAGGTTTTCATGCTTTTGATTAAGGGGATTAGATCGTCTAGAATATTTTGAAGGAACTGACCTACTGTATTCAACAATAAACTATCAACGTGCAATTATTTCCTAATTAGGAGTTTTTCCCTTAAGTAATTTGCGGTAAACGAAGTTTTGCTTTTTATAATTTGTTCAGGAGTACCTTGAGCAAGTAACTGCCCACCATTTTCACCTCCCTCCGGGCCAAGATCAATAATATGGTCCGCACATTTAATTAGCTCAATATTATGTTCGATAACAATAACGGAGTGCCCACGTGCAATGAGCGCGTCAAAGGATTTTAATAATTTTTTGATATCGTGAAAGTGTAATCCAGTAGTTGGTTCATCAAATATAAACAAGGCTTTGTTTTTCGACGTCCCTTTTACTAAAAAAGAAGCCAATTTAATACGCTGTGCCTCCCCACCAGACAGGGTGGAGGATGATTGGCCCAAGGTTACATATCCAAGACCTACCTCACGTAATGGACTTAATTTGCCCACAATTTTGGATTGCCCATGTTTTTCAAAAAAGTCAATGGCATCGTCAATGGTCATGTTTAGGATATCATCAATGCTCGCATCTTCAAATTTTACTTCCAGTACTTCTTTTTTAAATCGCTTTCCACCACAAGTGTCACATTCAAGATGTACATCGGCCATGAACTGCATCTCCACATTTATTTCACCTTCGCCCTTACATTTTTCGCAGCGGCCACCATCAACATTGAAAGAAAAATGCTTGGGTTGGTAGGCTCTGATTTTACTTAATTTCTGTGAGGCGAATAAGGCACGAATATCATCATAGGCTTTGATATAAGTAACGGGATTAGAACGCGATGATCTGCCAATTGGGTTTTGGTCAACGAATTCCACCTGCTTTATAGATTCATATATACCTTCAAATGAAGTAAACTGCCCGGCTTTTTCACCATACCCACCAACTTCTTTTAGAATTACTGGGTAAAGTAACTTTTTTACCAAAGTACTTTTACCACTACCTGATACTCCGGTTATCACCGTTAGCATGTTCAAAGGGAAAGAAACGTCTATATTTTTTAAATTGTTTTCCCGAGCTCCTTTGATCTCAATATAATTTTTTGAAGTTCTTCTTTCTTTGGGAACTACTATTTTTTCAGTCCCGTTCAAATAACCAGCTGTTAAGGATGTGGATTGAAGAATTTCGTCTAAAGTACCATGTGCCACCACTTCACCGCCATGTGTTCCTGCTTCCGGACCTATATCAATAACTTCATCGGCAGCCTTCATTATGTCTTCATCGTGTTCTACCACGATAACCGTATTTCCTAAATCGCGTAAGGATTTTAAAACATCTATGAGGTTTTCAGTATCCTTCGGGTGTAATCCAATACTGGGCTCATCTAATATATACATGGAACCCACAAGGCTGCTACCTAAAGAAGTTGCCAAATTAATGCGTTGACTTTCACCTCCTGACAACGAGTTCGATTTTCTGTTTAAGGTAAGATAGTTAAGTCCAACTTTTTCTAAAAAGCCCAATCTTGTATTTATTTCTTTCAATAATCGATTAGCAATTTGCCCATCATATTTATTTAATGATAGATTTTTAAAGAATGTAACCAACTTCTTGATGGGTAGCTCTACCAAATCTGAAATTGATTTACCCGCTACTTTTACATAATCGGTTTCTTTGCGCAAGCGTTTACCACGACAAACATTACATTTTGTTTTACCTCGATATCGGGAAAGCATTACCCTATTTTGAATTTTATAGCTTTTCTCCTCTAGCATTCCAAAGAATCTATGTAGTCCGGTAAAATGTGAATTACCTTCCCAAACCAATTGCTTTTGTTCCTCAGTTAGCTGAAACCATGGTTTATGAATAGGAAAATCAAATTTGTAGGCCGAGTTTACCAATTCATTACGATACCAGCCCATACTTTCGCCTCTCCAAGGAAAAACCGCATTTTCAAAAACAGAAAGCGCCGTGTTGGGCACGACCAAATCTTCATCAATACCAATTACATCACCATATCCTTCACATTTAGGACAAGAACCGTAAGGGTTATTAAAACTGAATAAATGTACATTGGGTTCTAAAAATGATATTCCATCTTTTTCGAACCTATTATTGAATCCGGTTTGCTTACCAGTAGCAAGTTCTTCGATGATACATTCTCCTTTTCCTTCAAAAAAGGCTGAATCAATGGCATTGGCCAATCGATTATAAAAATCTTCGTCCTCTTTGGTTATGATCCGGTCAATGACCAAGCTAAAATTGCGACCAATATCCTTTGGCGCAGCATCAATCCGAATAACCCCACCATTATGTTTGATTCTGGCATATCCTTGCTTAGAAAAAAGCTGTAGTGATTTTATGGGATCTCTATCCTCTTTTATGACAATTGGCGCAAGCAACAATAATTTTTCACCTTCTTTGAAAGCCTGAACATGTTTTATAACATCAGTGACCGTATGTTTTTTGACTTCTTCGCCCGATTTAGGAGAAATGGTCCGACCAATGCGGGCATAAAGTAATTTTAAATAATCGTATATCTCAGTGGTAGTACCTACTGTAGAACGAGGGTTTGTAGAATTTACTTTTTGCTCAATAGCTATGGCAGGGGAAATACCTTTTATATAATCTACTTTGGGTTTGTTCAATTTGCCTAAGAATTGTCGAGCATAGGAAGATAGGCTTTCAACATATCGTCGTTGTCCCTCGGCGTACAAAGTATCGAATGCCAAACTAGATTTACCCGAACCGGAAAGCCCTGTTATCACAACCAGTTTATTTCTTGGAATAACAACATCAATATTTTTCAAATTATGCAACTTGGCACCTTTGATGATAATATTTTCCTTAGGATTTGCGTCTAATATTGAGGGCATATTCTTATTTAGGTTTGCAAAGATACAATATGAGAAATGCAATCGCCAACAAAGTGGTCTTATCCTCTAAAATCATGATAATCACAATACTATTTTTTTATAACCTATATTTTTGTCTATATTTGAACTTAATAAAATGTTAACTCGCCTATAGCAAGACAATTACTTTTTTAAAATTAGTGAATACCCCAAAAGGCCTTTTCTGAAGAATTGGCTCCTAGTTTTACCCAAAAAAAGTAATTGATATGGAGATTCAAATTGCAGATTCCCTACTTATTCAGAACTACATGAACGGAGACGAAAGGGCTCTTGAAACATTAATTAATAGGCATAACCAACGGCTTAGTAGTTTTATTTATTCCAAGGTAAGCGACCGGGAAATTACCGAAGACATTTTTCAAGACACGTTTATTAAAGTGATCAGAACCTTGAAAAGAGGCAAATATAATGAAGAAGGTAAGTTTTTACCTTGGGTCATGCGAATT
>RCNC010003399.1_pt1 | contig 11133 bp, 6 predicted proteins | sample 2041301 | NCBI WGS metagenome assembly RCNC01 (sample SAMN09708231, study PRJNA481090) | Marine sediment metagenome, whole genome shotgun sequencing project. | biome: marine sediment; feature: ocean; material: sediment; isolation source: Sewage treatment plant 13A marine sediment (STP13A) ... | reverse complement strand
GTCGTTATTAGATAGGGGACGTCCAAGTACCGTGGCCAGACCTATGGCCACCAACAACGCAAGTGCTGCAGATGCTGCATAGTGCCATGGCCGAGTGAACCGAAAAACCCTTCTACCGGTCTCCGATCTTCGTGTTTCTTCCCGCAGGTCTGTCAACTGGGCCCGGAAATCCAATACCTCGGTATCGGCTATGGCTTCATCGACCTCTTTATAGAGATCCAGATCGACCAACAATTCCGGACTGGCATTGAGCTCCTGCTCAAACCTGGCCAACTCCTTCTCAGAGAGTTCGTTGTCCAGATACTTTTGTAAAATGTGCCTGTCGCGTTTCATATCAGTAAATATTAATTTGGTGTCAAGGATGCAGGACCCACGTACACCCATTCCTGGCCATACATTTGGAACCTGTTCTCCCTGGTTCAAGTATGCACGCTTGCATACCTTCCAGAGTATGTGCACAAACTTTTGTGCGTCAATGCAGGAACATTCGTTTCCGAATTTTCCTTACCGATTCATTGTTACAGGGCTGCAATTCTCCCCTTCAACTTCACGGTTCAATATGTCATGCGGTCATAGGACCGTCTTAATGTCTTATCCAGACTATCTAGAAATTCCAGATTACTTAACCGGGGGATGTATCAGATCCGATACAGGATTTCCTTTAGAGACCATACCTCCATTTAAATAATTCAGTTCAGTTTCCTTGATAGCATCTTTTGCGAATGACTTAAAGTCTTTTCAATTAGGGATTCAACTTCTGTTTGTTGTCGTGTTTTCAGTAGTTAATTCCAGAAATACCTGAAACGTTACCCGGAAAAGTGAATTATTTTTCAAATTATTTTTCTATACATCTGCATATTGCTGATTATTTGCGTTTTAATAGAAGATGTTTTTTTATCATTTTAAGTAAAAACTTGCATCCTATCCCATAATTTCTTTCATTTAAGCTTTATTCATTGCTATGAAAAAGGCCTGCACCATCCACTTCATATATATTTTAATTCTTGTGTGCTGTATTTCATCTCCGGGATTTGGACAGGAGAGGTGGGAAGAAGATCCCGAACTGGTCCAGCTGATCGAAGACATCAGTTGGAAGGCCTACGGCTATTTCAGGATCAATATCAATCTGGATTCGGCCGAATTCTACTATAAGAAGGCCATTGACCTGGCCCATAGCTCCAGCAACTACAAAATCGACTACCGGGTTTCAAGAAATTACATTGCTCTGTCTTCCTTGTACCGCGTTATTTATAACAACAGCGCAGCACTTGAGTATAGTGACAAAGCTGAAGGGATCTTAAGTAGTTCCGATCCCAATCACAAAGACTTCGGAACCATCTATCATAACAAGGGAAACATTTACAAGGTGCAGAATGACCTGTACCGGACGAAGGAATATTACGAATATGCCCTGGACTTTTTAATCAGAAATGGCTACCAGTATACCAATGACTTTGTCTTTTTCTACTCCAATTATGTGGAATTGCTGTATGAACTCGAAGAATTTGAGCTGGTAGAAGAAAAACTCTCGTTGATTGATATTAATAGATTAGATGTTAGCCCCCTTATCAGATTCCGTATTCAAAATACATATGCTTCTTTATATTCACAACTTGGCAAATATTATCTAGCAAAAAAAGAATTTGAGAAAGCACAGAGAAATCTTAAATATCAACAATCATTGAAGGAGTCTACTGAAGATATCATTAGTTATTACTACAATGTGATTGGATTCAATGTTTTGTATAATGAGTATGATGAAGCATTGAAAAATTGTGACAACGCATTTATCTATATTGAGTCCTTAGATCCCCTCGCAACAAAATCTAAAATTATATACCGTTCTAATATCTCATATCGTGCTTCTAGTATACACTATAGGCAGGGAAATCTCGACAAATCATTGTGGATTGTAAACAACACTATAAAAAATTTAGACTCATTCCTAAATAGTTTATCTATTGAGGTGATTAATAATTCCAGAACAAGTGAGTTAGCCACCCCACTTCCAGATCTTTATGTATTAAAAAGTCGAGCCCTCTTTGCAAAGTTTAACAGGTCTAATGAATTTGAGGATCTGGTCAAATCCTACGAATCCTACCAAAAGGCCATTGAGATCCTGAATTTCATGAAGCTGGCCATGAGCGATGAGGACAGCCGTTTATTTGCCACCTCCAAGATCCTGGAGGTATATACGGAGGCGGTATATGTCGGGAAGATGCTTTACAATCTGACCGGTGAACGCGACTACCTGGAACAATCATTTAGGTTTGCCGAGACCAGCAAGTCCTTTGCCCTCTATAGTGAGATTAAGGATATGGAAGCCATGCAATTTTCCGATCTGCCCGAAGACATCAAGCAACGTGAGAAGCGCTTTATGGGGGAGATACAGGCCTATGAGGAGCTCCTCTACAAGGAGCAGATTAAGTCCGAGCCGGATAGTTCCCTGATAGAGTCCTTTAAGGAAAAACTATTTCACCTGAAAGATGACTACGACAGCCTCTACAAGGAAATCGAAGAAAATTACCCAAACTACTACGAGTTAAAGTATGAGCCCAAGTTTGTTACACTTTCAGAGGTGCAGGATAAACTAGCCTACCGGGATGCGCTGATTGAGTATGTATTGTCTGATTCCTTACTGATTACCTATGTGGTTGATAGAAAGGAAATCAATGTATTTTCCCAGGAAATTGAGCCTGATTTTGCGGATGAATGTCTGGAGTACTACGAGCTGCTCAACAATCAGAATTTCAGTGGCGGAGTTCACGATAATTATCGAAGGTATGTGGACCTGGGATATAAGTTCTATAAGATCTTAATAGAACCCTGCCTGGAATATACCGACAGGAAAAACTTCACCATTGTGCCCGATGGTGCCATAACCTATATCCCTTTTGAAGGGCTGGTCACAAAGGAGACCGATACAGAATATATTAATTACATGAAGCTGCCTTATTTGATCAAGGATTTCTCTGTAGGCTATACCTACTCCTCAACACTCTTGTTTAGCGAGCGCTACAAATCCAAATCTCCTGAGGATCGGGTGCTGGCTTTTGCTCCCTCATATGAGAATCCCCTTTACAGCACGGATACGGCTCAGTTTCGTCAAATACTTGAAGATTCGGACTATCTCTTCCCGCTAGTAGGAACCATTAAAGAAGTACAGAGCATCAATGAAACCGTTCCTTCAAGGGTCTTTATCAATGAAAAAGCCACCGAGGCCAATTTCAAGAAGTATGCCTCCGATTACAATGTTTTGCACCTGGCCATGCATACCATTATGAGAGATGACAATCCGCTGCTCTCTATGCTGGTTTTTACCAACGTGGACACCGGTGACACCATTGAGGATAACAGGTTATACGCATATGAAATCTACAACCTGAAGCTAAATGCCCAAATGGCAGTACTGAGCGCGTGTAATAGTGGAACTGGTAAAATGCAGAAGGGTGAAGGGATGATGAGTCTTGCAAGAGGATTCATTTATGCCGGTTGCCCATCAATTATCATGACCCTATGGCAAGTGACCGATAAATCCAGCTCTGAGTTGATGACCTCCTTTTATAAATACCTGAAAAGAGGGAAGAGCAAGCAGGAGGCCATGCGGCTCGCTAAAATTGACTACCTGGAGAGTGCTGACGACCTGACTTCCAATCCCTATTTCTGGTCAGGATTCGTAGTTCTGGGCGATGGCAGTCCCATTTACCGCAAATCAGGATTTGCTTACTGGATGATTGTTATCACCGTTTTTGCCGGTTTAATGATATTTTTCCAGTACCGGAAATCCTCAAGGACCAGCTAAAATTCCTAAAGAGTATTTGATTTAGCCCTCAATTTCGTAAATTTCACTGTTCCAAAGAAATAGAAATTGTTTCTTGAAGAATGGTGAAGACCATATGATCCGGAGTCTCAGATCTGGCCGAGAAAGCGCCTATGACAAACTTTTCAGGGACTACTATCGACCCCTTTCGGTATTTGCTGTTAAATATGTGTCGGATCTTGACCTGGCCAGGGAAATTGTTCAGAATCTCTTTGTACACTTATATGAAAACCGATCTTCCCTTGTCATCACCACATCTCTTGAATCGTATCTCTACCAATCTGTCAGGAACCGTTGCTTAAATCAAATCAAGCAAAGAAAAACTCAAAAGGAACACCTTGAGAATTATAGTTTGGACCAGGAAGGTTCCGAAGATATGGAAGCCATAATCAGGGAGAAGGAATTAGAACATGCCATCTTTAAGATCGTTGATTCCCTCTCTTCTCAGCGACAGAATGTTTTCATAATGAGCAGGGTGAATGGACTTTCTAACAGTGAGATTGCAGGGAAACTGAATATCTCCAAACGAACGGTAGAGACGCATATCTCCCATGCTTTAAAGATCCTGAGAGAAAAGCTTGGCGATCTTTGATTACGTGTTAAGCTGATTCCAGCTGTCCTGTATATAGAAACCACAGGACCATGAAACCTAAACAAGACATTAAAGATCACCAGTTCAAAAACCTGGAAGCCTACCACTCCATTGACATAGAGGAGGACTGGCAGAAGGTTCGGGGACGAATGGGATTTGAAAAAAAGAGATCAATGAGACAACTCTGGCGGACAGCCGCAGCTGTTATTATGCTCATGGGAGTGGGGTTAGTGACACAAAAGTTGGTGTTCCCTACTCCCAATATGCTAGCTGTACAATCGGGGAATCAAATGAAAGAGGTAGTCCTTCCGGATGGATCCCTGGTCACTTTAAATAAGGGGGCAGAACTGATCTATCCTGAAAAATTTAATCGCAGGCAAAGAAATCTGAAGCTTGTTGGTGAGGCTTTCTTCGAGGTAGTTAGTAATCCTGCCTTTCCATTTGAAGTGGACGTGGATCAGAAAGCGCTGGTCCAGGTATTGGGTACTTCCTTCAATATCAGTCCGGACGAAAATGGTGAATCAATTTCTGTTCAGGTCTTAGAAGGTAAAGTCTCCTTTTCATCCACATTGAAGGGATCTGACAAGGTAATCCTGATAAAAGATGAACAGGCAACTCTTAGCGCAGGAGCCATTATCAGAGCCGATACAGTGGACATGAATTTCATTAGCTGGAAAACAGGACAGCTCTTTTTTGTCCATGAAAATATCGAGAAGGTGTTCAGTCAAATTGAAGCACATTACGAGATTGAAATTGTTACTGACGAGAGTGTCCCCAGCGACCTGACCTTCACATCTACCATGGATAACCAGGATCTGGAAAGTGTTCTGGATGAAATATCTATGGTGTTGAGACTGGACTATACGCACGATGAGGACAAAGTAGAATTTACCTCACCCGAATAAGAATGTAATGAAACCTCGTATTTCCATAGGCCTTTTCCTTCTGCTAGCCATGCTGTTTCAACCAGCCTGGTCACAGACAAAGTTGTTGGATGGTCAAATTGGTTTTGCGGACCAAACAGCCACCATCAAAGAACTGCTTTCTGTCATGGAGAGTATAAGAGGTTTTACCTTTAGCTATGGCAGTGAGGTGCCTGTGGATCGTTCCTACCATGTTACCGCTGAACAAAAGAGCATACACGACCACCTCAACAATATGTTCAAAGGGGATTCGCTTGCCTTTGTCGAAAGGGGTAATAAAATTCTGATCGTTCCAGCCTCTTCTGTGTCTCCCAAAGAACATCCCAGTCAAACGGTTCGTGGACAGGTCCTGGATTTGGATACGAAATTGCCCCTGGTGGGTGTGAACGTTCTGCTGGGATCTGAAGGCCCCGAGAAAGGAACCATTACCGATGTAAACGGATACTTCAGGTTCGATAATGTACCAGTAGGCAGACACGACATTCAGTGTTCATATATAGGATATGAATTGAAGGCACTGAAAAATTTTCAGGTGACTTCGGGAAAGGAATTTCTGATTAATATGGAGATGGAGGAGTCGGTATACACCATCTCGGAGGTAAAAATTACCTCACGAAAAGAGAGATCTCTACCCATCAATGACCTGGCAGTGGTAAGTGGAAGAAGTTTCTCCGCCTATGAGGTGGAAAATTATCCGGGCTCTCTCTCAGACATTTCAAGAGCTGCTGTCTCTTTCCCGGGGGTGGTCTCCACAAACGACGGACAGAACCACATAGTGATCAGGGGCAATAGCCCCAAAGGCCTACAGTGGCGCCTGGAAGGTATCGAGATTCCAAATCTGAATCACTTCTCAGACATAGGTGCCTCGGGGGGTGGTGTCAATGTAGTGAGCAACAACATGCTGGGTGGATCAGATTTCCTCACCAGCGCATTCCCTTCAGAATATGGCAATGCACTTTCCGGGGTATTTGATCTGCGGCTGCGATCGGGCAACAACGAAAAGCATGAGCAAACATTCCAAATTGGATTTTTGGGAACCGAGGCCATGGTGGAGGGACCCATAAGTAAAAAAACTAACACTACATACATTGCGCAATACCGTTACAGTACCTTGAAATTGGTTCAGAATCTTGGAGTGACCCTTGAGAGTGTCCCTGACTTTCAGGACCTCTCTTTCAAGATCTACCATCCCACCAAGAAACTGGGTGTATTCACCTTGTTTGGTATTGGAGGATTGAGTCATGAGACCGGAACAAGTGGTTATGAACAGAGCTCCGACATGGGCACATTGGGAATCACCAACAGTCTCACCCTGAATCCCAAGACCCATTTGCGAACTGTTCTTGCCTTTTCGGGAAGGACTTACAGCTGGGACAGTGATGTGAACATCGGCACAGCAGAATCGCCCATCAACCGGATCTGGAATACCAATGTTGTGGATTATACTGCCAAAGGCTCGTTCATAGTGAATAGAAAAATTAATAACAAGCATAAGCTGAAGGCAGGAATTATATATGAAATGGCATGGAACGATTCCTACATGGGCTGGTATTCGGATACCCTGTACCGCTGGTTTTCCGATCCCTCACACCCCGCATATCAAACCCAAACTTACGATCACACCTATGTGGATGCCGCAGAACAGGCAGGTACCCTGCAGACATTTGCCAACTGGCAGTATCGGATTGGTGAAGCAGTCACTCTGAATACCGGAATGCATTTTATCCAGTTTTACCTCAATAACAATTACTCTGTGGAACCACGCCTGGGAGTTCAGTGGAACATTCATCCAAGACATACCCTCAGTGCAGGTTTTGGGATTCACAGCAGGAAAGAGTCTATGACTCTATATACCGGCGAGTTCACAACCCATGATGGCGCTGTGATCACTCCCAACATGGATTTGGAACTCTCCAAAGCAAGGCACTATGTGCTCGCATACAATTACAAAATTGGTCAGCATATGCACCTGAAAACTGAAGCTTACTATCAGGACCTATACGATATACCCGCTTATCCCTTCCCACCCTATTTTTCCACCCAGAATTTTGATTTTGGATTTGAAGGCAATGTCCTTACCAACTATGGAACCGGTTACAATACCGGGATCGAAGTGTCTTTGCAGAGGTACATGACCAATGGGTTCCATTTCATGCTCAATGGAACCATTTACGATTCCAAATACGAAAACAAATTGGGTGAGTTGCTCAATACCAAGTATAATGGTACATATGCTTCGAATGGACTCGTCGGTAAGGAGTTCAAGATTGGATCTGGAAAACAGCACACCCTTGGTCTTAGCTCAAGATATATCTTAGCCGGAGGAATGCGCTATCTACCCATTGACAAGGAAGCATCCATTGCCAATCGGTCTACAGTAAGACTTTGGGACAATGGCTTCTCAGAAAAGGTCTCCGACTATTTTCGGATCGATCTTATGATTAAATTCCGGAGAAACCGACCCAGGTACTCAGGCGAGTGGAGCATAGATATGTTGAATATTCTGAGTCGACAGAATATGCTTACCGAATATTGGGACAACAATATCCAGGATTTCTATAAAGAATACCAGAATCCTTTTATACTAATTCTTAGTTACAGAATACAGTTTTAGGCAATGAAAACCATGAAACAAATGACCATAATACTGGCTGCCATTATACTCCTGTCATACATACCGGCTTGTGAAAAATATGATGACGATCCCATATTCCCAGCATCTGATTTTATTTCTGATGGGACCTACCAGGGCGACTACTGGCCCACTGTTGCATGGAGAGAATGTGATCCGGATGAGGTGGGGATGGATCCAAAGAAGCTGAAAGAGCTCAATGAAGAGATCCGCTTGTTGCTGGAAATGCACATAGAGATCCATAGCATCATAGTGATAAAAGATGGATACATCGTGGCAGAGCAGTATTATTCGGATGAGTATGGACCGGACGATCTTCACCGCATCTATTCCTGTACCAAGAGTCTTACCTCGGCCTTGTTGGGTATTGCCTCTGGGAAAGGCCTCCTGGGTGGACTCGATCAAAAGATGACCAGTTTCTTCCCGGAATATGAGATACAAAACATGTCGGACGACAAAAAGGCTATTGACCTCGAGCACCTATTAACCATGAGTGCAGGACTGGAATGGTACGAACTGGAATACCCGTATGGCGATGAAAGGAACACATTCAGAAATTGGAGCGATAGCGGTAGTGGAGTGAAATTTGTACTGGACCAGCCCATGGTGTCAGTTCCAGGTGAAGAATTCTCTTACAATACAGGAGCAAGCCATGTTCTGTCTGGAATCCTTCAGAAGGTAAGTGGTGTCCGGGCAGATTCATTTGCTGTGGACAATCTTTTTGGCCCGCTGGGCATTGATCAGTTTTACTGGCCCATTGACAGTGATGGAGTGGCATATGGAGGATCGGGGGCGCAGTTGACACCCCGCGACATGGCCAGGTTCGGATATCTCTACCTGAAGAATGGCAATTGGGATGGGGAACAGATTGTCCCTGAAAGCTGGGTGGAAGCTTCACAGCAAAAGCACATGCCCAGAAAATACATCCCCGACAACTATTATGGCTACCAATTCTGGGTAAGCGATTATGATACCTATTCCGCTGTGGGTTACGGAGGACAATGGATTACTATCGTACCGGAGCACGAACTGGTGGTGGTCTTTAATAACCGCTTTGCGGAAGGAGACGACTTGCAGTGGACCACTCCCGAACGCCTGCTAAATACTTACATTATTCCTGCTCTAAAATAATCCATTCAAAGTCTATTTAATATGCGCTTTCTACTTCCTTTATTGACAGTAATCTTCCTGCTTGCAACAGAATGTGGCCCTGGGACAAACCATATTTCAAAAATCGAAAATGGTCTTAGAACTGAGTGGAGAGGCTCAGGTTCAAAGAAAATGAATCTCATAGATCGCATGGCCTATTACCAGGTGCCTGGTGTAAGTATAGCAATGGTTAATGATAACAAGATTGAGTGGGTGAAGGCATATGGCCTCAGGGAAAACGGGATGGCTGACTCTGTCTCTCAAGGAACTTTGTTTCAATCAGGCTCCATTGGAAAAGCCATTATGGCAACAACAGCCCTGCAGTTGGTCGAACAGGGATCTTTGTCTCTTGATTCTGAAGCAAACTTCTACCTGAAAAGCTGGAAGATCCCTGAAAACTCATTTACCAGGCGAACACCGGTAACTCTGAGGCAACTACTTTCACATTCTGCCGGTGTAAATCTGCCAGGGGTGATAGGTTATCAAGCCGGCGAACCATTACCCAACCTGATCCAGATCCTGAACGGCTCCCCTCCTGCTAATACACCTCCCATTGTTGTGGACAGAGTACCCCGGACAGCATATTCTTACTCCAGCGGTGGCTATATGATCGTTCAGCAAATGATCATGGATCAATATGGAGACTCAGATTCATTCCCGGAGATTATTGAGAAAAGCGTATTCAAGCCAGCCCAAATGACAGCTTCCAATTTTGACTTCACGCCAGATACATCTAAACTTGAAGTAGCTTGTGGGCACAGGGCTTCGGGGAAGGTTGTCGAAGGACATTGGTATCGCTATCCAGAAATGGGCATGGGCGTTTTCTGGACTACTCCATCGGATATGGCTAAATTTATGATTCAAATCATGCATGCATATAATGGGCTTCCGAACCAACTGCTTTCAGAAACTTTGGCCCGGAACATGCTTGCCGATCATACAGACAATCAAGGCCTGGGACTCAAAACTGGGGATGATGGAAAAGATCGTTTCTATTTCTATCACCGAGGAGCTGTTGAAGGATTCCAGACCTACATGATTGCTTACCCATCAAAAGGACAGGGAGCAGTAATCATGACTAACGGTGATAAGGGATGGCCTTTGATCCAGGAAATAGTAAAGAGTATTTCCATCGAATACAAATGGGTCCCTGGTCTATATTTTTAAGCGGGATCAATCCTGCCGACAGCCTGAGCCATGAATAAGCTGGGAAGAGTTGTACTCTGAAAGACTTATTACTAACTTTCAGTATGCAAAATATTTTGACAATTGGACTGGCACAGATATCACCCATCTGGCTGAATAAAGAGCTTACCCGAGAAAAGATCAGAAGCTACATTGAGGAAGCCGGATCAAAGGGCTGCGACCTTGTAGTATTTGGAGAAGGGCTTCTGCCTGGCTATCCTTTCTGGCTGGGGCTGACCCATGGTACCGATTTCAATTCCAAGATGCAGAAAGAGATCCATGCACACTATGTAAGAAATTCCATCCAGGTGGAAGCAGGTGAAATGGATATGCTTTGTGAAGCAGCAAAGCTTAATAAAGTCGCTGCCTATGTTGGAATTATCGAACGGGCAAAAAACCGTGGTGGACACAGTGTTTATTGCTCCCTGGTCTATATTAATAAGCAGGGGGAAATCCAATCGGTTCACCGGAAGCTGCAACCCACCTATGAAGAACGGCTTACCTGGTCGCCTGGTGACGGACATGGCCTGAAGGTACATCCACTAAAGGAGTTTACAGTCGGAGGACTCAATTGCTGGGAGAATTGGCTGCCCCTGGCCCGTGCTGCTCTATATGGACAGGGTGAGGACCTGCATGTGGCAGTCTGGCCCGGATCAATCAGAAACACAGAAGATATTACTCGTTTTATAGCCAAAGAGTCCCGCTCTTTTGTGGTTTCTGTGGGTGCATTGATGTCTGTGAAAGATTTTCCATCCGACACTCCTTACCGGGACGAGATTATCAAGAATGCGGTGGATCCTCTAACTGATGGCGGATCCTGTATTGCAGGTCC
>RCNC010002984.1_pt1 | contig 11133 bp, 11 predicted proteins | sample 2041301 | NCBI WGS metagenome assembly RCNC01 (sample SAMN09708231, study PRJNA481090) | Marine sediment metagenome, whole genome shotgun sequencing project. | biome: marine sediment; feature: ocean; material: sediment; isolation source: Sewage treatment plant 13A marine sediment (STP13A) ... | reverse complement strand
TTATCCTCGGACAGTTGAAGATGCGATTGACAGGCTTTTTTCTGAATTGCCCTTGAAGGATAAAACCCATATTGCAAAACTGGAAGAATATGAGCTTGAGATATTACATCCGACACTTGGCAAATATATCAAGGAATATTATGGCTTACGGTTCAAGAATAGTGAATTGATGAAAGACTGCCGTTTTATGGCTAAAGACAAGGATCTGCATAAGAATGACGCTGCTGCGCTCATTGTAAAAGAGTTGTGGAAGAAGTTGAGAAAAACTCATGCCTTGAGGGTCGTAAAATGAATTGTGACAGGCTTCTGAAAACAGCGTCCTTTTTAATAACCTTCCTTATTACATTCCCTGTCCTGTCTATTGCTGGACAATAAAAAAATCCTTAGACCTGTTATTTTGCACCCAAAATCGCATGTTTAAGACCCAAAAAACGGCTATTTTGGGAGCTCTTTTTATAAATTATCAGATAGTTGGCGTGACCCCCATTTGCTATTGGGGACGTAGGGATAAGCAGTAATATAACTAAGTTATTTCATATAGTGGCTATCTGATTTTTTATGTGCGCTAAATATTATTGAAAATCAGCAGTTGACATGAGAAATTTCAAGGTTTAATATGGTCACATGATTCCTAGGCCAGAACCCATCCGTCAAATCGAGACTTCGTTTCAGATACACCCTGTCACTGCCCTGCTCGGACCGCGGCAGTGTGGAAAGACCACCCTGGCACAGTTCATCGCTGAACAAGAGCCGTGCACAATTTTTGACTTGGAAAACCCCATTGATATCCAGCGTCTTTCTGCTCCCATGCAGGCGTTGAAGGATCTCTCCGACCTGGTGATAATAGACGAGGTTCAAAGAAAGCCGGAATTGTTTGAGCTGCTCCGGGTACTTGTGGATCGACCCGGCCAAAATGCCCGATTTTTGTTGTTGGGATCGGCATCGCCGCATTTGGTCAAGGGTGTTTCTGAATCTCTGGCCGGAAGGATCGGATTCGTTGATCTGGCAGGTTTTCAACTTTGGGAAGTCGGGATGCAGCATCGCGATCGATTATGGATAAGGGGTGGTTTGCCCAAAGCCTTTCTTGCCAATTCTGAGCCTGACAGTGCTCAATGGCGTGAAAGCTTTATCCGAACATTTCTTGAAAGAGACATCCCCCAGTTTGGCATCACCATTGCCGCGGAAACCCTTCGGCGATTCTGGACGATGGTGGCCCATTACCATGGGCAGGTGTGGAATGCAGCGGAGTTTGCACGAGCTCTTGGCACTGTTGAAAATACGGCACGGAGATATCTCGATATTCTTACCGGTGCTTACATGGTTCGGGTCTTGCCACCGTGGTTTGAAAATCTGAAAAAACGCCAGGTCAAAGCGCCCAAGATATATATCCGTGACAGTGGTCTGTTTCACAGCTTGCTGCAGGTTTCAACCCTGGCCGACTTGCGGGGGCATCCCAAAATTGGCGCGTCATGGGAGGGTTTTGCACTGGAGCATATTATCCATGTTTTTCGAACCAGAGATGCTTATTTCTGGGCAACACATGCAGGTGCTGAACTTGATCTCATGGTGACGATCGCCGGTAAACGGCATGGTTTTGAATTTAAATACACAGATGCTCCCGGGCGAAAGCGGTCGATGCATATTGCCATTGAAGATCTGGGACTGGAACATCTGTGGGTCATATATCCCGGGGATCAGAAATATGCGCTTGACAGTAAGATTACCGCCATTCCGCTGGAGGAGATTTTGCAACTTGCGCAAACCTGGCTCACGACTTGAGGTGATACTTATGCCTTACCCATTGAATTTATAAGAGAAGATTTTAGACACCCCAAAATAGGCCCTAAAATTGTCTTAAAGGACTCTTTTTGACCCCAAAAAAATCCTTAGACCTGTTATTTTGCACCTGTGATTTCTCATTCATATTATGAGAGAATGAGATTGATCGGCAATGCCCAGAGCCTTTCTCCAAGCTTCACAGCATCCTCACCGTTGTGGCATAGAATCGCTGCTTTACAATGTGGTGTTGCCTTTAGAAAGGCATTCAAACCGGCAAGGTCTTTTCCCTGCCATCTGGAGGCTGATTTGAGTTCCAACGCTATGCATGATCGCTTCGCTTCTATAACGAAGTCTACCTCGTTTCGACCCTGGATGCTCCAAAAATACAGGACTGCATCTTGCCACTTGGAATTCAGAATCGAGAGAAGATTTTGGGCTACATAAGTCTCGAATAAAGCTCCGAACAGCGGATCATTTTTAATGGGTGCCGATGTATCCAGCCCGGACAAATGACATGCCAGGCCCGTATCGCTTAAATACAGTTTATTCGACTTGATGAGACGGCTTGACCGGTTTCTCAGGTATGGCGGGATTCGTGTGATCAGAAAAGATGCTTCAAACAAAGAAATGTAACGTGAGGTGGTAGCAGCATTCATTTTGGCATCACGCCCCAACTGGCTCGGAGACAACAGTTGCCCCGTACGCAAGGAAGTCAGCTGAAGCAATGTGCGCAGAGCTAAAAGGTTGCCTACCTGACTCAGTTCCCTTACATCTCTTTCAAGGTAAGTTTGCTCATAACCTCTGAACCATATGGTCGGTTTTTTGATTTGCCCAAGGCAGACCGTCGGCATACCGCCAAGAGCGACTTCTTCAGGGCGGATGGAGTTTATGGGGCCTTTAAAGCGAATATCCTGAGTCTTAAAAAAGTTTTTTATGAATGGCTCCGGTGTTGTTTCCTTTGCAATCTCACGACGGCTAAAGGGATGAATCGCAAGATATACTGATCGTCCTGCGAGACTTTCGGTAATACTTTTCAGAATTGAAAAGTTGGCTGACCCGGAAAGTAAAAATTGGCCTGGAATTCTCTCTTTGTCCACCGCGCGCTTAATAGCAGCAAATATCTCAGGACACTTTTGTGCCTCGTCTATGGTGATGGGTTTACTGCGGTTTACAAATTCATCCGGATCTCCTTTGGCCGCCTCGAGTTGTGAAAAGTCATCAAAACTGACATAGACGCGATCTTTGAGATCAGGTTGTGATCTCAGAAAGGTGGTCTTCCCCGTTTGCCTCATTCCGGTCACAACCACTACCGGCATATTTTCAAGGGCTGTTCTTACTGCATCAGCGATGTCTCGTGGGTAATATTCTGTCATAATGTTGCATGCTATAGTGTCAAAATGCCTGTGTCAAGTGATAAATTATGACAAGACTGTCGATTGTCCCGGTTAGAAGATTTGAGGAAGATTCTTCCGCTTTTGCCATTAAAGGCACATCGGGCAATTCGATATTCTCATATTCAAGATCCGATCCTTCTGTATCTTCAACACGGAATACGGCTTTAACACCAAAACCTGTAAGGGTATATTTGCGTTCCTCCATGTCATCCTAAATGACCCTGAGATACGGCACAATAATATAGAGAGCCTTGCTTCCTTTCTTGACATAACGATTAACATTTTGCCAATGGTTGTAAAAAGGTGAAATAGCAGTTACAACTATTTTATCTTAGTATTACAAATAGTAAGAAGGTTCTTATAGAAAGACACGGCTTTCAAACAAAGGACAAGTTGTCACCCCAAAGGCCGTTCGTTTATTCCATGGATGGAAGCCGGGGCTTGAGTTTGTCACTGTAAGCAATGGAGAAAAAAATGAGCAGGGCAGCTATAACCAAAAATGAAATTTATAATAAACTTAACGGATTCTCCGAGCAGGATTTAGATGCCATCACCAATTTTATAGATGTTATGAGGCATAAGAAAAAGCTTGAGGCAAAAAAAATAAAGCTTGAAGGCATTCTCAAGGGTTATGATATCGATTTTTCAGATCTGAAAAAGTTTAAACAACAAACATGGAAGCACGTTGATCAGGAATTTGGCAATGGATAGTTTTGTAACCGACTGGAAAGATACATCGGGAATTAACAGTGTGTTAATTTTTAGAAATCCGGATCATTATTTTTAGGAGTTTTTTAATTAAATTGTGAGGACAATCCTTTTTGGATTTCGTGTTGCATGGATTTAACAACTGCAATTGGATCTTTTGCTTTTCTAATTGGTCGACCAACTACTACATAATCAGCACCATTAATGATAGCATCCTGAGCGGTTACAATCCTTCTTTGGTCATCTCCAGGGATTTCGGTATTATCATCTGGTCGAATACCAGGTGTCACTATAAGAAAATTATCTCCCAGTTCATTTCTTAGTTTAGGTACCTCAATGCCTGATGATATAATACCGTCACATCCAATTTCCAAAGCTCGTCTGGCACGATACAACACAAGGTCTTCAATAGAGCCTTCATAACCCATCGCTTTAATGTCTTCATCACCAATACTGGTCAGCACTGTGACTGCAAGGATTTTGACACCGTCTTTTTCCGCCACTGCTGCCCTAACTATTGGTTCATTTCCTATTACTGTTGTAAATGTAATGTCATTGTTTCTCAATTGTCTTAAAGCTAATTTAACTGTTTCTGGAACATCGCATATTTTTAAATCACACATCACTTTATGACCACGTTTTGTTATCATTTTGATAACATTAACCCCCCCTGCAATAAACAGCTGTAATCCAACTTTGAAAAAATTTATATGGGAACCTAACCTATCAACCCATTTTTCAGCTTCTTCTAAAGAATCAACATCAAGCGCAAAGATAATTCTATCTTCTATAGGGATGTTTTTGTGAATCATGTGGTACCTCTTTTAGTTTACTACATAATATTGTAGAAAATAAAATAGTTGACACTACATATTGTGGTGTCAATTATTCACCATCTACCAGCGCTAATTGAATCAGTCAAGAAAATTTTTAAAAGAATTTCAGAATATTATGAGAATAATAATGATTAAAATTTATTATTCAAGGCATTGTTAATGATTTTGAATAATTTATAGAAAAAATCGAGATGTTACAATATAGTTAAGTAATTCTATAAGTTATTCAGGGAATGCATACTACAAAAGATTCTCAAGGTTAATAAACAACAGCAACCTTGCAATATTTCTTTCATGGCCCGGTATCTTCTTTTTTTTGCAATTTTGATGGCGTCGTAAAAAGTCCCATTTACTGCGTTGTAGTATTTTTTCAGACACGCGGCATACTGCTTGTATGGCCTCGTTCCTGAAAAAATACTACGCCTTGTATATGAACCTTTTTACCTATCCATCTATAGTTGAATTCGTGACTTTTTACGAAGCCATCATTTATTTTTACCAGACATATTTCCCCACCACAGCTTTAATTCTGTCAGTGAAGCAGAGTTTAAATGGCGCCATAATCTGTTCGCTTTTATCAACATCCGCATTGAGCCGCTGACGCAGTTTCTTAAGAAACGGATCGTCACGCGAACCGTGAACGAACAGGGTTACCTCCCGGCTGGTCAGCATACTCCGCGGGGTTAGGTTGGCCGATCCAACGGCGGCAATTTCTCCATCAGTCAACACCACTTTGGCATGACTCATATGGGGATAAAGAAATACTCTTAGGTTGGTTTCAGACCCTGAGTCGAGCAGACGGTTAATCGTGGACATGTTGGCATAACCGTGGGTATCGGTCTCCTTGGGCAGTATGATCTCTACGGTGATTCCTCTTTGGGCAGCCCGGCTCACGGCTTCTATCACTTTGCTGTCGGAAAAATACGCATGTTCTATGATGACGCTTTCATTGGCGTTATCGATCATCTGGATCAGTGCGGTGCGAATCTCCGTGGCTCTTTCATCGTTTACCGCTACCACAAAAGGTGACGGATCCGGCCAGGGGAAGCTTTTCATAACTAAATCTGTAAAAGACGTTGTCCATTGCCTGCTCCGGATCAACACCATGTAGTCATGCCATTGGGAATGGTATTCCTCGCCGATGTTCATTCCACCGAAGATCGCGAGGCGCTCGTCCACGATAAAGTACTTACTGTGGTCTGTGCCTGCAAACACATCTACATCCACGTCTATGTTTTCATATCCCCTCAATCCGGCCTTGGTAAAAACCGGGCTCATCTTACCCTTTACCATGTCACCAAATTCAAAGAACGTTCCCAGCGCATCCTTTCTGACCGTCACTCTTACACCCCGCTTGGCCGCAGCTTTGAGTCCGGCCACAATTCGCTGTCCTATGGTATCGTCTTTCCATATGAATATTTGAACGAAAATCGAAGATCGGGCACAATCAATTGCCTCAAGAATTTCATCGAATGCCTCCTTACCGTCCACAAGAAGCTCGAGCTGGCTCAAGTCTTGGGTTGATGTGGCAAAAAATTCGTGAGAGAGTACGGTCTCCGGCTCGGGGCCAAGCCCCATTGGATTGAACACAAAGACTACAGCGGCAGTCAGAATGGCCAGCGTCAGACCGCATACCCATAGCAACGTTGATTTAGAAATTAGCATCATTATTATTTCCGTCAGGCATAACTTGATAGTATAGGAATTTCCTTTGAAATCGTTTTCGCACTTTTTTTACAAAAATTGCATGTGCCCATAAAAATAAGTTATAATTAATATATGATGCTTTTTCAATTAACTTTTATGTTATGAAATTGTTTATTGTTTCAATGGGTTTATTCCTGGCGGGTTATGCCGGTTGCCCCGGAAGTATGGCAGAGGGGAAGATATTCATGATTGACATGGAAAAAACGGCTGAACGACTAAAGGACCACCTGAGAATGTTAACGGTGACCATTGGTGAACGCAGTGTCTTGTTGCCTGAAAACCTTAAAAAGACTCAAGAATACATCGAGACATTCTATCAAGGCTTAGGCATACCGGTACATTGTGAACCCTACCCTTACCGGAATTATACGGTTGCAAATGTGGTGGCGGAAATCTCTTTTTGTGATACCCCGACAAAACATTATCTTGTAGGAGCACATTACGATTCGGTGGCCGGGACGGTGGGTGCTGACGACAATGCCAGCGCCATCGCCGTCCAACTGGAGACTGCCCGGCAATTAAACGCACTGAAAGGTGATCAAGAACTGGATCTGGCGGTGAAATTTGTTTCCTTTACTCTGGAAGAACCGCCGGCCTTTGGCACACGGCATATGGGAAGCAGGGTATATGCAATGAAGGCCTGGAAACAAAAAGAACAGATAGACGGTATGATTTGCCTGGAGATGGTCGGCTACACTTGCCATGATCCGGGCTGCCAGAGCTATCCTTTACCATTGATGTTTTTAGGCTATCCCAAACAGGGAAACTTTATCGGCATTGTGGGAAATTTAAGCTCTAAAGGTTTTACAGAGGCATTATACCGGGCTTTTTGCAGAAACACGGATCTTCCCGTGGTTAAGCTCACGGTTCCATTGGGAGGGTACCTGCTTCCTTCTGTGAGACTCAGCGACCATTCTTCATTCTGGGATCGGGGGTATACGGCGGTCATGATTACAGATACGGCATTTTTCCGAAATCCCCATTATCACCGGGCATCAGATACCATGGACAGGCTGGACTACGGCTTTATGGCTGAACTGGTAAAGAGTTTGCTTCTATTCTTTTGTTCTCAATGTCGGTGAAACGTCTCGGAAATTTTACAATTGGTTGAAATTAAAATTTATTTGACTTGGCAACAACCAAATATGATATTTGTAATTAAGCCATTTTTAAGATATTGGCAAGGTCAAGTCATTGAAATCCTGACATAACCGGAACATCAACAAAAATACAGATGGAAAACTTAAGCAATGCCAAAAGGGACATTCCGCTTTTATGAGGAATTAAATGACTTTCTTCCAAAGCACAGAAGAAAAACTGATTTTGAAGCAAAGTTTAAAGGGAAAAGGTCAATAAAAGATATGATAGAAGCACTCGGAGTTCCTCATACAGAAATCGACCTTATTTTGGTGAATGGAAATTCAGTAGATTTTAATTACATTCTCCAAGATGAAGACCGAGTAAGCGTATATCCTGTTTTTGAATCCCTCAATATTACAAATGTTACCCTGCTCAGAAAAATCCCGCTTCGCAGGAACAAATTTATAGCTGATATCAACCTTGGGGATATAGTTAAATATATGAGAGTCCTGGGACTTGATTTATATTACGATCCCTTACTTTCCACTCGTGAAATAATTGAAATATCCAAAAGAGAAAACAGAGTAATACTAACCAAGAGCAGAAAGCTCCTTAAATTCAAAGATGTAAGCCATGGAATTTTTATACGCCCCGGTACAACCACAGAACAGATAAGACGAATCATAGATTACCTGGATATTAAAGATAACATAAAGCCTTTTTCAAGATGTCTTTGTTGTAACACCCTATTAGATATCGTACTAAAGGAAAAAATCTTAGATAGAATTCCTCCAAAGACAAAAGAGTTCTGCGATGAATATGTTCAATGCCAGTCCTGCGATAAAATTTATTGGAAAGGAACTCATTTTATTAATATGAAAAAGGTTGTTAGGCAAATACTCGACCAACCAGAATCTTAATGCTTTAAATTTGACAGCTTCGTAAAAAGTCCAATTTCTGCGTTGCGCATCAGTGATTTAGCCGGACCTTTAGGTTTTCTTCTGCCTTGCTCCCAATCCTAAAGGTTAATCATCTTGAATTCAGTAGTCTCTATCAAAACGTGAATTTCTTGACTTCTGTTTCCCATTCCGTTATTTTAGGATTTCCACTTAAGCTAAAATAGCAATCATTCTTATTTTAGGATCAATATTGGAACGATGGAACGAGGGCTCCAAGGACATTATGTAACGATATCGACGGTGGGCGAGAGTGTGCAAGCCTTTGTTCCTGCTCCGCTGCCCCCTGAGCCACCGATTGGTTGGACCCCTGATTTGCGGGATAAATTTGATCATGCATTGATGGCTCTCGGCCGACTGGACAGTGCTTCGACTCTTCTGCCTGATACCTTGCTTTTCCTTTATATGTATGTACGCAAGGAAGCTGTTCTCTCTTCAATGATTGAAGGGACACAGTCGTCCATTTCCGATCTTCTGCTTTTCGAGCTGGATCAGGTTCCGGGTGTGCCTCTTGACGATGTTCGAGAGGTCAGCAACTACGTAGCTGCGCTGAATCACGGCCTGAGCCGACTAGCTGAGGGCTTTCCCTTTTGCTTGAGACTAATTAAGGAGGTCCACAGCACACTTCTCTCGAAAGGGCGAGGGAGCCATCAAAGACCGGGGGAGTTCCGGCGTAGCCAGAACTGGATAGGTGGAACCCGACCTGGCAACGCCGCTTTTGTTCCGCCTCCGCCAGAAAAAGTGTTGGAGTGTATGGGCGAATTTGAGCGGTTCCTGCACGACCGGCCGGAATATACACCCGTATTGCTCAAGGCTGCTTTGGCCCATTTACAGTTTGAAACGATTCATCCGTTTCTGGATGGCAATGGCCGTTTAGGGAGGCTCCTGATTACCCTCCTTTTATGCGAACAAAAGGCACTCCGGGAGCCGATGCTCTATCTCAGCCTCTATTTCAAAACACACCGGCAATATTATTACGAACTCCTTAACGAGGTTCGCCTAAGTGGGAATTGGGAAGCCTGGCTGGATTTTTTCGCCGAAGCGGTTGTCGTCACTGCTAATCAGGCAGTGGGTACGATCAGGCAGCTTACCGATTTATCAAATGGAGATCGTGATAAAATCAGCGGGCTTGGCCGGGCGGCGGCTTCCACCCTACAGGTTCACAGGGCACTGCTGGAGCGACCCATTGCCACAGCAGGTTGGCTCGTGAAAAAGACGACCATTTCTCCGGCTACGGTCAACAAATGTCTTAACCATCTTGAAAGCCTTGGCATCGTCTGGGAATTGACTGGAAGGAAACGAAACCGTCTTTATAGTTACGCCAGGTATATCGAAATCATGAACTATGGGACGGGGCTGTCTGATGAGCGTGGTCAAAATATTTTATAGCGGTTGAAAACTATAAATGATTGTGCATCCTGGTGTTTGAGGTCTTTCTGAAAGGTGGCCTGAAAAAACTTGAAGCGGTTACCCATCTACTTGTAAATTTGCACTAATATTCCATAAGTTTCTGGGCAAGGCGGTGAAGGTCTGGATTGGCGAGGGCGGAGACTTTTTTCTTTACGGCACGGGAATAATACTCCCTCTCGGTTTTATTTAGCGGTTCACCTTTTAATTTCTTTTTAAACAATTCCTTTTGTTTTGGAGAAAACAGCTGAGACAAAGCAGAGTCAACGGGGTTATCCTTGGGTCAGTAGGGGTACGTCCATTGGATTATCCTTTTTTAAATCACAAATCTAATAACTTAAAATACACTATATCGGCCATGTAAACGATATTCATAGCGATTTCTATAGCTTCATCAGTGCTCATTTGGTCAATTGTAGCCTGGACACTTCCTTTATTCCCAATAGATTCGCACTTGGTTAATTTTTGAAACATATTGCTAAATTTAAGGCGAATTACCTCCGGCAACTCTTCTGTTTCGAGATACATTAAATGGTTAATAAAGGCATCTCCAACTCTTTCTTGAATATTTTTGGGGCTTGTAGCCATCCCGGTAATCGCACCTGTGAATTTTTTGTTTACATATGCGTATTTCATATAATCCTCACTTTCTTCCTGAATTTACCAACGAGCAGGAGCCAGACATGCCTTTCTTTCGGGCACTATCTAATCACCTTTGAAATGGTTCTGATTTATTTTAGACGAAGCTTTTTTCGGAATTAGTAAAATACACGCTTTCTCAAGAGTTTCAACAAAATTAGGGTTCGTCATCCTCATTTTAATTATTCTGTCCCAAGACAGAATGTCTTCAAGCGTGGACTTCTCTATTCCGATGTTGGATTCCCTATCAACAGCTTCAATGAGTAACGATACGGAATAGATGGTAATTTTTTCTAACATTTCTTCAACAGAAATATCGGTTTTATCGTTATGCCGGGATCTTAATATTTCTGATACACAGATTGATAGAATTGGATCGGCAATATCCTCCGGCTTTTTACATTCTTCAAGATCATAGCTGCCATCTAAAAAGTCCTCTGCCATCTTTTGTAGCCTATTTAACCATTCCTTATTCAGGTTCTGTGGTAAAAGTGCATCAGGCCCATGCAATAAAATTTCATTGCCGAATTTGGATAGCATTTCATTAAACCTTTCGTTTTAATCGGGGTTAATCCTATGATGAGTTCAAAAAGCGTTCCTACAATTTTTGAGGAGCTGTTTTTAGAA
>RCNC010002983.1_pt1 | contig 11135 bp, 6 predicted proteins | sample 2041301 | NCBI WGS metagenome assembly RCNC01 (sample SAMN09708231, study PRJNA481090) | Marine sediment metagenome, whole genome shotgun sequencing project. | biome: marine sediment; feature: ocean; material: sediment; isolation source: Sewage treatment plant 13A marine sediment (STP13A) ... | reverse complement strand
GCGTACCCTGGGTCATCCAATCGAGCCATAATCCCCTGCCTGTATCGTGAATGCGATTTTTCTTAATCGTTGCATCCACAGGCGCATGTAACTTGATACCGCCTATTTCGGCTCCGGTAAATTGACGTTTCGTCCAGATGTTGTATATATGATTGTTCTCAATGGTGCTGAAAGCGGCCCCCATGCTTCCACAGATTCCTGTCTGCTCACAATTAAATATGGTGTTGTTTCGTACAATATGCGAACCGATATTTTTTTTGCTCCATCCATTTCTAAGAACTTTGAAAACCACTTCGATGTAGTGGATATTCCCGTCATTGTTCACATTTCCAATATCGGCCGACCATACATTATGACCGGTACCACGTTCTTTGCCCAGGGTGATCCCGGAACATTTTGAGTCGCTGATTACATTGTTTTCAATGATCCAACCCTTGTTCCAGTGGGTGGAAATCATACCCACCTGTTCGGCGGTTGGGGCACCCCACTGGGTGGCTGCCTGACTAATATGAAAACCGCTGATGGTAAGGTAATTGATTCCGTGCACTTCAGGATAAATACAGGTTTTTCGTACGCTTATCTCCGTCAGCTCCTCATTGGGATCGAAGTCATGAAAATTTGCCCAGATTGTCGTGTTCTCTTTATCACTTTCGCAGTACCAGGTATATGTCGATCCCAGTGTGTCTCTAATACTATTATTGGCAACGGGATTATTAACCAGATCCATGGACTCTTTTTCATAAAGGGACTTGCCGTTTATAAAGACCTCCCCGGTGTGGTGTATCCTGCCCTGGTCATAAAACCAGTCACCAAAAATGGAATCCTGGTAGGGATTGTAGTCTCCGAAAAATGTATTTGGGATGGTCACTTTCCAAACACCATCCATTAGCTTTTCCCATCCTGTAATCACTTCAGAACCTTTAATTTCGACCTTTTCCCCGGGAGCTGCCCGATATACAATTCTTTTAGTATCGGATTCGCCACCCCGAATGGGCTTTACCCACTCGCGATAGGTGCCTTCATGAACTGTGATGGTATCTCCCGGCGTGGCGAGCTTAGCTGCTTTGGAGATGGTCAGCAGTGGTTCGGTTTCAGAGCCGGAATTGGAATTACTTCCTGTTTTTGAAACATGATACTCTTTGGCTGAAAGCATTGGATTCATGGAGCTCACCAAAACCAGTACAATAGAGATACTCAATTTCCAGGTAGTCTTTTTCATTGTGATTATTCCTTAGTTTGTTTGAACAATAACTTTTGCTACTCTGCCCTCGGAGCCGGCAAGAAAGATGATATTTTCCCCTTCAAGGGCACTGGCAGCATAGAAGCCTGTAGAATCAATAAAAGTCCAATTCTTACCCCTGTCATTCGAATAGTCGCAACCTGTTTTTCCAATGGCAAAAAGGAGTTTATCGTTTAAGGCGATCACACAGGAGCGATACTCTGCTGGCATGCTTTCTGCCTCGGTCCAATGCCTTCCACCATCCTCTGTAAAGATGGCTCTGACACCTTCTCCGGCGGGATCGTTAAAATCACCTCCCACGGCTACACCAGTACTTGAGTTTGTGAAGTTTATTGAAAACAGTCCGGCTGAGGCTCCGGTAAGAGCAGGGGTTTCGGTAAAGGCCCAACTCTCTCCGTGATCCTTACTGCTTAACACCCTGGACTTGCTTCCCCCGGTAACAATATGGATTTCACCCGAAGGCAGATATTCTATGCAGGTATTTGAGGCGGCAAAGTTTATTTCGCCATTCACTACCGGAGGGGCGTTTTCCAGGCGTTTCCAGTTCCATCCTCCATCCTCTGTTTTCAAAATAAATACCTGGTCATCAATGGGATCGCTAATGGCAATGCCCAGCTTATCATTGGCAAATGTCAGGGAGTTAAAGAATGCTCCTTCAACCGGACTATGATATACCTCTTCCCAGCTCAAACCGCCATCTTTGGTCATAAAGGCTCTGCCTTTCGGAGAGATTTCAAAAACCATGGCATGTGAGGCATTCCAGGCATGCAGGCTTCTAAATTCGGTATCTTCACAATTCGGAACACTTACTTCATTCCAGTTAGCTCCTCCATCCAATGTCAATAAAACCTGCCCCTGACTTCCGGAGGCCCAGACAGTATTTTCATCCACCGCACTTATGGCTCGAAGAGAACTTGACCCCGGGGTATTGATTTCAATAAATTCAAAATGATATGCTTTCTCATCGCAGCTAAAAAGCAATAAGGATAGTAGCAGTACTGGAACTATTTTCTTCATTTACAGCATGTTTTAATACGTACATTTCCTGGCTTCGTCGGCAAAGGCATCTATCAGTTTGAGATCGGCTTCAAAGAAGTGGTCGGAAGGGGAGAGGATGTAAGCTCCTCCAGTACCAGCTTCTGCGAAGCAGCGTCTGACTTCTTCGCGTGTTTCCTCCTCGGTGCATCCGGTGAAGAAATGGAACTGGTCGAAGCCTCCAATCATGCAGACTTTATCTCCTATTCGTCTCTTTGCTTCTGAAAGGATGGCATCCCCTCCCATGCCTGATGGGGTAAAGGTTTCCATGGCATCGGGCTTCATGGCGGCGATATTCTCCAGGATGGGCATCATTCCTCCACAGGTGTGGTATGCGATTTTTTGTCCGGCCTCATGCGCAGTAGCAATAAGTTCTGAATCGTAGGGGGCCACAAATTCATCGAAAATATCCGGCGAGATTACGGTGGTTGAGGCATCTCCGCCACCCAGCTCAAGCAAATCATAGCGGGCCCCTTTCAGGGAAGAGACATAAACTTTTTTCCGGTCGCGCAGCACCTCCAGAAAGGCATGCACCCACTGGGGATCTTCCATGGAGGCCATAATCAGATCAGTGGAACCATAGAGACAGGAAAAATCCTGCCAGCATCCCGGTTGACCGAAGCCATCAAAACAGGCAATGTGACCACGAATCAGTGCCCGTTCCCCATATTCTTCGGCAGCACTATTAACTGCCTCCACATCACATCTGGGATACGTCATATATTTGGCAATTACATCAATGTCACTCTTCTCCTTGATTAAGTGCTCTGCCACCCAGGTAGTGTGAGCATCCGATTGCAACACCATGGAGATAGTCTTTTTTGGTGTAATAATGCTGAACCGGGAGGTTTCGTATTGTTTATTCTCAAGCTTTTCCACCTTGAACCTCCAGTTGTCTGAGCTGACCCTCCATGCTTCCAGAAATCCAAGTTCTTTATGACCGGGATCGAAATATTCCCCGGAAGCTTCATCTGCGGCATAGGCAATGACCCAACGGATGGGATCCAGACCAAAGAGGTCAAAGAATTCCTGGTCCGACTTTCCTTCCATATGGCTTTCGAGGAAGGATGGCATCAGATGGTGGGTAGTCACAGGTAGCTGGTCGGGACATTCACCTCGCAGGGCAGTGAGCATTCGTTCTTTAGAAGTCATCATTTTGTTTCGTTTATAAAGATATCCAGTCTGGGTGCTTTCCAGTTGTAAGGTTTGGAGAGGATGTCATAATCCCCATCCCCATCCAGGTCAGCTATCTTGCTCTCATGGGTTCCGATACCCTTGCTTACAATGTGATGTATGAAATTCCCCTGTCCATCACCCAGCATGATCCGGATCCTGGCATTGGGATTTCCTCCATTCAGTCCCATTTCGCCACTAAATATATCCAAATGTCCATCCTTATTAAAGTCGAGCACATCAATGGTATGACCATCAATGACCTTTTGGATCAACATGGTCTTCTTCCAGGTCCCTTTTTCATTGTATTCATAGAGATACATGGGAGCATGTCCATCTCCTGCCAGCAGGATCACCTCAGGGCGGCCGCCTTCGATGAACTGACCAGCCACAGAGCGTGTAAAGGTGTAGCTGGCATCAATGATATTTTCATTAAAAGCACCTGTACCATCATATTTGAACCAGCGGCCTCCGCCTACAATATCTTTAATGCCGTCACCATCTATATCACAGGCAAACAGCCCTTCCTGCTCGTTAGTTGCCTTCCAGCCAGGATAACCCACCTGTCCAGTCTGCTCCATTTCGCTATCCATGCCATATCTGTATATAACTTTCATGGGCCATTCTCCAATACGTCCATCTGCTTTCTCAGGTATTTCGGCCAGGATCAGATTCCCGGCATTCTGATTCCAGAAAACCAATTCCATTTTACCATCACCATCAAAATCCCCAAAGAGCTGATCGTGATGCTTGTTGGCTCCCGAATCTTTTATCAGGTGCCTCTTCCATGCTTTCTCTGGATTAAGTTTTGGATAGGGGTTTTCCCACCACCAGACCTGGTTGGATTGCCCTTCCCCTCCAAAAACCACATCCAGATCCCCATCCCCATCTATATCATGGGAAGTAGAACCTGCTTCAATGCGCTGCGGGGTATCATCTATAATGAAGCGATCCCATCCTGATCCATTATATTTATAGGCCACAACAGAAGGGGCCCGGGTTCGCTCAGTAATAAAGAACTCAACAATCCCGTCATTATCCATATCAAATATGGCTGCTGCAGTTTGCTGATCACCCCCATTGGGTACCTCCAGGTCACCTCTGGCAGTAGAGAGATGCTTCCAGGAATAATCTCTTTTTACGGCGTCGTTACGGTACAGGTGGAGACTCTGGTAAAGATCCCAGCCCACTCCAATAATCTCTTGATCTCCATCGTTATCCAGATCAAAGCAAAGGGCTCCCAGGTGCATTTCATGGCCTGTTCCAACCAGCTGGGGTGTAAAATTGGCTTTGCCATCGTTCAGGTAGATTTCAGTTTTATGCTCTGAACCTTTATGCTCGTTGGTCACCAGATCCACATCACCATCCTGATCCATATCTACAGCATCCAGGTTGTTCATAGACCACTGGGTGACCACCACACGATGCTCCCATACATCTGAAACTGGATTATTACCGGCCAGGAATACCCGCAGGTTTGAATTGGGTTCCAAACCCGGATAGCGCTCTTCGGCAAGGGCAATATCCAGTTTGCCGTCGCCATTCAGATCGACAATTTCTACCCGGTCCACCACCCTGACCTGGTCGCTAACCAGGTGTTTTGTCCAGAGTTGATTAATGTTGCCGGGATTTTCGGCCCAGAAGAGAAGCTCCGCTTCTTCACCAGCTGCTCTGGAATCCCCAAAGGCCAAATCCAGATCCCCGTCGTCATCTATATCTCCGATTCCAATCCCTTCATCGGAATGGGATTCAGCGATCAGCCTGAAATTCCATGTATGTGTGGCGGGATTATCAGGGATTGAAGCACAGAAAATACCTCCTTCGGCTGCCAGCAGAACTTCCATTTTACCTCCCTGCAAAATATCTGCAATTCCAGAGCCCTGTCCATTTTTATGCCCGGTTTGGGGGACTTCCCCAATTTTTCGTGCACTCCAGGAAGTACCGTTCAGGTCGTCCGCTTCCAGCCAAAGTACATTAGGCAGATCTTCAGCAATAATGTCTGCCAGTTGGTCCCCATCTACATCTACAAACTGGTAGCCATCATAGGAAAACCCAAAGGGTGTCCTGATCCATTGCCTGCTCATATCAGCGCCTGGATTAAGGTAGAAATACTTCCCGCAGACAATATCCTTGTATCCGTCCATGTTGATATCAGTGGCATCAAGGCCAAAAGAACGCAACCAGTCAGGACCGCCCGCAGGATGCATCATCTCTCTACTTGTATCAATGGCCATATAGCTCCATTGGTCAGTAGGAATGGTTTGAGAAAGAAGTGTTCCTGTGAGAATTATGCTAAATATGAAAGTAAGTATGGTTTTCATTGCAAGATGTTAGAATGTATAGTTTGTATATCTATTCGGCTGTTTTGTATTTGATCAGAAGCATGATGCCTGGCCATTGGACTTCTGCACCATGTACCATTCCCTCTGGGTAAAGGGGAGTTAAACCGGTCTTTACTTTGTTTTCGCCCTGTTTCAGTGCATACATGGCCTTTACAGGGATATCATGTTCAAAATAGTCGTACTTGGGCCCCTCTTTCATAAACACTATGAAGTCGTTGATATAGATGCCGTTAAAATAGCCTGGACTCCAGGTACGGAATACCATTTTTGCCTCGACAGCCTTCTCAAGATTTCCTTTAATCTGGATTCTCTCTTCAAATACTCCGTTACGGGTAAACCATCCTTTGGGTCTCTGGTATGGTTTGCAGAGTTCAACGGTCAAACCTGGTCGTTTCAATTCCAGATCATTTACTTCTTCAGTCATATAAATATAGCCATCGCTTCGGTGAATAAAAGCAGCCAACCTCATCTTATCATCCTGGTCGGGAAGCCATTCTGTATTCCATTGGAACTCATAGGGGGCCCTATAAATTGTTCCGATATGATTATAAATCTGGCATTTGTGGTAACTGTAGTGCCATTGTTTGTAGAGGCCGTCTCCCTCCATATCCACATCTTCGTAATAGCCCACCACATCGATCTTCTTGATACCTGCACCTGATTGTGGAGTATAGATGATTTGATTTTTTTCACCAAGTGTATCTCCCTTTTTGGGCAAGGTAATTTGCCCCAGGGCCGGCACAGTTTCAGAATTGTAATAGACCCTTAGTATCATCCCATAGACAAGGTTCTGGGGCCACCAGTGTCCAGCAGTATCCACTTCAAAGAGGAAGTTGTTTTCAGAACCATTTTTCAGGAAGGAGAGGTCCACCGGGACGACCACATTAAAGTGATGGGCATAGGCCGACTGAGGCTTCAGAATATGTTCTGCTTCGGGTAAACGAATGGGCTCAAAACCGTTGATACTTACTCTCAAACCTTCTGTTTCCCCGTGACAAAGCATTTTCTCGATTACCAGTTCGGCCCGGACAGCTTGCTTCAGATTCACAATGAAGGGCGGATTGATCAGACCATTCCCCTGGTAGGAATCTACATTTTCGATGAGTTGATAGTCCAATTGTCCACCCACACGCAGAGCCCCATTACAGTCTCCCGATTCATTGAACCAGGCATATTCTTTAAAGATATCTCCCGGGACAGGTTGTGCTGAAATGGCACTGGCTATTGATGTTAGAAACAAAAAAGTTATAGTACGTAGCATGAACATGATGCTTTTCTAATGAGAAATTTGTTGTTTAATATACCAGGGCAGACGCTCCAGAGGGACATCCACCTCCAGGGTCACAGGCCCTTCCACCAGGCTTTCGTCCTCACCTTTCCAGCTTCCTTCCGGGAAGACGATTTGGCGTGAACGGGCTCCCTGTTTCATCACCGGAGCCACCAGGATCTCCTCACCAAGCAGATACTGGTCTGTTATCTTCTCATATCCTTTTCCCGGATAGGCATACTCAAGCGAACGTACTATTGGTTCCCCGCTTTTGCCAGCCTCCAAAGCCATCTCCACGATCCTTTCGCCCATCTGAACATGCAGGTCGGCCATCGCCACACAAATTGCAAGGTTCTCCTCAGAAAGAATTCTCCATGGGGCCACCGAAAATTGCATCATGGGCATGAGGGCATGGCACTGTGCGGCTCGAACCACCAGCTCCTGGTCGATCTTTTTTAAGTCGAGAAAGGAGAGGTATTCACCTCCACCAATCAAATCCGGACAGGTAAAGGGGTAGCCCATCAAGCCCTGGTTGATGCTGCCAGGTATCAGCATGCATAGATCTTCCCAGTTATGACGCTTGTCCCTGAGCCGCATGGCAATGGGCTGTCCACCCATTTTCCAGGCTGCCCGGTATTCATTAAAGGGATAATCCAAACCCACTTTATTAAAAAGTTCGGAGTGTCCGTTGGGGGTAATGTCTCTTTGATATGACCTGAACTCTGTGAGGAAGCGATCGGCTGAGTAATGGGGTGCATCTCCGCCATCCAGTTTGAATCCAACCACTCCGTATTCATCTACCAGGCGTTTCATCTGCATTTTAAACCATGCTTCTCCCTTGGGATTGCTTAGGTCGATCACATTGCTGAAGCCGTCCCACCACTGCATGACTGCAGGTAACGAGGGGTTTTCAGCATTAACGATCCAGATGGTATCCCCTTTTTTTGTATAGTCGAGCCATTGTTCTTTCCAGAAGGCTCCATCGGGGGTATAGTAGGGGCAGATCCAGAGTATGACTTGAAAGCCTAAATCTTTCAGTTCCTTCATCATAGCATGGGGATCGGGAAAGCGGCCCTCATGAAACTCCCAGTTACCATAGGTTTTAAACCATCCTTCATCAATCATCAGCACTCCTGGTTCAAAGCCCTCTTTTACGATATTATGGGCATATTCCAGGATGCCTGCCTGGTTCTGCATATAGGTAAATTCGATCCATGTATTAAATTGGGCCAGGGTGAACAGCTCCTGGGCCGGGATCTTTCCCGACGGGGGAAAGAAAGTGTTGCTGCAATGCAGGTAGGCCTCTTTCAAAGTGTTGCCGGCCTCTCCTGCCTGGAAATCGGCCAGCTTACAAGTGCATGTGATGTTGCCATCCTTGACGGTAAAGCCGAAGGGTTCTTCGTTCCAGATATAACGGCCCTTACTGGAGATCAGCAAGGGCTGTCCCTGGTTTCCAGCAGTATTCCCAAAGAAATTGAAGCTGTACGAAGAGGCTTTCGTCAGGGGAAAGAGATGGGCATGTGCAATAACTCCCGGCCACCAGGTTTCGTTCTCCAGCATGGACACCGTGTAGGTATAAATCTCTATATCGTCCTTCGTATCGGGCGCGGCGCAAGATGTAAGTAGAATACTAAACAGGATAATTGCTGAGGTACAGTTGTACTTATTTCTCATGAGAAGACTTAGTGTTTTTCGGGTTGAAGCATATTTATACAGGTGACCATTCCTCTGACATTGTGGTAGGTGGTTTTCCAGATATGGCTTTTGCCCGATGTCTTACTTTCAGGAGCCGTGTCCAGGGCTGCATTGTACCATCCACCGTATTCTTTGTCGATCAGGTATGTATCGATATGTTCCCATGCTTTCATGAACTTCTGACCGTATTCATTTGGATCGTCGGGGTAGAGCTGATGCATCAGTAAGAGGGCATTCATCCCTTCCACCAGGCCCCACCATGATTTTTTTCTGTTAATAATGGTGATCGTATCATCCACTTCCTTTCCTGCATCAAAGAACCCACCAGCTTCCGGATCCCAGCCCGATTCCAGGGAGTGATCTACCAGACTTTTAGCAAATTGCTGCGTCTTTTCATTTTCCAATCCCAAAATATGGGCGGTCTCCAGCAAAAGAAAGGCGGTTTCCACATCGTGCCCATAGGTAAAGTGCTGGGTGTACCAGTGGTTTGTTGGAGAGCGTTTTTCCATCTCTTCATCAGGAACCAGCTTCCAGTCGGGGTAGAAGTAGAGCTGAAGGTAGCCTTCGGGATGCACAAAGGTATCTCTGATTAACAAGAACATTTCCTCAAGCCTCGATCTGACCAGACTATCAGGCCACACCAGGTACAACTCTGTAAGAGCCTCCATGATATGGATGGAGCTATTGTAGTCTTTCAGTCCGATGCCTGGATTATCTCCCAGTACAACCTGGAGGGAATCCTTTTCCATCATTGGACTACCATCACGGAATAGAAACTCAAAATATCCTCCATGATCCGGGTCATATGCATGCTCCTCCATCCAGAAGAAAGCTTGTTTTGCCAGATCAAATGCTTCCTGGTTATGACTCACCCTGTAATATTGTGACAGGCCATAGATGGCAAAGGCTTGACCATATATGCGTTTCTCACCAATACGTTCCAGGTCAGGAGTTCCGTCCTGCTGACAGTAGGCATAGAATCCACCAAATTCCGGGTCCCACATGGCCGATTTCAAAAAACTAAAACCATGGTTTGCATACTCCAGGTATTGGGTGCTGTCGGGGTAGTTTTCGAAGATGTAAGAGGTGGTCCATACATGTCGAGCCTGCTGTACCAGGGCCTTCACCTGGGAGCCCTCCGATAAGGTCCAATCAAAGTTGAGCGCAGAAACATATCCACCAAACAGTGTGTCGATGTTTCTGGGATACCAGGGGGTCAGAATATATTTAAATAGACTTTCTTCCAGTTCGACAGCCAGAGCAAGCTCATCCAGCTGACCTGAATAGCCATCAACATTTCTTTTTTCCCCTGGCTGACAGGCGAGTAAGCTTGCTCCAACAACAAGGATAATTGTTATTCCAGTTTTATTAAAAAGGAATTTCATGGCTCCGTATGCTGTTTGCTATAAATATTTGCCCAGAGAATACTGTTTCGCAGCATCAGGGCCTGAGTAAAAGCTTCCTGAGCCTGTTCAGTATCTCCCTTTACCTGGTAGCCCAGTGCCATATGATAATAGGCACTTGCTTTTCGTGCATTCACTCCAGCCTTCTCTCCAAATTTGGCAAAGAAGTCAGTTTCACCAGCATTTTCCAGGGCTTTCTTGCCTCCCTCAATCAGCTCTTCAGAGGATGTCAGAGCTTCCTTCTCCTGTCCTAGTTCAATTTGAGACAGGGCCTTGTAATAGAGGTATTCAGAATTCCCTACAGGAGTATCCACTGCATTTTTGAAGAAGTCTTTTGCTTTGCTTTTATCGCCCATTTCCTGGTAGGCCAGACCGGTGAAATAGAAGATCTGAGCCTCTTTCTGGTAGCCCGTAATGCGGCCGATCCGCTGGTTTGGAGGATAGGTGTTGGCCAGGAGAAAATGCTCAAGGGCTTTATCGAAAGCTCCCAGTAGAAGGAGCTCCCGGCCTTTCAGGAGCTGAACATTTACATAGAGGTCGTGTAGTCCCACCATCCCTTCCTGGCGAATGAAAGTATGCTCATCCAGGTATCTTATGGCCGTATCATATTTCTCATTAAGGATCAGGACTTCGATTTCCCTGAGATAGGCATCGTCCCTTATCTTCACTGCTTCATGATTGTTTTCGAGCAGCCTATATCGAAGCTCAAGCGCTTCATTATTCATCTCGTACAGTACATCCAGTTCGTAATAATACCTGGGGTCATCCCCTTTGAGGCTTACGGCTGTTTCATAAAAATCGATAGCGCCATCAACATCATCCAGATACCTGTAATACCCCCATCCCAGATTGCGATGAGCAATAGCAAGAGCGGGATCAAGTTGAACCGCTTTCTTCCAGTAAATAATCGCTTTGTTGGGTTGATGATCATAGAGTATATTTCCCGAATAGTACCAGGCTCTGGCATCATTCTCATTGTA
>RCNC010002982.1_pt1 | contig 11136 bp, 7 predicted proteins | sample 2041301 | NCBI WGS metagenome assembly RCNC01 (sample SAMN09708231, study PRJNA481090) | Marine sediment metagenome, whole genome shotgun sequencing project. | biome: marine sediment; feature: ocean; material: sediment; isolation source: Sewage treatment plant 13A marine sediment (STP13A) ... | reverse complement strand
TTTGGCCTCGGTGATAGCTTTTATAATGGCATCACAGTACATCTTACTGAGACGACTCTCGGCGTTAATCCACTGGATACTGATCAGCTAGGTAATCGCAGGCCTGCGGACCTGCTCGGCGATATCGGGGCAGTCGAAATTGATAACTAGTAGTGCGGCTGTATGCTGCCAATGAATTGCGAAAGTGACGATTGGCGCAACGCGCATGATCGAGGCCGGCTGCATGAAGTCCTGATGATTCCGTTATGACTGGCCTTGTACGGACTTTCCCTGACGAAGCGCGCGCGGTGTTCTGCTAGCGTGGTGTGAGGAGGTGCCGATATGAACACCGTGTCCAAAGAAGCTGCTTCCGCGCCCTTGCATGGCGCACTTCACAGCATCATCGAGTCCTTTACGCCGGATAACACGTTGGCCTGGCCGCCCGACGCGCAGCTCGCCGCGCATATCGCCGGGCTGCTGCAGCTGCGCTCGGCGGAGCTGCAGACTGCAGCTGAGCGCAAGCAGCAGCGCGAGCTGGATCGGATGATCCGGATCCCGCATGACAAGGCGACGATGATTCAGATGACGGACCAGACGTTTCGTTCCAACAGGCCGAAGCGTGCCGTGGACCAGCTCACACACATCCTCGACGCCCAGGGCGTGCCGCGCTACTTCAACCCGTTCGACAAGGCTCTGATTCGCGGCTTCCAGTCGTTCGGCAGCTACCTGCCAGGGGTTGCGGTACCGCTGATCAAGGAGAAGATGCGCGCCGAGACCGCCAACGTCATCCTGCCGGCCGAGGAAGAACACTTGAACGAGCACCTCGCTAACCGCCGTAAATCCGGCTTGCGGATGAACGTCAATCTGCTCGGCGAAGCCATGCTCGGCGAAGGCGAGGCCGAGCGCCGCCTGCAGTGCTACTTCGCGGCGTTGCAGAACCCTGAGGTTGAAAGCATTTCCGTAAAGGTGTCGACAATCTTCTCGCAGCTGTCATCACTTGCGTACGAGAACACGCTGTCGATTCTCTGCGACCGCCTCGAGCTGCTATACCGCGAAACACTGCGCATGAATTTCAAACGGGTCGATGGCACCGAGGTGCCCAAGTTCGTCTACCTCGACATGGAAGAGTACAAGGACCTCCCCGTTACAGCGGAAGCGTTTATGCGTACGCTCGAGCGGCCCGGGCTCGAGCAGGCGCGCGGCGGCATCGCGCTGCAGGCCTATGTACCTGATTCCTTCATCTGGCAGCAACGCATTAACGCGTGGGCGCGACAACGTGTCGCCGCGGGCGGCGCTGCCGTAACGGTTCGCATCGTCAAAGGCGCCAACATGGAAGCCGAACGCGTCGAGGCGACGGCGCGTGGTTGGCCGCAGGCACACTACAAAGACAAGCGGTCGACGGACGCCAATTTTAAACGCATGCTGCACGAGGCGTTTAAGCCCGAGAACATCGCCGCCGTGCGCTTGGGCATCGCATCGCACAACCTGTTCGAGCTCGCCTACTCACTCGTGCTTGCAGCCAGGAACGACTGTCTCGACCGGCTGCAGTTCGAAATGCTCGAAGGCATGGCGAACCACATTCGCCGCGCGCTGTTCGAACTCACCGAAAACTTCGTCCTCTATGCGCCGGCCACGCGCAAGGAGAACTTCGTTAATGCCATCGGTTATCTCGTCCGGCGTCTCGACGAGAACACGGGCCCTGACAACTTCTTAAGCCATGCATTCAAGCTAGTGCCGGGCGATGCCGATTGGCAGCGTCTCGAGCAGCAGTTCTACGATTCTTTCGCGGTCGTCGACGAGACTCCGTTCGAGCCGCGTCGCACGCAGGACCGACGGCAGCCGGTCGAGTACGATGACAACGACAGCGCATCCTTCGTCAACGAGCCCGACACGGATTTCTCGCTGGCGCAGAACGTCGAGTGGGCCAACGGCATCGTCGCTGAGTGGCGGCCGCTGCACGGTGACGCGGCTATCGAGGTGCCCATTCAGGTGGCGGGCAAGGAGATCCTTAAGAATCGCGAGGCTGGCGAGTCCACGGATCCATCTCGCCCCGGTACCGTCGTCGCGCGCTACCGACTCGCCACCGAGACCGATATCGAGGCGGCCGTGCAAACGGCGAAAGCCGATCCGGCGGGCTGGCGATCATTGTCGGCCAGGGAACGTTCGGCGGTGCTCGGCAAGGTTGCGCACCGGCTCCGTCTCGCACGCGGCGAACTCATGGGGGCCGCAATGGCAGAGGGCGGCAAGGTCTTCGAGCAATCGGATTCGGAAGTCTCGGAAGGCATCGACTTCTGCGAGTACTATCGACGAACGGCTGTCGCGTTCGACAGCCTGGATAGTGTCGAAGCAACGGGCCGCGGTGTCGTTGCCGTGATTCCGCCGTGGAATTTTCCGATCGCGATTCCGATTGGCGGGGTCGCTGCCGCGCTCGCGGCTGGCAACACTGTCATTCTCAAACCCGCATCCAACACGGTGCTGACCGCCTACCTCTTCTGCCAGTGCTTCTGGCGCGCGGGTGTGCCGCGCGAAGTGCTGCAGTTCGTGCCCTGTGACGGTAGCTCTGTCGGCTCGCGACTTGCGAGCCACGATGACGTTGACGTTGTCATCCTGACCGGCGGCACCGACACGGCGTTGGGGATGCTCGATGCCAAGCCTGACATGGACCTGCTTGCCGAGACAGGCGGAAAAAACGCGACCATCGTGACGGCGATGTCCGATCGCGATCTCGCGATCGCGCATGTCCTGCAGTCCGCGTTCGGCCACGCGGGACAAAAGTGTTCAGCTACCTCGTTGCTTATTCTCGAGGAGGAGGTCTACGACGACCCGAAGTTCAAGCGCGCGCTCGAGGACGCCGCCGATAGTATCCCGGTCGGCCCCGCCTGGGAGCCGCAATCAATCATGGGTCCGCTGATCCGGCCGCCCGGCCGCGACCTCGAACGCGGCCTTAAGCAACTCGAGCCCGGCGAGGAGTGGCTGGTCAGACCAAGAAGTCTGCATGACAATCCCGCTCTCTGGTCGCCCGGCATCAAGTGGAACGTCCAGCCGGGCAGCTTCACACACATGACCGAATTGTTTGGCCCGGTGCTGGGGGTTATGAAAGCGAAGGACCTCGGTGAAGCCATCGACTTGGTGAACCAGACCGGCTACGGCCTGACGTCCGGCCTCGAGAGTCTTGACGACCGCGAGCAGGCGGAATGGCGCGACCAGATCCGCGCCGGCAACCTGTATATCAATCGTGCGACGACGGGCGCGATCGTGCTACGCCAGCCCTTTGGCGGCATGGGCAAAAGCGCTTTTGGGCCGGGCATCAAGGCAGGCGGCCCAAACTACGTCGCGCAGTTGATGACGTTCAAGCCGACGGCCGTACCTGAGGGCAGCCCAGACGTCGCAAATCGGAATCTGGCTGAGCTGGTAGAGGCGCTGTCCGCCCCGGACGAATTTACGCTCGAACGCGTTAGTGCTGCCGACCGCAAAGCTATCTGCGAGGCAATCCGCAGTTACGATTCAAACTACGCGCGGGAGTTCGGCCAGGAACACGACCCGTCTAAATTGATCGGGCAGGACAACATCTTCCGCTACCTGCCGGTCAGCGAGGTTCGGCTGCGGGTGCATACCGACGACTCGGGGTTCGACCTGTTTGCACGAGCCGCAGCGGCGCAGGCGGCAGGTGCGAGGATCACGGTCAGCTACCCGCAGGGTGGGCGGACTTCGATCATTGCGGTGCTCGAGCATGTGACCGAGGCCTGGGGTGGCGCGATCGAGTTCCTCGAAGAGTCGGACAATGAATTGGCGGCCGTCATCCGCAGCGGGCACACCGACCGGGTACGCTATACCGATCGCGATCGAGTCCCTGACGTTGTACTTCGCGCCGTTAGCGATACTGGCGTTTACATTGCGCGCGCACCGGTGCTCGCGGAAGGCCGCATCGAGTTGATGTGGTATCTGCGCGAACAAAGCATCAGCTTCGACTACCACCGCTACGGCACGCTCGGTGACCGTGGAGAAGAAACCAGAGCGGAGACGCTTTAGGGGCTTCGGTGATATACCTGTCTAGTTGATTTACTCGGCGGAAAACATAAGTTTTCGCATTTGCGGGGTCTTTTTGTACTGGTGCCCCTGCATGCGGCGGAGGATGTTGTCGAGCATCCGTGTCGCCGCGAGTATATGAGGGCCCTTGTTAAGCATGACGCAATCGGCACGCTGTGACAGCGCTGCATCTGATATTTCCGCACGTGAGGGTTCGCCCTTTTTGGCCTTGTGCTCTAACACCTGGGTGGCCCAAATGACTGGAACTTGAGCGGCTTCGCATAGCCAGAGTATCTCTTCCTGAAGCTCGGCAAGACGCTCCCAACCTGCTTCTATTGCCAAATCGCCCCGAGCAATCATGATCGCTATTGGGTAGCTGCGCATTGCGGTCAGCAGCAATAGTGGCAGGTTCTTGAAGCCTTTCTTGGTTTCAATCTTGATCATGAGACCAAGGTCATTTGCGCCCTTCGTCAACAGCTCATCCTGGAGCGAGATGATATCCGCAGGTAGTTTGACGAAGGACTGGTTGACGGCGTCGGCATGATCGCTAATGAATTGGATGTTCTCCTTGTCCAGCGCAGTCAAACTCGGCAGTCGTATGTCGCTGTCAGGGAAGTTGATTCCACGATCGCCACGCAGGCGGCTACCCGTTGGTTTAGCCTTGGTTACCGTCATCTCGAGACATACATCACTGATCGACTTGACGACGCCTGAAATCTTGCCGTCGTTCAATGAGATTCGGTCACCTGCGGAGACAAAGTCGAACACTTCAGGCAGTCGACAGGAGATATGGGCGGGCTCGATAACTCTTCCATCGGAATCTTCGACTGCCGGCTCGCCAGGAATAGGGTCCCGGTCGAGAAACATCGTGTCACCTGGGCGCAACAGGATCGGCTGTTCGACCTCTGGCAAATTACCCACACGGTAAGTCAATTTCTCGCCTTCGACTTTGCGACACAGGCGCAGTTTTATTCCAGTGGCAAGGTAGGCACCCTTGTAAATCTCGAGGACGCAACCGTTTTCGTCTTTGCCGACGACCTTGAATTTTCTTTTTTTGCCGCGTGTATCTTTGAAGCGAATCTCATCGCCGTCGTGTGCATACTTGATCAAGTCGCGTGGAACTGGCACTACCGCCACCTTTGTTCCGCGCCAGACAGTGTCGTCGGGAATAAAGCGAACTCGCCGAGGGGCAATCGTCCGGCCCATGGGATCTCTTCGTGGACGGATGTGAAAGATCTTGGGGCCTGGTTTGAGATTGCCGGTGCGAATCTTCGGGCCTGCGAGATCCATGACAATTCTGCAGTCCTTATGTGTCTCGTCGCTGGCTTTGCGAACATTGCGGACCATATTGGCCCACACATCTTTATCATCGTGTGCGCAGTTGATTCTCGCGACGCTCATTCCAGCTGCAAGCATTTCTGTAACAAACGGGTAATTGCTGCCGGCCTCACGCGGCAATGTGATCATGATGCTCACATCGCGACCATCCGGTGCTTCACCAAGTATTGCCTTCTTATGGGCGTTCGCTCCCGGAATTCTGAGGCTGAGTGCCTCGGGCTCGAAGTCGTCGGCTGCGGCCGCCTCTCCTGTCATCGATTGCAATGCTGTTTGCACAGCATGCAGCGATGCCATCACATTGCGCTCGGCCCGGTCCAGTGACGAAAGGCCCAGAATCGTCAGGGTCTCCTGAAGCTCCTGGATGTCGCTTCCCCTCAGCGCCAGGTAATGCACGAGATTGCGGGCGCTGTCCCGGTACTCCGGATGCACGGCTAACAGCTCAGCGGCGTACCTGGATTCAGATTCCTGGCATCGTTCAATGAGTTCCCGCAGCTGGGCGTCTACCACTGCGATTATGTCGGACTTAGCCACGCGGCAAATTCGGGTAAGTCAACGCCATCATGTATTCGGCGGCCTTAGTGACCGTTGCCTCGTCTAGCGTAGTGTCACCGCCCTTTGCGGGCATTTCGTTATATCCGCTTCTGGCGTGCTCGAACAAGACTGCTTCCCACAGCCAGGATCGACCTTCCCAAGCAACGCTGTCTGCCGTCTTCGGCGCGCCGTTAAGTCCCTCTTCGTGGCAGCCGGCGCATAAATCCTCGTATGCGCGTTGTCCGATCACCTGGGCACTATCGAACGTGCCAATGTCTTCAGGTTCGGACTGAGTCAGCGCCGGCTCACCAGTGCCACTTTTGGCACAGCCGGTCAGCATCCACACTAGAAATAGTGATGCGATGTACCGATTCATTTGAATCACCTCCTCATGCCACATCGTGCTACTCGCGCAGCGTGCGGCGCAATCGTGGAAGTCCCGTATCAATCACCCCAGCATTATTCGCAGAAGCTGAATATTGCGGCCGCAATTCCGACGTAAGTCGCTAGAATTCTTAACATATTCAGAGTCACTGTTGCCGACATCGTGTTGGCGTGGATCGTTTTAACATCGAGAGTGACGATTGGCGCAATATGAATAACGTTTACAAACCTGACCATTCATAATACCCACCATTAACATGTGACAAGAAAGGCAAGGCAGATGGGCGAAGCAGCAGACAGGGATCTTTTCAAGGCAACCTTGCCGTTCGGCGTTGAGTCGGTAAAGACCAGCTGGTGGGTTGTAGGCTCGACCTTCCTGATGTTGCTCGCAGCGCTCTGCGGTGCCGCCCTCGCACCCGCGTGGCCACTACGTCTGCTGTTCTCCATTTTGTCGGCCCTGTTGACGATGCGCGCCTTCATCACGTACCACGACTATATGCACAACGCGATTTTGTCAGGCTCTCGACCCGCACGGTGGTTATTCCACCTCTACGCCGTATTTGCGCTCACGCCGCCGCGATCGTGGAAGAACAGCCACAATCATCACCATGGTCATGTAGGCAAGATTGATGCGGCCAGCGTTGGCGCCTTTGCAACGATGACCACTGACATGTGGCGCGACGCTTCCCTCGCGGAGCGCATAGCCTATCGGGCCGAGCGTCATCCGCTGACCATTGTGGCCGGGTACTTCACGATTTTCTTCCTCAGCGTCACGTTGCTGCCATTTTTGAGGGATCCCGCCCGGCACTGGGATTCGCTGCTGGTATTGCTCGGTCACAGCGCGCTGATCGCGGTGCTGTGGATCTTGGGTGGTTTCGATGTCGCGTTTTATGTTGTCTTGTTGCCAATAACAATCGCTTCGATGCTCGGCAGCTACTTATTCTTCGCTCAGCACAGCTTCGAGCACATGCGAGTCTTGCCAACGGAGACATGGACAAGTCGTCGAGCGGCGCTGGAGTCTTCCAGCTACTTGAAGATGAGTAAAGTCATGCATTGGTTCACCGGAAACATTGGCTATCATCATGTCCATCACCTGAACGTACGTATCCCGTTCTACCGACTTCCCGAGGCGATGGCGGCGATTGAAGAGCTTCAATCGCCCGTGACAATAACGCTATCGCCAAAGGACATCTGGGCGAGCTTCCGATGTTGCCTGTGGGATGAGGGGCTGCAGCGAATGGTCTCGTATCGCGAATTCGCCAGAGCGGCGGTAGCCTGACTCCGAAACCCTCGCAGTGCGAGGCTACAAGCGCGCGTATTCAATCTTGATGCAGCGATCCATGACTACTTCAAGCCCCGCGTCTCGCGCTTTTTGTGCCGCTTCCTCGTGTACCAGGTCGAGCTGCATCCACACGACTTTGGCCTTGATGGTGATCGCGTCGTCGACCAGTGCTGGAATATGCTCGACTCTACGGAACAGGTCGACGATATCGACCGGCGTCGGTATTGAGGTCAGATCCGGATAGCATTTTTGCCCCAGAATCTCGTCGTAGCCAGGGTTTACCGGGATCACGTCGAAGCCGTGCTCAAGCAGATATTTGCCGACAACATTGCTCGGTCGCGAGCCGTTGTCGGAAAGACCAACTATCGCAACCCGTTTGTAGTCGGTGAGGATTCGCCGCAGCGTATTAATATCAGTCATAGTTGTTTGGCTCGTTCACGTAATTCGAATTTCTTGATCTTGCCGGTCGATGTTTTGGGTAGCTCGCCAAACACGACTTTTTTCGGCGCCTTGAAATGCGCCATGTTATCGCGGCAATAATCGATAATGTCCTTCTCGCTAACGGCAACGTTATCGTCACGCAGCGTGACGAACGCACAGGGCACCTCGCCCCATTTCTCATGCGGCATAGCGGCCACCGCCGCTTCCAGCACGGCGGGGTGGCGGTACAGTGCGCCTTCGACCTCGATGCTCGAAATATTTTCGCCGCCCGAGATAATCACATCTTTCGCGCGGTCCTTGATCTCGATGTAGCCATCGGGATGGCAAACCGCAAGGTCGCCTGAATGAAAGTAGCCGCCTGCAAACGCCTCAGCGGTGGCCGTCGGGTTCTTCAGATAACCTTTCATTACAACATTACCGCGAAACATGATCTCGCCAATTGTCACGCCATCTTTCGGCACCGGTTCTAGTGTTTCAGGATCTGCGACAACAAGTTCTTCCAGCATCGGGTAGCGCACACCCTGGCGCGCTTTCAGGCTCGCTTGCTCGCCGGGTGACAGTTGGTCCCATTCCTCGTGCCAGGCACAGACTACGGCCGGCCCGTACACTTCGGTCAGACCATAAGTGTGGGTGACGTTAAAATTAAGTTCGGCCATTGCCTCGAGAACCGCAGCGGGAGGTGCGGACCCCGCGGTCATGACGTTCACTGGCGTTTCTAATTTCTGCTTCAGTTCGTCGTCAGCATTGGCCATCAGGTTTAGCACTATCGGGGCGCCACATAAATGACTGACCTTGTGTTGCTTGATGGCGTTGAAAATATCGTCGGCGCGAGTAGCACGCAGGCATACGCTGGTGCCATTCAATGCGGCAATCGTCCACGGAAAACACCAGCCATTGCAGTGGAACATCGGCAGCGTCCACAGGTAGACAGGAAACGCCTGCATGTTCCAGGAAAGTATGTTGGACACCGCATTGAGATAGGCGCCTCGATGATGCGTGACCACGCCCTTCGGATCGCCAGTAGTGCCTGAGGTGTAGCCGAGCGCGATTGCCTGCCACTCGTCATGCGGTAACTCCCAGGCAAATTCGGGATCGCCGCTTGCCAGGAACTCTTCGTACTCCATCATGCCGACACAATCGCCACCGTCAAAAGAGGCATCAGCGACATCGATCACTAATGGTTGTTCGTCCAGCATGTCGAGCGCCGCGGTCACCGTCGCAGAAAATTCGGGATCAGTGAGCAGAATTTTCGCGCCGCTGTGTTTGAGCTGAAAAGCGATCGCATCGGCGTCGAGGCGAATGTTGAGACCATTGATAACGGCGCCCGCCATCGGAATCGCGAAATGTGCTTCATATATTGCCGGTACGTTAGGCAGCATTAGTGCCACCGTGTCATCGGCCGCAACCCCGTGTTGCCGCAACGCGGCGGCAAGCTGGCGACAGCGGCGATAGGTGTCGGACCAATTACGTCGCGTATCGTTGTAGATCAGCGCACAACGCTCCGGGTAAACCGATGCGGCGCGCTCGATGAAGGTCAGCGGCGATAGCGGCGAATAGTTGGCTGCGTTCTTGTCGAGATCAGTCGAATATTGGTGGCTAGACATGAGGCGACCTATTTTCCTGTCCATTCGGGGTCGCGCTTTTGAAAAAACGCATCGATGCCTTCACGCGCGTCATGCGAATCCATGTTGCAGGCCATGCGTTCGCTCGCGTAGGCATACGCGTCCGCCAGATCCATCGGCAGTTGCTTGTAGAACATATCTTTGCCGATCCTGATTGAGAGCGGCGGCTTAGCTGCAATTTTCACAGCGAGTGCGCGCGTCGCCGATTCAAGCTCGCCAGCCGCGACGACCTCATTGACCAAGCCGAACTGCTCTGCCTGTTGCGCATTAATAAAATCCCCGGTAAGCAGCAACTGCATCGCCTTCTTGCGTGACAAATTTCTACTCAAGGGTACTGCCGGGGTTGAGCAAAACACGCCGACATTGATGCCGGATACCGCGAATCGGGCATCATCAGCCGCCACCGCCAGATCGCAATTCGCAACCAGCTGACAGCCGGCAGCCGTAGCAATACCATTAACCTGGGCGATGACCGGTTGCGGTAATTGGTTGATGCTCAACATCATTCGCCCGCATTGGTCGAACAGTGCCTGGTGGAAGGCGCGATCGTCGCTGGAACGCATTTCCTTTAAGTCATGCCCGGCAGAAAATGCCTTGCCGTTGGCGGCGATGATCACCACGTGTATCGATTCATCCTCGGCGATAGCATCCAGAGCAGATTGCAGCGCAGTTAGAAGCTCGGCGGATAACGCGTTGTATTGCTGCGGCCGGTTCAATGTCAGGGTGACTATTCCGTCGCGGTTGTCTTGCAATAAAACCATCAAAAAATCTCCTTAGATCATTGCGTATAGGTCTTCAGCTATTCTGGATATCGCGCACACTGCCGCCGTCTGCCACCAGACGTTCGAGCAGCGGCGATGGTGTCCACCAGCGTTCGCCGTGAATGTCGGCAAACTCGCGAATGCGCGCCAGTACGCGGTCGAGGCCAACACCGTTTTCTGCCCAGTACATCGGACCGCCGCGCCAGGCCGGGAAGCCATAGCCGTTGATGTAGACGATGTCGATGTCAGAGGCGCGGTAAGCCATGCCTTCATCAAGTATGTTGAAGCCCGTGTTACACATTGCGAAGAAACAACGCTCGACGATCTCCTCATCGGAGATCTCACGCTGTTTAATACCGAATTTCTCAGCCGCCTCCGCGATAATTTCTTTGGTTACCGACGAAGGAATCGGCGTGCGATTGCCGGGCTCGTAGTCGTAAAAACCGGCATTCGTTTTTTGTCCTAAGCGCTCCATCTCAACCAAGCGGTCGGACACGTAAGTGGCACGCACGTCGTAAGCGCTCTCGTCGAGCTGTTGGCGCAGCCGATAACCGATATCGATTCCAGCAAGGTCGGTCATAGCGATGACACCCATTGGCATGCCAAAACCGTATAGCGCCTTGTCCACTTGTTCGGGCGCGGCGCCCTCCAGCAGCAGCAAGTTTGCCTCGCGCCCGTAGCCCGTCAGCATCCGATTGCCGATAAACCCGTGGCATACGCCGGCTACTGCGCCGGCCTTGTTGATGGTCTTGGCAAGTTTCAGCACCGTGGC
>RCNC010002981.1_pt1 | contig 11136 bp, 10 predicted proteins | sample 2041301 | NCBI WGS metagenome assembly RCNC01 (sample SAMN09708231, study PRJNA481090) | Marine sediment metagenome, whole genome shotgun sequencing project. | biome: marine sediment; feature: ocean; material: sediment; isolation source: Sewage treatment plant 13A marine sediment (STP13A) ... | reverse complement strand
TAAATTTTCTTTAATAACCGGTACGACATCTAGATGTGCCATTAAAATAATTGGTTTTAAACTTAGGTCTGAACCACGCCACTTATACAGAAAGCTAAATGAATTAAACGTTTTCTTTTCTAGAAGAGAATCTGCTAAAGGATATGTATTTTTTAAAAAACTTGTAAAATGTTGGAATTGAATGGAGTCAAAATCTATGGCATTCTCAGGCGAAATTGTTTTTATTTTTATAGCCTTAGAAAAATTCTCTAATGAAGAGGAATTAAGTTCAATAACCTCAATAGGTTCAGAATTTATTTGCGTTGACTTAAAATTTAGGGTATTAAAAACTAGATAGATTACAAAAACTAAGATTACTGATACTAATAGTAGAAGTGCTTTCTTTAATGATTTCATTTTTTAGTGGTTGTTGTTATTACTCATAACGTTGTTGTGACCGCATACCATTGGCATGTAAACCTGCCTCCTGCCATAATTATTGTGGCGGGCAGGTATGATTTCGTTACGTAGGATAAAATTAGTAAAAGAAAACGAACCAGAAAAAAATCCTGTCGAAAATTACCGAAGCTTTTCAGCCTTCGTAGCCAAGCTACTTTGGCGCCCGCGTGTCGCCGAAGCTTTAGCGGAGGCACAAGGAGGCTAGCCAAGGATTTGGGATTCGCCGAGTACCTGCAAAGTAAACAATGAGTTATTCACGCTGTTGCCATTGCGTTATTGCTTTTTCAGCAATCGTTCTTTTTCAAATGCTTCTGATCTTTTTATTTGTTCTTCTAAATTCCATTCAAAATCAAATCTATTTTCTAGGAATTCTGCTATTGGTTCAAGTCCAATTTTTGCTCGTCTTTTATCTATATTATCTGGATCATAAACAGGCCATAGATTAAAGCTCTTTGTTTTTGGATAGTATTTCATTTGTCCACCATAGATTTGTAACTCGCCATTGTCGGTTGCAATTCTATCTTCGGCACGAACCAGATACCTTGGTTCTAATTTTTTATCTAATACTGCTTGCCGCATCATGGGAATGTAATATTCTCGGGTTTCTTGATCGGCATGTTGAAGAACATTGCAAATAGTTCTATTACCTTGATCTCCAATCACTGCCTGCTCTGGCCAATCATTATTGTCTAGAATTTCTTTGACTTTCTTGATGTTATGAGTGTGGTTTTTTCTATACTCTTTTTGATAAACGTCTGCTTCTTTCGATTCTGCACCATAGATATTCATCAAAGAATCCCTTAATCTTATTGGTGTTTGTTCTTTTTGCCAGATAGTATCTAAAACTGCAATTAAATTTTCAGTGTACTGAATACTGGTTCCGGATTTTTTCGATTTATTTTTGTTAGCACAGGAGATTGTTATTAGCAAAAAGAGGATTGATATAAATCTCATCTTTAATTTTTATTTAGTATTGAAGTTTTAGTTTCGTAAAGAATGCCAACGTGTTCGTGCCTACCTATCCTCTGTACGAGACTTTGGCAGGCGGGTCGACGGGTAAGTTGTAGCCATTTCGTTGTTTTTGTAGTGTTCAAATTATTCATTTATTTACTTCTGGTTTTGAAAATTTTTATATAGCCTATGGCTAATTCTGTAAAATCTGCTTGTCCAAGATTTGAATTTATAAAAGCACCTATGTAAAGATTGTTAACAGGTTTTTTTGTGGTTCCTTTAATGTAATATTTTAATCCAAATCGAGCGGATATTGTAAGTTTGATCTTGTAGTAAGACTCTTCCACATCACCAAGTCTAAAATTACCACCATTTTCAGGGATAATTCTCGGTACATATCCCCAACCTTGGTTAAGGCGCCAGTCAATTTTATATGCAGGTTTATAAATGTTTATACCACCCTGTAAGTCTATTCCAATATGATTTAATAACAATTCGCTATTGACGGATATGCCAATATTTAAAGCATTAGTAAATGCATTAGACCTTAAGTCTGAAAATTCTCTGCCATCTTGTACAAGAGATTCATTATTTGAAATATAATTGTAATACGTTTGATAAAACCTGAAATAAGCACCTAAGCCAAGTTTTAATATATTGTTGTACACCTTACCGTATTCTCCTGAAATAGTATATACACTTTTCTTGTCATTAAAAGCTTCAGAAAGTACATTTTGTCCGTAACCAGAGCGTATTGAGAAATAATTAGAAATAGTCTTTTCAGGCATTTTTACTGGTGCTGAATTTTTAAATGAATTTTTAGAAGTGTTTATTTCTGCCCCAAGACTAATTAGAAAAGAGTTGTAACCTTGGTTCGGCAATCTTGCATGTCCGTTAGAATGATGGGTATACCCAGTTCCAATTCGCCAATTAACTTGATTACTTTTTATCAAGTTATAATACATAAATATTCTAAATGACCAAGTTAAGTCTGTAGATATCGCTTTATTAAATTCGTTTGTAATTGAATCATATTTTTCAGTGACATAAGAAATTCCTGTACCTACATGGAGATTTATATTTTTCGATTTAAAAGCATTGAATTCTAAGAATGGTTGTATTGTGAAAATCTCTCCTAATTGAGTTTTGTTACCTAAATCAGTGTACCCAATACTTATACCTGCTTTTGAGGTTTTTATGAATGATGCCCATTCTTGTGTGCTTTTTGAGTGATGCCAACCCAAGCTTATAAACGCTTGTTTTTGGAGCCCTTTGTCAGGAAAGAAAGTATTTGGTTCTCCTGAAATACCCATAAGAATTTCAGGAGTGACACTGAATGAATTAGAATCATTTTCTTGTCCTTTTAAAATTAAAACACTCAATAACAACAAAAAGGTAAGTTTGTTTTTCATAAATAAGAAATTATAAGAAATGGGGTTTCTTACGATGGCATTTTAATTTATGTTCAGTTATCATTGGAAAGAATTAATTTAAGACTTCTCTAATATATATACAGTATTGAATCTTCATTTGTGAATAATTGTCTTTAAAAAAAGCTAATTACTATTTAGTGATTATAATTTCAGTTTTATTTCGCATTTCAGTGACTTTCTCAATGAATGCCAACAGTCTTGTATATGAAGACTAGCGTTTTAGATTGTGCTATCTTCTCAGTTAGCATAAATATATTAAAAAAGCGCAAGCTTTAATGGCTTGCGCTTAATGAGCTATTTTTTATTTCGGGAATATGTAAAGGGAGAACTATTTTCTCTCTCTTTAGCTATTGTTAAACAGATTATTCCTCTAAGCTTACTTTCTCCAATGACACAACGATGGCTTCAGCATAAGTAAGAATAACCACCTGACCGATATTTAGTTGTTCAATTAACGCCTTATCTTCCATTTCTATGGTCATGTAGTTCCCTCTTGGTCCTTGAATTGTTGCCAACATATAGGGACGATTTAGTACTTCAATCGTAACAACAGCTTTTACCACTGCCCCTACAACCGCTGCCGGATCCATTCCTTCTGGAGCTTTTCCCGCCTCGGCTATTACAACTAAAGGTTCTGCTAACTCTTCGGGTGTAGGCTTGCGGAATTCTGCCATCATATAGGTCCAATATTCAAATGCTATCACATCATCAACTGCAATTTCATCAAACCTTTCCACAGCTTCACTTGCTGTTATTGTCACGAGATTTCCATTGGGCCCGATAAGTGTAATTTCGCGAGTTTCTTTTACTATTTCTTTAACGGTACCATTCATAGTTACAAGACTCCATTTCTCCTTCGGTGGGCGGCTATCCTGACTTTCCTGAGAGTAAACATCGGTAGATAGGAACATAAGCGTAATAAATACAAGGAAATAAATTTTAGGTGTTTTCATAGAATAATATTTTTAAAGTTTGAAATTATAATTTTTGGAATGCCCTTTTTGCAACTGCTTTTTAGCAATCGCTAAAATAGCAATTTTTTATGCACGACTTAAGTTTGTCTTTCACTAAATTTAAATAAATACACATGTTTCCACTTTCTACTCCGTAGATTGCTCTGGCAGTATCTTTGTCAAAAAAGTAAAATATTTATTGGTTTTTTATGTTAATGCATTTTTATCTTTCTAGATATAAGATGTTCTAGTTTTTTTTTGTTGAAAATAATTTTTAAAGTGGTAAGCATCACAACAATCCATAAAACACCTGAAACTACAAATCCTAGCGCATTACTCCCTAATAATTCTCCCAAAAATAATGAAAGTGCAATAGCTCCAAAAACTAAACCAATGCTAACAATCAAGAACCCAACAATTAAATTCACTAGGGATGAAACAGCTGAAGATACCTTAACGACAGACGTATTGATTCCAATTTGTACTTGTCCTTTAATATAATCTCTACCCTGCAGAGCAAGTTTTTCTACAGCATCAATGCCTACATATTTAAATAAGTCTAACAAATATTGTATAATATTTTTTGATTGTTCATCTTGTTTCAAGTCTTTTTCTAGTGTTCTTTCTGCTGCTATTAATACTTCTAAAAGAATCGATTTTATTGATTGGTTTGTCATATAATTATTATTTAAGTTGCAACTTAATCTCTCTCTATGATCAAAAAGATCAGTTGAGCTTTATGTATGAAATGTCTTGTCCTGAAATATGGCTACAGGTTAAAATTGATTTACGCTGATAATTTATATACCATATTCGGTGTTTTGAAGTCTAAAGATAAATGTAATCTTATTTCATTGTACAAATTAATTGTCTTTTTTTGACTTTCCTTTCCTGAAAATGAGATACAAAAAAGTCTGCTTCTTTTTCTGTGAAAAAATGCTTTTCTATTAGTTGATTTTGTAGAGATTGAAATTCAATTATATTTAATTTCTGTACAGATGTTTTCTTAAATTGGCTAAAACTCGTTATATATATGCAAACATACACGTTTATAAGTGTTATTTGCTGGATATGATTAGTTATCAAGATTAATATTACAATTTTAAAAAGCCCATTTTAATCTTACAAATATTGCGCTACCGCTATTGGCAATTGAATTACCCGAAAAATCAGTAACCTCATCCATAGAATAATACTGACCGATAACTGCTAACTCCATTGTGTCTGACATAGAATAAGTTAGATTGGGTCCAACATATATAAAATTACCATTGGGTCCGTATATTCCTGCCAGCATTGCATAAAATAACGGAGTGATTTGATAGCCTCCACTTCCAAAAAAAGCCACTTTGGTTGGAAACAGGTTTTTCGGACTTAAATCCATAAACAAAACTTCAGCTAAACCTCCCGACATATCATCTGCTCCAAAGCCATTGTATAAGGTTTCAAACTGTAAATTTAAAGAATTTTTAAAAATATAATCATAATGTAAGGTAGCTGTAATTTCAGAATTGCTTTTGGAATCATTTTCCATAGGATGGAAATAAGTAAGTTCACCACTAAAACCCCCACCTGCTATACTACCTGACCAACCACCACCAATAACATAATAACTTTCTGTAAAAACTCCTAATAAGAACTGAATATCATATCCATGGGTATTAAAACGGTACAATAAGGCTGAAGTAACTTTCTCATCGCCATTTATAGAAGTTGATAACTCAATTTTACTAGATTCACCTATATAATATTGTAATCTAACAGCATCACTTCCAGGTTTTTCTTCGTAGTCAAAATCAAAATAAGAATAGGTATTAAACAAATCATTTGGGTTCCAAACAAATGTTTGCCCCCAATTTATTCTTTGTCGTCCTATAGTAACTTGTAAATTTGCAACAGAATAATCAACCATGAATCTATCGAGTTGTGAAACGCCAATCCATGAATTATTATCTACCCAAACCCAAGATAGGTCAAAATAACCGGTGTCTCTTCCAATATATTCTACGTAATTCGGAATTAAAGTAATATTATTTCCTGCAATAATTCTGTTTCTCAATCCAGTAGTAAATGTAAAATTATCATTGATATACCAATTCACATCAAAACGATTGTGTAAGGTATTTTCAATTGCCATATTGCCATCATCAATAGTTTGCATAGCTGTCATACCCTTTATATAACCCTTTAACATCCAGCTATCTTGAGAATAAATACTTACTGAAAAAAGAATAAAAATAATTATTATAAAAATATGTTTTGTCATAAATTAAAGCCTTAAACCATTGTTTTCTATAACAATCTAATAACCATTTAGTTTAGCATTTAAACAGGTTTTTCGTAGTCCCCTTTATTTTTTTTATAACAGAGAGTATTGTGGACGAACACTCCGTAAAGGTTGAGTATGAAATAAAAGCAATTCAATTTAGAAAATTATTATTACGTACGTCACTTTCCTTTTCTCTTTTAACCCTTAACAACATCCGAAACTACTTTACCATCATCGATTTTAATAACTCTTCTTGCTTTATCAACCACCCTTTGATCATGTGTAGAAAAAATAAATGTGATGTTTTCTTCTTTATTTAATTTTTCCATAATATCTAATAACTGTGTAGTAGATTTTGAATCAAGATTGGCCGTAGGTTCATCTGCTAAAATAAACTGAGGTTTTGATGCTAATGCTCTTGCAACAGCAACACGTTGTTGTTGTCCGCCTGATAGCTGATTTGGTTTGCTATTCATTCTGGTTCCTAGTCCTACCGATTCTAATATGGCTATAGTTCGTTCATTCATTTTAGTTTTATCCCAATTTTGAAGTTGCATGATAAATTCAACATTTTCTTTAGCGGTTAAAACCGGAATTAAATTATATGCCTGAAAAACAAACCCAATATTATGCAACCTAAAATCAATTAACTTACTAGATGAAAGTTCTGATATATCTTTATCATTTACTTCAACCGAGCCCGAAGTAGGTTTTTCTAAACCTCCTATCATGTTTAAAAGGGTGGTCTTACCAGAACCTGAAGGCCCCACAATAGAAGCAAACTCTCCCTTTTCAAATATTAGATCTATTCCATTTACTGCATATACAGGAACTTCTGTTTCAGTATATGTTTTTGTAATATTTTTAATTTCAATAACACTCATAGTTTATATTTTAAATTTTTATAGTGTTCTTATTGCTTCCGCAGGATTTAACTTTAATGCTTTGATTGCAGGGTATATAGATGCTATTATTCCTGTAAGAATAACCAAAATTGTAATTTGTAAATATCTATAGGGCTCTAAAACAGGATAAGAAATTGCACTATAACCTACCGATTCCATCCCTTCTGCTAATGATGAAATATTTATACCAACTTTACCATAATATTTGATTAACAGCATGCTTATTATTTCGCCAATAAAAGCACCTATTAATGCCAATAAAATTGTTTCGAACATAATCATTAAAAAAATTCGCTTTTTGTTCATACCAATTCCCATTAACATACCAAGTTCTTTGGTACGTTCTAAAATTACCATCAACATGGTATTTACAATTCCAAAACCCAATGCAGCTAAAATAATAAGCAAAAAAACTGCCATATAAATATCCATATATTCTGTAATAAAACTTAAATATGGCTGAATTTTAGACCAGTCTTCAATTAAAAGTTCGGGGTAAATATTTTGTAATTCTGAAGATAGATTTTTTGCTTTTGAATAATCATCCAGCAAAATATCTATTTCATGAGATTGCCCTAGTGGAATTTCGGTTACTCTACGTAAATCTTGATCTTTAACAAAAACATGTGATTTATCCCACGGACTGTTATCTGTTTTAAAAATACCAATTACTTTAAATGCTGCTCCTGTAATCTCACCATTAAAATCCTGAAAAGTTAAAATTATTTTCGATTTTAACTTTACTTTCAGTTCTTTAGCTAAAGCTTTAGAAATTACAATGGAATTTTTCTTTTTTGAACTAAAAAAATCTCCTGAAGTTGTATCTACTTTTTTATATAATCCAAAAACCTCTTTTTCGGTTTCTGGTATAACACCAACCACAGTAGCTCCCATATTTTTATTTGCTGTAGCTGCCATAGCAGAAATATTAAGTCGGCTTGTTACCGCTTTTACACCTTCAATTTTTGAAATTTCCTGTAACTTTTTATCTGATGAAACAATGGTTTTTTTAATATCTAAATTGTCTGCAAAATTTGGATGATGCAATTGTATATGTGCGGTCTCTAAAGAAAAAGTATTAACAACCCTTTGTTTTGCCATACCATTCATCCATGCCGATGCAAACAGGCCTCCAACCAAACCAGAAGCGATAGCAAAAATCACTACGGCACTTCGCGTTTTACTCCTCCAAATATTTCGCCAAGCTATTTTAAATAACATCATGATTTTAATCCTTTGACAACATTTAACTTCAGTATTTTTAAAATCGGATAATACATTGAAACCAGGCTAATTATCAATATTACAATTGCTTGGACTACAAATATTTGAATATCCAAACTCATAGGCATAACGGGTTCAAAATTAAAATCTTTCATCGCCTCAACTGCTTCACCGGTAAATCTTATTGGGTTATGGAAAAAATAAATCATCAGCGGCAGACTAATAATTATACCTGAAATTATACCTAAGAATGTTAAAAATATCAATTCAAAAACCACAATTAAAATCAGCTTCCATTTTTGCATTCCAATAGAAATCATCATTGAAAATTCTCTAATTCTTTCATTGGTCATCATTAAAACTGTTCCAAGTATTCCAAAAGCAATAACCATATATAAAATCGCTATCATTATTAATCCTCCTGCATTATCTGATTCTATCATTTGTAGTAATTCTTTGTTCATTTTTTCCCAACCCATAACTTCATACTCTTCTAAATTGACAGTAGATTGAATTTCTTGCTCAACATTTTTTACATCTTCTAAATTATTCATATCAAAGACTAAAGCAGTAAATTGATCTCCGGTATCAAAAAAACTTTGCGCCTCTGAAATCGGCAAATAAATAGTGCTTCTATTCATTTCAGGCGTTGGCAATTTTAATATTCCTTTAATGTGAAATAACCCTGCAGCCGTAGCCCCATGATACCCTGAAGAAAATAATACCAAAGTATCATTTATACCAACTTTTAAGAATTTTGCCAAATCTTGAGCAACTAAAACAGATTTATCATTAGGTTTTAAATAATCACCATGGTGTAGATAATCTTTTATTTTGGTCATTTTATTTTCCTTTTCAGGAGATATTCCTATAACTGCGACTCCTTTAGTAGCGTCTCCGGAAGAAGCCAAAGCAAAAGACTCTAATCTGGGAATAATATCCTTTACTTTTTTATTTGATTCAAGTTTTGTGATTAACTCTGGATCAATTGAAAATACATTATTGATATTTTTATCTTCCCAATAACCCTTTTTATGAATTTGAATATAACCCGAATAAGATTTAATAGCATTTTCTTTCATTTTGGCATAAGAGCCTACTTGAAAGCCACGCATAATAATGGCAAAAAATAAAGCAAACATAATAGAAGCAATGGTAATTAAAGTTCGCCTTTTATTACGCCAAATATTTCGCCAAGCTATTTTTATAATGGAATTCATTTAAACTCTTTTTATCTTAAAACCTGACAACTACCTTACTCTTTTCATTTTTTGCTGTGAAAAAAACGATTCAGGTAAATCAATATCAAATTTAATATCTTGTATGTACAGCACTGTTTTTTTACCCTCTTCATCCGCCGGAATAATTTCAATTCTGGTTGGAATCAATCTCCCATCCATCGTTTTAAAATCGAAAGCAAAATCACTTTTTACTAACTCATCATCTTCATCATAATACTCTGATCTTAATTGAATATATTCACCATCTTTAGTTATCCACTTATAAATCTTCCCCCAAATAACAGCTGCATCTTCTTTAGGAATCATTTCTATTTTATAGGTATCAAATCCCTCAATATTTTCTTCACCAATAATTTTATGATTGTAATCGTGTACTATAGAGCTTTCTTTTAATATATCATCATTGGTATAATCAGAACCCATCCAACCTTGCGACATCATAGAAGCGGGGATTTTTATCATTCTGCCAATAGAAGGCATCCAGTTCCACATTTCAGTTTTTCGTTTTAAAAAAACCTGCCCTTTATCTTTTGCCGGAGCAGTAATATAGGTCATAGAATATTCCATCCCTCTACCCCAGCTTTTCATGCTGACAGATCTTTTCCAAGTTGGCCTAATTATTTGCATCTCCATAGTTGAAGTATTTGTTTTTCCTCTCATTTTTTCATCAGCATTTTTAATAATCTCCTCTGCAGTGATTTTTTCTTGAGCATAACTATTAGGAGAATGATATGCTAAAAACAAAACAAATACAATCATAAATTTTTTATACATTTTCTTTATCATTCAAATTTTATAATTAATTGTGTCTACAACATCTTTTAAAGGATAACTGTCTCCCTTCATTAAAAACATAAGTGACACTCCATCAATAGAGCTGCCTAATAATAATGCTGTTGCCTTTGGGTTTTTATCACCTTTATTATTATAACACACCTCAAATATTTGGATAAATTGCTCTAAAAAAGGAGTAAATATTTCAGAGAAAAGTAATTGAACTTTAGCTGGTTTAATTTGGTAATTTTTGCTAAACAGATATATGGCTTTACTTATATAATAGTTTTTACTTGTTTTTACAGCTTTAAAAACTAAATCTACATACGTATTAATTGCTTGTTCTTCCTCTGGGAAATAAGCAATCATTTGTTTTTTGAAATTTTTAACTCCTTTTACAAAATCATAATGCTTATCTCCTATAATTACGCGATCATATACATCGCCCATATCTGCCCATTTTAATTCACCATTTGTGATATAATCAAACAGTTTTCTTAAGAGACTAGATTCGCGTTGCATTTCTCCTATATAATGTATTCCGACATCCCATTCGTAACCTTTACGTTTAAAAACATGTGTAAAGCCACCAGGAGTATAGTGCTTTTCTAAGACGAGTACTTTTTGACCTTCTTTTGCCAAAATTGCAGCAGTAGCAAGTCCGCCCATTCCTGAGCCTATAACAATAGTATCATACTTTTCTTGTAGTAACGGCTTCTTTTTATAGGATTGAATCATTTGGTGTTTTCTAATGTGCTACAACTTTTGGTATAAGGTTTACTTCGTCAGTTCGCCTCGCTCGGGTGTTGCGTGGTTAAGCGACTAAATTAGTAAACAAATACGGACTAGAGAAAATTCCGAAGGAATTTTACAGATGAGCACTTGCCAAAGCAATTAATTATACACCGTGTTTATTCTTCTCGTTCGTCTCCTTTTAAATACTGGTCG
>RCNC010004220.1_pt1 | contig 11137 bp, 11 predicted proteins | sample 2041301 | NCBI WGS metagenome assembly RCNC01 (sample SAMN09708231, study PRJNA481090) | Marine sediment metagenome, whole genome shotgun sequencing project. | biome: marine sediment; feature: ocean; material: sediment; isolation source: Sewage treatment plant 13A marine sediment (STP13A) ... | reverse complement strand
ACTGTGATTAGGTTTATCGACATAAGTGTCAATTCACCATTCTCGATAATTGACACTTATGCTAGTCGTTAACACTGCCGGGATACAGACTGTCAGACATCGAAATTACTGCGCGATGCACGAATGGCAGGGATGCGAAAGCTGCGCTGCGGCGCTAGACGCTGGAGCGAAGGTCGGCAATGGGCCGGAAGCTGCAGTCTACATTTCCCAACACGCGTCCTGAGATGATGGTCCTGAGTGCACTGCATCGCTGGGAATTTCGCTTCAGGCTGCATGGTGCCGGGTTTCCCAGCCGCCCAGATCTCGTATTTTTATCGAGAAGGGCCGTGATATTCGTGCATGGATGTTTCCGGTACACACCACTCAGATTGTCACTACCAGCCTGTGCCAGTAAATCGGTAATCGCTGCGACGTTCCCGATCAGAACAATCCGTGCCACGTCGTCCGCACGGGCGGCAATGGCGGTGTCGATCACCCGTGGATCAGCACCTTCGCTCAACACGATTTTTCGATCACTTCGGGCCGCATTGGCAAGCAATGTCTCTAGTTGTTTCATGTTATGATCCAGATGTTTGAGAGTTGGCGCAGATGAAGGTTTAGCCGTTGGAATAATCGCGGATCACAAAATGTTTGACCGTGGTTTCGAGCACGTTCCAAAATCCACGAAAACCGTTTGGGATCAGAAAACTATCGCCTGCCCGAAAATCCTGAACTATGCCGTCCTCGGAAATGAGTTGCGCATGGCCTGATAGGAAAACGCAATACTCGTCCCGGCCCGTAAAGGCGTTCCATTTGCCCGGTGTGCTGGTCCATGTTCCGGCCATCAGCGCCCCATCCGGGCTGGTGAACCGCATCTGCGTATCATGGTGAGGATCACCCTCCACCACGCGATCAGGTAGATCAGCAAGACGGCGATGGGTGGTTTCTGCCTCAGCTTGAAAATCAACAACGGGTCCGGTCATAGCGTTTCCTTTATTTAGCCAGTGAAGTGAGTGATGCCGTAGAGGATAAACGAGGCAATAAAGATGGTTTGAACAACGATCAAAATAATGGCCTGCCCGCCAACATCAAAGATCGTTCGCAACGATGTTTTCATGCCTACCGCGGCGATAGATACCAAAAGTGCCCACTTTGACAGGTCTGCCAATAATGACTGCATGAACGCCGGGATCAGGCCAAACGAATTGATCGCAGCCATCACCAGAAAAGCCACAACAAAAAACGGCATCAATGGCGGACGTTTGCCATCATCGGTGGGATCATCATCGGCGTAGGCACGGATCACCAGTGCAAAGACCAACACAACCGGGGCCAACATTGTCACACGGATTAATTTGACCAACGTGGCGGTTTCCCCGGTTTCATTGCTGACCGAAAAGCCCGCGCCAACAACCTGCGCTACATCGTGAATGGTGCCGCCCAAAAATACGCCGGCGGCAAGATCATCAAGCTCCAGTGCTGTGGTGATGATCGGGTAGACGATCATCGCGATGGTCGACAAGATGGTCACGCTGAGGACCGTGAATATCAAGTTGCGTTCGGAATGTTCGTTCTTGGGCAAAACAGCAGCGATTGCCATGGCGGCTGAGGCACCGCAAATAGCAACCGCCCCGCCCGTAAGCAGAGCAAACCGCCAACCGCGGCCCAGCAATTTTGCGCCCAACAAACCAACGAGAATTGTCAGGACCACTCCGGCAACCACCAAGAGGATCAGCTTTGGCCCAAGGTCGATCAGTAACTCGACACTGATACGTGCCCCCAACAAGGCGACCCCGATGCGAAGTACCATTTTGGAAGTGAACCCGATGCCTGGCACGCAACGCCCTTCTTCCGCAAGAAAGTGAAATGCAATGCCCAGCAGCAGGGCCATCAACATGGCAGGGACGCTGTAGTGCTCGGACAAGAATTGCGCCGCTGCCGCGATGACGACCGACACAGCAAAGCCGGGCCCATTGTCAGACAGAAATTTCTGCACTTTATTCGAGGGGGTGTTGGCAGTAGAGGCAGAGGTCGCCATTGGACAAAAACTCCTTGGGCGCATGCTTTTGGCATCACGCTCTTTGGCAAAAAACTTCGGTGCTTGAACCTTCAGGCAATCGGGTGGAAGAGACAGCGGGGTCTGTCTCCTCCTGGGGTCCGTCGCTTATCCGACTTGCTGGGAGCGCATATCGGAGGCGGTAACGCCAGCAACGGAAACTGGTTTCTTCATCGCGTCACGGCGGAACGGCTCACCCAACTCTTGGTTCAGAATGACTTCGATGAACGTTGTTACGCCATCTTTCATCTGCTCTTTCACCGCTGTGTTCAGCAAGTCTGTCAACTGCTCCATGCCCAAGGCTTGGACACCTTTGAGGCCACAACCCTTTGCGATTTCAGCATAGTTGACACCTTCGTTCAACTCTGTGCCGACAAAGTTATCATTGAACCACAACGTGGTGTTCCGCTTTTCCGCGCCCCACTGGTAGTTGCGAAAGATCACCATTGTGATCGCAGGCCAATCGCCACGGCCACAAGCTGTCATCTCGTTCATCGAGATACCGAATGCGCCGTCGCCCGCAAACCCGATAACAGGAACATCAGGACAGCCTATTTTCGCGCCCAAGATCGCAGGCAGACCGTAACCACATGGACCAAACAGGCCCGGTGCCAGATATTTGCGCCCCTTATCGAAGGACGGATAAGCGTTGCCGATGGCGCAGTTGTTGCCGATGTCGGACGAGATGATCGCGTCCTTTGGCATCGCGGACATGATCGCACGCCATGCCTGACGAGGGGAAAGACGGTCTGGCTGGCGGTTGCGCGCACGCTCGTTCCAATCAACACCTTCGTCTGCGTCATCTTCGTGGTCCATCGAAGACAGCTCTTGAGCCCACTTGGATTTGGTCAGACCAACCAAGTCCTTACGCTCCTGACGGCCTTTGTCGCCAGCGCCAGCACCGAGGTGCTCAAGCAGTTGTTCGGCCACACGCTTGGCGTCGCCTTGGATCGCAACATCGATTTTCTTTGTCAGGCCAATGCGGTCGGAGTTGATGTCAACCTGAATGATTTTTGCGTCCGTTGGCCAATAGTTGATGCCGTAGCCGGGCAGCGTTGAGAATGGGTTTAGGCGGTTGCCCAAAGCCAGAATAACGTCTGCCTTTTGGATGATTTCCATCGCGGCCTTTGAACCGTTGTAACCCAGTGGACCCACTGCCAGCGGGTGCGAACCGGGGAACGCGTCATTGTGCTGGTAGTTGCAGGCAACGGGTGCATCAAGCGCTTCGGCCAATTTGGCAGAGGCGTCGATGCCGCCGGACAGGATCACACCTGCGCCGTTCAGGATAACCGGGAATGCGGCTTCGGACAGCAGTTTGGCCGCGTCTTTGACGGCCTGCTCGCCACCCTGTGGGCGCTCAAGACGGATGATCTGTGGCAATTCGACGTCGATGACCTGCGTCCAATAATCACGTGGGATGTTGATCTGTGCAGGTGCTGAGCCGCGCCACGCTTTTTCAATCACGCGGTTCAGGACTTCGGCCATGCGCGACGGGTCGCGGACTTCTTCCTGATAGCAAACCATGTCTTCGAACAATTTCATCTGTTCGATTTCCTGGAAACCGCCCTGACCAATAGTCTTGTTCGCGGCCTGCGGTGTGACCAGCAACATTGGTGTGTGGTTCCAATACGCGGTCTTCATCGGGGTGACGAAATTGGTGATGCCAGGGCCGTTCTGAGCGATGGCCATCGACATTTTGCCGGACGCGCGTGTGTAGCCGTCTGCGATCATCCCACCGGAGGTCTCATGCGCACAATCCCAGAACTTGATGCCCGCAGCAGGGAACAAGTCAGAGATAGGCATCATGGCAGAGCCGATGATCCCAAATGCGTTGTCGATGCCGTGCATTTGTAGGACTTTGATGAATGCCTCTTCAGTCGTCATTTTCATGGACGTCTCCAGTTGGAATAAGGATCAGGATTGTTTGGCTTGGGGATCAGAGAAACTCGTCGCGAAGGTAGTAGTAAGGGTACATCATCCGTTGTCCTATGCGACGAAACGGGGTCAATATACCGTGACTAGGGAGCGGCGACGTAAAGATCGGCAGATCAAGTTCTTGGCCTTTGCCTGCAATCATTTGCGCCAAGCGTTTGCCTGCCTGAGCGGAATACATCACACCGTTTCCGCCATAGCCCATCGCATAAAAGATGGTTTCCTTTTTATCCGGCTGGCAGATGCGCGGCATCATGTCGTGGCTCACGTCCACCCAACCCCACCAGGAATAATCAAGATCAATGTCTGTGATCGCTGGGAATTTGCGGTGCAATCCTTTGCGCAGTAATGCGAGGTGTTTTGGGTTCTCAGCGTCCTTGCCGGTGATAGCACTGCGGCTGCCGATTTGCATCCGGTTATCGGGCAACAGCCGATAATAATGGCGCAAAGTCCTTGTATCGGTCAGCGGTGAACGGGTCTGAATTCCGCATTCCTCTAACTCTGATTTGGTCAGCTTACGCGTCACAATCGAGTTCGACAGGATCGGCATCAGCCGGTGCTTGGTTCTCTCGCTCAATCCCGGCGGTGTGTATCCAGCAGTAGCAAGTGCAACCGCACGCGCACGCACAGTGCCGCCCGGTGTTGTCAAGTGATGCACGCCATCCACAATTTTCCAACCCATCACCGGGCTCGCAGTGTGAATTTTTGCGCCCAGCTTGCGCGCCAGTTTGACGTAAGAGAACGCCAGCTTTGCGGCATGGATGCTTGTTCCGTCAGGTTCCCACATCGCGCCATGCGCTTCTTGGTCTTTGACGTGTTTTTCATGCAGTTCATCGCGGCCCATGACGCGGCTGTCATACCCAAAAACATCGTTGAGGAGCGCGCTTTCCTTTTCGAGCTTCGGGATCACCTTAGCGCGGTGGGCGATGTAGTAATGCCCACCAGTCTGTGGATCGCAATCGATATCATCGGAACCAATCTGGTCGTTGAACAGCTCGAAGGCTTCGACAACTTCGCCGTGCATCTTCTTTGCGACATCGACGCCCCAACGCTTTATCCACTCTGACCGTTTGAGCCGCCCGGATGAAATCTGCGCCTGACCACCGTTGCGGGTCGAACAACCCCATGCCACTTTGTTGGCTTCCAACACGGTCGCCTTGATCCCGTGTTCTTTGGCCAGATGGATCGCAGTGGAGAGGCCGGTATACCCCGAGCCGATAACCACAACATCCACATCCATATCGCCCGACACCGGCCCATCATCCTTGGGTGGCTTGCCAGCGGTGCCAATCCAATAGGTCGGGGCATGATCCCGATTATGACCGGGGCCAGCGTCGACCATCGGATCATATTTGGCGTCATAGCTGGCACGGGGCCAATGGCGAGGTCTTTGAGAATTCGGCACGCGATTTCTCCTTGATTTGATGATGGGGTTAAGCTTTGAAAGGGGGACGTGCTTTGCGCAAAGCCTGTTTTACGATGATCATACCATCACGCAGTGTGAACAAGTCAGCGCCCTGCGCTTCAACACGCATGCCATCGGCGCCAGTGCCCGAAAAGGTCCATTCTGAAACCGCACGGTTATCGCTGACAAAGTGGCTGTGGTGATCCCAATGCGCATCTTTCATTCCGGCCCAAACAGCGGAAAACGCAGTGGCGATTGCGGCGGCACCTTCGATTTTGCCGCCATATACTTCGGCTCCGCCAACTGTGTAGAATACGCAGTCATCGGCGAAGTGGGTCATCACACCGTCAACATCGTGCCGGTTAAAGGCATCAAATGTGTCGGACAAGTCTTGGGCGGTCAGGGTCTTGGACATTTAGGTCTCCGAAGAATGAAGTGGGTCAAGAAATCACCGCGTCGTCCGAGTAGGGAACAACGAGAGTGGGGATAGTCGAACGTCGCAGAACGCGTTTTGCGACGGAGCCAAGGAAGGTTTGTGAAAACCCGTGTTCATGGGCACCAATCACAATCAAATCGCATTTGAGGTCAGCAGCGCGCCGCAAGATCACTTCAGCGGGATACCCATCCACAAGTTCGATGGATTCAACTTGTTTTTGGATCTGTTTGTCTTCTTCATGCACATGTTCCCAGAAGCTCTTTTGGCGCTCGGCCATGACGGCTTTGGCGTGATCATGCCGGGACTTCATCGCCGTTTCACCTGAGCCCGTCGTCTGCATAAACATCTGCAAGGTGATTTTGGCATCTTCGCTCATCGGTTGAACCGCATGTACGATGTGTAGCTTTGCCCCGGTTGCCGCCGCCAAGCTGGCGGCATGGCGCATGGTATAGGCCGAGTGCTTGGACAGATCAGTTGCGCATAGGATATGAGTTATCGTTGATTTCATTTGAAAATCCTTTCTGATCCGCGATCAATATCCAAAGAAGCGTGGGAGCCACAGGGATATCTCAGGCACGAAAGCGATGATGAAGATCGCGATTGTGTTGATGAAGGCGAATGGCAGGGCCGCGACCGAGATCTTTTCGATCGAAATGTTCGATATGCCTGATGCGATAAACAGGTTTTCGCCCAAGGGCGGTGTCTGAAAACCAATGCCTAGGCAGCACACCATCACCACGCCAAAGTGGATCGGGTCGATGCCAACGCTATAGGCGACCGGCAACATAACCGGCACGAGGATCAGGATCGTGGCCAGTGTCTCCATAAACATGCCGACAAACAGCAGGAAGAAGATCACCAGTGCCCAGATGATGTAGATGTTATCCGTGACAGACAGCATCCCGTTTGCGATGATTGCTGGAATTTGGTTCTCGACCAACAGACGTCCAAACACAGTTGCGGTGAACATGATCAACAGAACACGGCCCGTGAGCCAGGTTGTAGTCTCAAGTGCAGTGAATAGTTTTTGCCAGCTAAGCTCGCGGTAGATGAACGCACCAACGATCAGCGTGTAGAAGATCGCCACAATCGCAGCTTCCGTGGGAGTAAAGAAGCCAGAATAGATACCGCCCAAGATAACCACCGGGGCCATCAGCGCCCAGAAGCCACGGTACAACTCGCACCAGATCTGACGCGCCGACCAGCCTTCGGAAGAGCCTTTGTAGCCGCGTTTTTTGGCTAGGAAGTAGTTCATCAGCAGCAGGCTACCGGCGATCAAGAACGCTGGCATAAATCCTGCAATGAACAGTTTCGGGATCGAGACGGTCTGGAACTGGCCAAATTGTTCAACAGCTGCGGGTGGGGCTGGCATACCAAGCGCTGCGATACCGAAGATGATCAATGGGATCGACGGTGGAATGACGATGCCCAAGCCGCCTGAGGATGCCGTGATGGCAGACGCATAACTCCGCCCGTAACCACGTTCGATCATGGCTGGAATCATCAACATGCCAACGGCAGCGGTTGTCGCCGGGCCAGAACCTGAGATAGCCCCGAAGAACAAGCATGCGAAAACCGTCGCAGCCGACATACCACCTGTGAATGGCCCTGCGAAACTTTCGGCCACGTTGATAAGCCGTCGCGACAGCCCCGCGGCTTCCATCAAAGCACCGGCAAGGATGAACGCAGGCAGCGCCATAAGCGGGAACGAGCCCACAGAGGTGAAGGCGATTTGCACGAACTTAATCGGGTTTTCGTCGAGGTACAAAAACGAGATCAGCGTGGACACACCAAGGGCAACAGTAATCGGAGCCCCGATGAGCATCAGAAGCAGGAAGCCTCCGAAGAGGAGTAGGATGATTTGGGATTCCATTATTTCTTCTCCTGCTTAAGTTCTGCAGTTTCGGCGCGTACCTCATCCAAATCTATGGCATCAGGATCGCGCATATCTTCGCCCAGAATGATCTTCTTGTAGTTCACTTGCAGAACACGGAACGTCATCAGTGAGAAGGCAATTGGCAGAACGATGTAGACCCAACTAAGGTGGAAACCCATCGTCTGAGACGACTGGAATTTGTTCATCTTGTTGAAGATGAAGTCGATCGAAAGGTAGACAAAATAGACGTTGAAAAACACCCAGAACAGATCGGCAAAGGCCTCGATGTATTTAATCGCACCTGGTGGCAAGAATTTGAATTGAAAGGTGACGCGGTTGTGTGCGCCCATTTTGGCGGCGTAACTCGCGCCGAAAAATACAAACCAAACGAACATGTAGATCGAAAGCTCTTCGACCCACGAAAACGAAAAATCGAACAAGGTCCGAACGATCACCTGCAAGAACAGCAGACACACAAATATCGCAAGTAACGTGCGACAGATGTAGCTCTCTATATTATCAATTACATACCAGAATTTTGTCATTGGCCCCTCGCTGTCAGTTGAGAAAAGCGCCCAAAGGCGCTTTCCACTATTTTTGTTTTTGATTTATTCGGAGACTGGGTCCCGGCCGATTTCTGCAAGAACAGCGTTCAGCTTCTCAATGCCGCCAATGCTCTCGTAGAATTTTGGCCACACGGCCTCAGTTGCCAGTTTGATGAACTCTTCTTCGTTGTTCTCTGGGTCCGAGATTTCCATGCCTTCGTCGATCAGGATTTGCTTAATCTCGGCTTCTTTTTCCCGCAAGAATGCTGCTGACGCCGCTGTTGCTGTTTTGCCTGCTTCAAGAATGATGCCTTGATCCTCAGCCGATAGCTCTTGGAACACCTGTTCAGAGATGATCAGCGGCTCAATCGAGAAGATATAGCGGATGTTCGTGACGTACTTTTGTACCTCATAGAACTTCATCGCGTTGATGGTCGTGTAAGGGTTGTCCTGACCGTCAACAACTTTGGTTTGCAGACCTGCGAAGGTTTCAGACCAAGCCATTGGCGTCGGGCTGATGCCCCACGACTTGTAGGTGTCAATCATGATTTCGTTTTTAGGAACGCGGATCACAAGCCCCTTCAAATCAGCCACAGATTTAACCGGCTTTTTCGAGTTCGTCAGAACCCGGAAACCTGTGTAGGTCCAAGCAATGATGCGAACGCCTGCGTCATTGATTGTGTTTTCGGTCAGCTCTTGGCCGATTGGGCCTTGGGTCAGTTTTTCGGCATCTTCGAGGCTCAAGATCACGTAAGGCAGCGTGAAGACTCCGACAGACGGAGAGAACGGTGTGACGTTGTTGATCGCGAGGATCGACATATCCAGCGTGCCGATGGCCGCTTCGTTCACGGTGTCTTGCTCAGAACCAAGTTGTCCGTTCAGGAACATCGTTGCTTTGTGTTTGCCGCCGGACAGGTCTTCAAGCGCCGCAACAAAGGCTTTGCCCGTTGCTTCTTGGCTGCTTCCGCCGCTCTTGAAGTTCTTTGCGTCAGCAGCGCTAAAGCTCAGCAGCGCCGCCGCTGCGGCTACGGCTGCCACGGATGTGATTCGGGTGATAATTGTCATGAAATACTCCTCATTTATGTGCGCATTTTTACGCAGCGTAACTTGGTGAGGCTTTTTCCCGGCCCCCACCAAGAGACCGAACGCTACAGGGCTTTGCCATATCACACTAAGGGCCAGTTTTGACTTTAACTTAGACCAGTTCGTTTGTTACTGTTCGACATGCCTGCAACCCGTATTCCCCCAGAGTCCTTTTTCCTTGACCGCAAGGGCCACCGTCCCATTCAAGCACAGATCAGAGAGGCTGTGGTTTCCTTGATCCAGTCAGGTCATGGCGCGCCCGGCACCCATTTGCCATCTTCGCGCAAACTGGCTGAGTATCTGGGCATAGCCCGGATGACAGTCACACTGTCCTACTCTGAGCTAGTGGCCCAAGGATATTTGGAGACCCAAAGCCGCAGTGGCTACCTCGTTGCCGCGACTGACATTGTCGTCAATGTGGTGGCCTCTGAAGAGGACCAACGAGGCGAGGAAACGCTGGATTGGAATGCGTTTTTGGCAAGTTCTTTGACCAAACGTCGACGGATCGTAAAACCTGTTGATTGGCGCAAGCTACCCTATCCGTTTGTTTACGGACAAATGGATGCATCACTGTTCAACTATGTGGCATGGCGCGATTGCGCCCGTCAGGCAATGGGAAAGCTCGACTTCATTGATATGGCAGGTGACATGGCGGATCTAGATGATCCGCTGTTGGTTAACTATATTCGAAGTCGATCACTACCCCAACGTGGAATTTCAGCAAGCCCTGACGAAATTCTAATCACCGTCGGTGCACAGAATGGGCTTTGGCTTGCCATCGAATTACTGACCCGACAGCCGCTGAAGGCCGTCTGCGAAAACCCCGGCTATCCTGATACATTGCAGGCGCTACGATGGTGCGGGGCAGATGTCACCACCATTGATGTGGACGAACACGGCTTGCCGCCCCAAAATATCCCTACAGGCACAAAGGCGGTTTTTATTACCCCCAGCCATCATGCGCCCACTGGCGTGACAATGCCAATCGCGCGAAAAAGACAGCTACTTGATGACGCTGAGAAAAATGACTTTCTGATCATCGAGGATGATTATGAATTCGAAATGAGTTTTATTGAGCCACCAAGTCCCGCCCTCAAATCTTACGATCGGCAAGGGCGCGTCATCTATGTAGGCAGTTTTTCGAAAGCCATGTTTCCGGGATTGCGGCTGGGTTATTTGGTAGCACCTCGCGAATTTATCGCCGAAGCGCGTGAGCTGCGCTCACTGATGCTGCGCCATCCACCGGGCCATATGCAACGAACAGCAGCCTATTTTCTGGCTCAGGGTCATTATGACCTACTGATCCGTGACACGCGTAGAAAGTTCGCAAAGCGGCGTGCAGCGGCGCTGGAGGCGATCGCGAAGACAAATTTGGTGCTAGCGGGTGCCGCAAAATTCGGCGGCTCCAGTCTGTGGATCAAGGCACCAAAAGGTGTCGATACGACAGTTTTGGCAAAAGAGCTTTTAAGCGACGGCGTCATGATCGAACCCGGTGCTGCATTCTTTGATGGAGATGATGGTCCTTCAGAGTTTTTCCGGCTTGGCTTTTCGTCAATTCCAGTTGCCCAAATTCCAGAAGGCATCAACTTGATCGCTCGACGCGTTGAAAAGCATAGGTAATCAGTACTAAAGTCAATTCGCGGCATATTGGCCCAGTACGCACGAAGGGGGCCAAAAACGGCAAGATTTTTGGATGTGAAATGGCACCGTAAACTTAACACGCCCGAGCCAAAGACTTCTCAGCTCGATTGTTCAAACCTTTGTGCGATCGATGCTCGATACCGGGCATTATCTTGCGCTTTGCTGCCCCATACGAGCGCAATTT
>RCNC010002980.1_pt1 | contig 11138 bp, 8 predicted proteins | sample 2041301 | NCBI WGS metagenome assembly RCNC01 (sample SAMN09708231, study PRJNA481090) | Marine sediment metagenome, whole genome shotgun sequencing project. | biome: marine sediment; feature: ocean; material: sediment; isolation source: Sewage treatment plant 13A marine sediment (STP13A) ... | reverse complement strand
AACGCCCACAGTGATCGGCCTTGCCATGCGTCATGCTCCACTGCGTATAAACTCTGGTTCAGCGCTTCAATCTCGCGCCCCAGTTCCTCACTCAGCAGGCTGCCCAGCTCACCCAGATTGGCAATCGAGTGTGGCGCCATGACAGCCCGCCCCCAGGCCAATAGAGCCAATCGCGCGGCAGCTGCATCGTCGCGTTCACAGGCTTCACGCAGCTCACGCTGCGCCGCGGATAAACTCATGCGTGTATCCATGATTTCATCCATCGATTCCACGGGCGAGGCTTTGCGCCGCAAGCCGATCCCCCAGTAGACCAGACTCACTGCCCAACCCAGACCAAGCAACAGACTCAACCACACCCAGAACCGGTTAGTCGGCGGCGTATCCGGCACCTCGGCAGGTAACCCACTAGTAGGCAAGGCAGGCTCCATTGGTGGCGGATTGGCATCAACCGCGGGGTCAACCGCGGGGTCAACCACCAGATTTCGCGCGGGTAAGGTTGCTGTTTCCACTTCACCACTGGCCCGATTCCACCATTTGACGCTGATTTCGGGCACCCGATACAGCCCCGGGGCCATTGGTATCAAGGCAACCTTTTGTGACCTTTGCGCGCGCATACCCTTACTGCTGCGGCTATCCTGTAACACCGGCTGATCGGGATACTGCTTGATACCATTGATGGCCGGCAAATCAATCTCGGGTAGTTGCGCCGCCGTCAGACCACTGGCAACCAGTGTAATGCTGCGCGTAACCGGCTCACCTGCCACCAGCTTGCTGAGATCGGGCGGCCATTGTTCAAGCAGCTCAACGCTGTCCGCCGGCAACCAGTGGTCACCAGCAAATTCAGCAGGGATGGGCTTGACGTCAATCAAGGTTGGCTGCGACTGGAATCGCCGGACTTCTCCCCCCCTATTGAAAGGATCAGTCGAGGAACCTGAGGTTAAACGCACTTCAGCAGGTACCGGCGGAATTTTCAGCTGCCCGCTTTGCTGCGGAAACAGTGCAAACTGCTGTTCCAGTACCAGGTAGGAGCGATCGGCGATGCGTGTCTGATATTGGCGCAGATCGCCCAGCGGTTCGACCACGAGATTCAGGTCCTGCGCGGGGATCTCGCCGAACTGATAGGCAGAAATGTCGGTTGCACTCAACAATCGCATTGTCAGGATCACCTGGCTCTGCACGTAAACTTCAGAACGGTCGATCGTCAGTTCGAGAATTTGCTGGTCGTGTGGCAGGGTCGACAGCGATGAAGGCTGGACAGTAACCTGGAAGGGCTCGCTGCGCTCATCACCGAAACGAATCGCCGGGATCACGTACTCACCAATTTGCTTGGCCATCAACCGCAGCGTCCACTTGACGCTACGCTGATACTCTCCGTTGATAATGCTGATGCTATTGCTGCGATTATTGCCAATAACCAGAAAGTGTTCCTGCAAGGTCGAAAAATCAGGGTCACGCGTGGGCGTATGATCGAGCGAAAAAACCAGTTGAAAGGATTCGTTAACCTGCACCGGGTTGCGGTCGATGGTGACTTCCACCTCGGCGGCCAGCGCAGGAACAACCGCGCCCCACAGTAGCACCAGTGTCAACAAACCCCGCAAGCTCACCACGATTCTTCCTCCGTCTGCACACCATCACGCTGGCGATACTGGTATAAAAACTTTCGCCTTAACAACCCACCGGGATCATCGGGTATTTTACGCAACCATTGTTGCGCCGCCTGCTCTGACATTTGCTGATCGAGGTTGGCCTGGGTCTCACCTTGCTGTTGGGATTCACTCTCGTCGGGCTGAGCCCCTTCCTGCTGTGCCGACTCATCACCCGACTCATCACCCGACTCATCACCCGACTCATCACCCGACTCATCGTCTGGATCATCCGTCGACGGATCCGTTTGCGGCTCCTGCCAACCCTGTCCACCCTGCCTGGCCGGCTCCCAGGGCTGGCCATTATTCTGATCTGCGCTGGATTGATTCGCTTCAGATTCCTGGCCACTGTCTGACTTGTCGTCTGAACTGTCCTGCTGGGATGATTGCCCGGATTGCTGCTCGTCCTGTTGTGTTTCCCCGGATTGCGGCTCGTCCTGTTGCGTTTCCCCGGATTGCTGTTGGGATGATTCATCATCCTGTTGCTGTTGTTGCTTGAGCCAGTCTTCAATGGCCTGTCGGTTAAAGCGAGCATCCTGATGATCCGGATTCTGCTCAAGTAAACTGTCGTAGGCCGCCAGTGCCTCCTCGAAGAGTCCTTGCTGGGCGAGTGCACCCGCATGATTGTAGTCAGCATCTGCACCATCCAGTTGCTGCCAGGCCTCTGCAGCCGCCGCATAATCGCCTGCTCGATATCTGGCTGTTGCCTGCCAGGCCTCGTCACTGAACATTTCCGCTGCCTGTTGATGCTCCCCTTGCTGGTAAAACTCCATGCCTTGCTGATCACTGTTGCTCCACACAGATTGCCAGTCGAAAGCCTCAGCATCGGGCGGTAACACCAGCAGAAAAACCGGCGCCAGCCAGATCAGACCACGACGAAATGCCAATGCGGCAAACGGTAGCACAAACAGTAACAATGATGGACCAAGCTCCCGCCACAGGTCAGTGGAACGACCGCTTAACTGCGCCTTGTCATCATCGAAACGCGATTCCATCAAGTAGCTCAGGGTATTGATATCGATATCATCGGTGCTGATGGTCGCGTAGGCACCATTGCCTATCCCGGCAATGCGGCGCATGTTTTCAACCTGCAGACGGGTAATCACGATGGCACCCTGCCGATCCTTCAAAAAATCCCCATTACTAAGCGGCACCGGCCCACCTCCGGGTGTACCGACGGCAAGTACCGAAACGCGCTGCCCCGGGTGCTGCACAAGTAATGCCTCGATACGCTCGGCCTCAAGATCACTGAGTCCGTCGGTGACCAGTAACAGATCGCCCTGTTGTACAGTGCTATTGTCAAAAAGTTCCAGCGCACGCTCCAACGCACGATCTGCGCGTGTTCCCTGTGCGGGCATCATACTGGTTTCTAGACCCGGCAGCAGCGCCAGGATAGTATCCACATCGGTGGTCAGAGGCGTCACTGCAAACGCGTCTGCGGCATATACCACCAGAGCACTCTGGCCCTCTTTTCTCAGATTGAGAATATCAGCAATCTTGTGCCGGGCTCGGGTTAGCCGCGTGGGACGAATATCAGTTGCGTCCATCGAACGCGACAGGTCCAGCGCTATAACCAGCGCAGAACCCTGCTGATAAACCGATTGCTGTCGCTTTTCCCAGGTCGGTCCAGCAAGAGCGATAATGGCCAGAGTCACCACAAAGATCAGAATCCACGACAGACGCTTATCTCCCCCGGCTTCCTCGCCACTCAACACGTAGGGCAAAAGACGAGCATCAATTACCGACCGCCAATTGCCGCTATCATGACGCTGATGCCGCAGTATCCACAGCACAAGGCACGGGATAACCAACGCCAGCAACCATTCCGGTCGAAGAAAATGGAACTGCTCAATCACCCGACACCTCGCGTGGCGCAGAAAAGCGAGTCAACAAATCACGCCACCGATTCGGCACAACCAGCAGCCCGCAAAGCAGCAACGCAATGGCTAGCGGCCAGGTGAACAGAGATTTCACCGGACGCAGGTTGCGCGTGTCACGGGGTAGAGGCTCAAGCTCATCAAGCAGCACGTAGATTTTCGCCAGCTCTTCGCTATCGCGAGCCCGGAAATAACGCCCTCCGCTCAAGCGCGCAATCTCACGCAGGGATTCTTCATCAAGCTGTGCCGAGGAATTGATTCGGCGCACCCCGAACCAGGTGGTCTCGATCTGCTCATCGGCACCGATACCAATGGTGTAGATCCGCAGATCATTCTCAGCTGCAATCTGCGCCGCCTTCAATGGAGTGACTTCGCCGGCGGTATTAGCCCCATCGGTCATCAGGATCAACACCCTCGAATTATCTGATTCCAGATCGAGGCGTTTAATGGCAAGCCCGATAGCATCACCGATGGCGGTACGCTCACCTGCCAGGCCAATGGCGGCCTCCATCATCATCCGATTGACGGTTTTGCTGTCAAAAGTCAGGGGCGTCTGCAAATAAGCCTGGGTACCAAAAAGGATCAATCCGAGTCGATCACCCTCGCGCCGCTCGATAAACTTGCTTGCGACCACCTTGGTCGCCTGCAGGCGGTTTACCTGCTGGTCTCCGATCTTGAAGTCGGTGGTGCGCATACTGTCCGATAGATCAACCGCCATCATCAGATCGCGCCCGCTAACGGGAATCGCGATAGCTTCTCCGAGCCATTGCGGGCGACTCGCCGCCAACACAAGCAAAACCCAGACCAACAGACTCAGCCATTGCCGCCAACGCCGCGGGCTGACACTCTCGGCAAAGTCGATACCAAAACGAAAATCATCAATTTGTGGAACCCGCAACGCCGCTTGTCGCTGCACACCGTGGGCCGGCAATAACCAGTAAACCAGAAGTGGCAGAGGCAAAAGCGCCAGTACCCATGGCCACTCAAGCTGAAACATGGTCCCTCCGGGGCAAAGCCCGCAACCATCGTTCCGCGGCATCCAGCATTGATTCGACATCTATTTCGGTGTGCGCCCGGTAACGCGCGTGTGCTAACCATTCGAGCTGCACCTCACTGAAACTTTGCTGGGGAGCGAGCAGTTGCAATTGCGCGAGCCATTGCTCTCCGGTGATGGCTGCAGACTGCTCTCGACCACAGAAGCTGATGGCGACACGCCGCAACAGGGCAGCCACTTCTTTCAACACCGCTTTGTCATCCATTCCCTGCCTGTATTCCAGACGGATGCGCTCGAGCTCCTTGATCGACAGGCTTTTGAGAGGCTTATGCCTTAGCCAGCGCAGCAGTCGTGGTAGCAGCCACAGCAGCAACACAATCAACAGCAGACTGATCCACCAGCCGGGCGCCGGTGGCCACCACAGGTTGACATCGGGCAGATGTATATCGCGAAGTTCGGGTTGATCCATCGTTAACGCAACCCTAAGCCAGATCTTATTTCGGCGATCATGTCGCTATTTGTGGCGATATTTAGCTGATATAGGCCAAGTTCAGTGCAAAGCTGCTTTAATTCCTGCTGCTGAGTCTCATAGCGCTGCTGATACTGCGCACGCAGCTCCGGGTTTGAGGTGTCAATCACGACATTACTGACACCATCGGTGATCCGGTAGTGTCCGGGCGGTGGAAGAACTTTCTCGAGCGGATCGTAAGCATGGATCATGACTACATCGTTGTGGCGTGACAGTTCGACTAACTGCCCACGGCACTCACTGTTTAGAAAACGAAAGTCGCTGATCAGAATCAACAAGCTTCCCGGACGGGTGACCTGACGCAGACGCTGCAGCGCATGCAGCCCGGGATTGCGTTCATCATCTTGCGCATCGTCCATCTCCCAGGCTCGATGGGCAACCAGTTGCTGGATGAATTGCAAGACCGCCGGTTTGCCGCGCCTGGGTCGATGCTCAACGTGCTGCTGTTCCGAGAAAATCAGGTAACCCAGCCGATCTCCATGCTGCACACTATTCCAGGCCATCAGTGCAGCAAGCCTGGAGGCCAATACCGACTTGAAACAGACCTGTGTGCCGAAGAACATCGAGCGCGACAAATCCACCCACAGCAATACCGGGCGCTCACGTTCTTCGCGGTATATCTTGGTGTGTGTCTGGCCACTGCGTGCGGTCACCCGCCAGTCAATGCTGCGGATGTCGTCACCGGGCTGGTAGGGGCGCGATTCGTGATACTCCATTCCACGCCCGCGAAATGAGGACAGGTGACCACCGGACAGTTGCGCTTTCACCGAATTGGAAATCAACGGCAAACTGGCGGCATCACGATTCAAGCCGATCAGCGTGGACAGCTTTACCCTTACAATGTCGTCGCCAGTTTGCATGGCTTCTGACTAGGGCACGGCGACCCGGGCGAGGATCATTGCAATACAACTGTCAGCAGTCATACCCTCCGCTTCGGCCGCAAAACTGAGGATGATGCGATGTCGCAGCACATCGGGGGCGAGCAGCTGGATATCCTCGGGGACCACGTAATCGCGATCGTTCAACCAGGCATAGGCTCGTGCGCATCGGTCGAGCGCCATGGTCGCGCGCGGGCTGGCGCCGTGCTCGATCCAGCTGGCAAGTTCCTCGCCGTAACGGTCTGCGCTGCGTGTCGCCATCACGATTTCGACAATGTAGTCCTCGAGGCTATCGTCAAGATGAATATCAAGCACCGCATCACGAGCCTCCATCAAACTCTGCTGACTGATCACCGCCAGTGCCGGTTGACGATCGGCATGCGAACGGGCCTCGGTACGGGTCAACTCCAGGATCAATTTTTCTTCTGCAGCATTTGGAAAATCGACGCGTACGTGCATCAGAAATCGATCCAGCTGTGCTTCGGGCAAGGGATAGGTTCCTTCCTGTTCAAGCGGGTTCTGCGTCGCCATGACCAGAAAGATCTCCGGCAACTGGTAGGTTTCACTGCCGACCGTGATCTGACGTTCAGCCATGGCTTCGAGCAAGGCTGACTGCACCTTGGCTGGCGCACGGTTTATCTCATCGGCAAGGATCAGATTATGGAACAAGGGCCCGCGCTGAAACTTGAAACTGGCGTCCTGGGGACGGTAGATCTCGGTGCCGGTGAGATCGGCCGGTAAAAGATCAGGCGTAAACTGAACGCGATGAAAACTGCCTTCGATACCCTCACCGAGCACCTTGATCGCGCGTGTCTTGGCAAGTCCGGGAGCGCCCTCAACCAGCAGATGCCCATCCGCGAGTATGGCAACCAGCAAACGCTCGATCAAACCTTGCTGACCAATTATGCGCGCGCTAACGGCGGCTTTCAGATCTAGAATTTCCTGCTGTGACAAGTGAACCTCTCAAACTTTGTGAATCTGTGGCAACGCTATCCCTACCAGACTTTGACAGCGCCGGACAACGCAAAGTTTAACTGATTCGGCACTTATTTAGGAAGAAGATGACCTGTTTTGATCCAGGTGATTGTATCTTCTTCGACAAAGCGAGAGTGCTCACTGTTATGAGGATTACGCACCCAGCTGCCGGCTGGATAAGATCCGAATTCATCCTGCAAAAGCCCCGACAACACGAAGAACTCCTCGCCACCGAAATGCGGCTGAGGCGGGAATCGACCATTGGCGGGCCATCGATACAGCGCCACCATTTCGGTCGAGAAATAATGCAAGGGCATTACCTGCAGATCGTCTTCGGCCGGTAACCATTCACCACTGCGAGTATCGATACGCAGGTTGACGTCATCGTCAGGCTCAAACTGATCCAGCTTGACCAGCAACACACAGCCTTCCTTGCTGAATGGAGAGTGTTTAGATCCGGGTGCGTTGCGAATGTAGGTGCCTGCCGGGTAGTTGCCATGCTCATCCGAGAAAACACCCTCGAGAACCAGAATCTCTTCGCCCTTTGGATGAGGGTGTTCGGGAAAATGCGATCCGGCATCGTAGCGCACCACGCTGGTAGTGTGACCGTGCTCTGCTGCCTCGCGCGCCAATGGCTTGCGCCATACACCCGACATCGGGCTTGCCTCCCACTCCATTTCCGTAGTCTGGATCACCACTGGTTTGTCAAAGTTCATGTTCAACATAAGCTGCATTCAATTATTGAAAAGGCGGGTGATGATCTTAATCAGAAATGATCCCAATTGCAGCAAGCTCGGGACAAAAAAAAGCAGCCATAAAGGCTGCTAATAAATGGGCTCAGAAAATCTCTGAACCCGGGTGCACCGGACCAGGCTGATGAAACCTGCTAAACCTGGTACGGATAACCTGAAAATGGGAAATCAGGGCACCGGATAACTTACTCGCATCGAGTGTAACCAGTGGATTTGAGTACGGAATCACCCAAATGGGTTAAATTCTTTAGGATTCAGGGGTTTATCGCGCTGTACGGGAGTTTCTGTGACTTGGTCGACATTTCGTGGATGACGTATGAGGGGAGTAATTTAAAGTGCCGGCATCGGTTACTCAACTGATATGAGATCCCGATACGTCGGACCGCGATACGTCGGACCGCGATACGTCGGACCGCGCCGCTGAGTGGGTCGCACACGGTCGCGGTTCGACGTATTGAGTGATGGGAGGTTTATAGGGCTTGCGAGAGGGCTTCCAGGCTGTCACGGGCGTCACCGAACAGCATCCGGGTGTTGTCTTTTACGAACAACGGATTATCAACGCCCGCATAACCTGCTGCCATGCCACGTTTCAACACGACCGTGGTTTGGCTCTTCCAGACTTCAAGAACCGGCATTCCGGCAATCGGGCTGGATGCATCTTCCTGGGCCAGCGGATTAACGGTGTCATTGGCACCGACTACAATGGAGACGTCAACGTCTGGAAAGTCTTTATTGATTTCATCCATTTCAAAAACGATGTCATAAGGCACCTTGGCCTCGGCCAGCAATACATTCATGTGCCCGGGCATACGCCCGGCGACAGGATGAATGCCAAAGCGCACCTTGATGCCCTTTTTGAGCAAGGTCCGCGAGATATCCGCAACCGCATGCTGTGCCTGCGCTGTGGCCATGCCATAGCCCGGCACGATCATCACGTCCCTGGCATTGTTCAACAAGTGCGCCAGCGCGGGAATATCGATGGTTTGCACCTCACCCTCGATTACAGGCCCACTCGATGCTCCACCCGCGGTGCCGAACCCCCCGGCGATAACACTGAGAAAATTCCGATTCATCGCGCGACACATAATGTAACTCAGAATCGCACCACTGCTGCCCACCAGCGCACCGGTGACGATCAGTAGATCGTTCGACAGCATAAAGCCGGTCGCGGCGGCGGCCCATCCGGAATAACTGTTCAGCATCGAGATCACAACGGGCATATCGGCACCACCAATGGCAGCCACCATGTGGATACCAAACAGCAGCGCGAGCAGCGTCATCGCCAGTAGCAACAGCGTCGCCTGGTGATGATCAGCCGCACCGACGAATTGCACTCCGATCACAATCACTCCGATCAGTATCGCCAGATTGAGCCAGTGACGCGCCGGCAACAGCATCGGCTGCCCACCGATAATGCCGCTGAGCTTGCCGTAGGCAATGATGGATCCAGTGAAAGTCATCGCACCTATACCCACACCAATGAAAATCTCGATCTCATGGATGGATTTCTCGACACCTGTGTACTCGACCGAGGCATCGAGGAAGCTGGCGATCCCGATCAAAACTGCGGCGAGTCCGACCAGGCTGTGCAACATTGCCACCAGCTCCGGCATTTGCGTCATCTGCACACGGCGCGACAGCACAAAACCGATGATACCGCCGGCTAGCATGATCGCGACCAGCCATTCGAAATGACGCGTCACGAAGGCAGCGATGGTGACCACCACAGCGATCACCATTCCGATCATGCCGAACAAATTACCGCGGCGCGCCGTGTCATTGTTGCTGAGACCACTCAGCGCGAGGATGAATAAAACCGCCGAGGCGAGGTAGGCTGCTGTAATCAGGCTTGAAGACATTTCCATTACCCTCTGAACATCTGCAGCATGCGTTGCGTCACGGAGAAGCCACCCACGATATTAATGCAGGTAATGAATACCGCTATTCCAGCAAGAATGTAGATCAAACCATCACTACTCGAAATCTGTGTCAGCGCGCCCAGTATGATGATGCTACTAATCGCATTGGTGACGCTCATCAACGGTGTATGCAAGCTCGGGCTGACCTTCCAGATCACCATGTAACCAATAAAACAGGACAGAACAAAGACGGTGAAATGCGCCATGAAGGATGGAGGCGCGACCTGACCGAGACCAAACAAAGCGATCCCACCGAGTAATAGCGGCAGCCAGACGCTCTGACCGAAACGCGCCAGCGCAGATGGCTCTGCAACTATTGCTGGTATTGTCTCGTGCTGCTGCTCCTCGTCGAGGTTGATCGCCTGCCCACCAAAACTCGGTTTGCGCTCAGCTCCAACGGCGATCGGTGGCGGCGGCCAGGTGATTTCGCCACCATTAACCACGGTGGCACCTCGAACCACGACATCTTCCATATCCACCGTGATCTGCCCATCTTTTTGTGGACACATTTCCATGATCAGGTTGTATACATTGGTCGCGTAAAGCTGGCTTGACTGCGCCGCCATGCGACTCGGCAGGTCGGTGTAACCAACAATGTTGACACCATGCCGATTGACCACCTTGTCGGGCACTGTCGCTTCACAATTACCACCCTGCTCGGCCGCCAGATCGATGATAACGCTGCCATCGCGCATGGTTTCCACCATGCCCCGGGTAATCAGTTTGGGCGCTGGCTTGCCTGGAATCAGCGCGGTAGTGATGATGATATCGACTTCACAGGCCTGGCGTGCAAACAGCGCCATTTCTGCAGCGATGAATTCCTTGCTCATCACCTTGGCGTAGCCGCCCTGGCCGGTCCCGTCTTCTTCAAACTCGAGTTCCAGAAACTCGGCATCCATACTCTGGATCTGTTCTTTTACCTCGGGGCGAGTATCAAAAGCGCGCACGATTGCGCCCAGCGACTTTGCGGTACCGATGGCCGCAAGTCCGGCAACACCGGCGCCTATAACCATCACCTTGGCCGGGTCGACCTTGCCAGCCGCGGTAATCTGTCCGGACAGGAACCGATCAAAATGATGCGCGGCTTCAATCACCGCTCGATAACCGGCAATATTCGCCATCGAACTCAACGCATCCAGTTTTTGCGCTCTCGATATCCGTGGAATCGAATCCATTGCCAGCACCGTTGCCTTGCGGCTGGCAAAATGCTGCAGCATTTCTTCATTCTGACCGGGCCAGATAAAACTGATCAAGTGCGCGGCTTCGGGCATCAACTCGATCTCATGGCGGCCGAGCTGATTGTTATATTCAGGAGGACGCACCTTCAGGATCAGCTCACCGGCAGCCCACACAGATTCAGTATCGCTAGCAATCTCGGCACCCATTTCCCGAAATACATCATCTTCGATATTGGCACCTGTACCTGCCCCCGATTCGACAATCACTTCGAATCCGGCCGCAATTAGTTTGCCTACAACGTCCGGAGAGGTAGCGACACGTTTCTCGCCACGATGAATTTCAGCTGGAATCGCTATTTTCATAATCAGTCCGCCCCAAGGTTAGATTTGAAT
>RCNC010002979.1_pt1 | contig 11141 bp, 7 predicted proteins | sample 2041301 | NCBI WGS metagenome assembly RCNC01 (sample SAMN09708231, study PRJNA481090) | Marine sediment metagenome, whole genome shotgun sequencing project. | biome: marine sediment; feature: ocean; material: sediment; isolation source: Sewage treatment plant 13A marine sediment (STP13A) ... | reverse complement strand
CTCAGAATGCGATACCGCCCGAGGTCCAGGTAGGCGCCGTTTCCACCTCGTTGGGAGAGCACGAGATCCCGGTAGAACTCGAAGAGGTCACCGCTGATGGCGGCATCGAGTGTGAGCGCGTAGTTCACCTGAGCGAGATCACCTGCGGTTATGAGGCGTCTGATGCGCGCGACGTTCTCGCCGTATTCGTCCTCGTCCATCGTGGCCAGCCACGGCGACACGGTGTAGGGCGAGGTATCAGCGCGTGGCTCACCGACGAACGGTGCCACTTCGGTACGATCCCGAAAGACCGCGAAGCATGCGAGCGGAAGCTCCGTGAGCGGATCGCGCTCGCCCCGAGGCCGGACGGTCAGCGACGGGTTGAACGCCGGAGCCGCGTCGTACGACACGAAGCCGACCGACCACGAGCCCTCGCGCGCAGCCGCCTCCGCCTGTTCGACGACGCCGACCACCTCGTCGATTCGGAATGCCGAGAACTCGCGCTCGGGGTTGGAGAACTCCAGCGATCGTCCACCGGCCGGGTCGAATTGGTCGAGTCGTGCGAGGGCCATTGCATCCAGCGTACGCGAGGAATTGATGTCGTGCGTCGTTGGTGGCGAACTCATCGCAGATGCCGGAAGGTGACTCGCGCTCCCGACGACACGGTCATCGCGCAACGTCGACGAATCAGCCGATCAGCGCCCCGAGCTCCTCTTCGGTGACCAAAACAGACCGGGCCTTCGAGCCTTCGGATGGTCCAACGATGCCGCGGTTCTCGAGGATGTCCATGACCCGTCCGGCACGGGCGAACCCGATGCGCAACTTTCGTTGCAGCATCGATGTCGAACCAAGCTGGCTGCGCACGATCAACTCGATCGCCTGACGAATGATGACGGGATCCTCACCTTCGAACTCCTCGTCGACCTCGGCTGTCTTCTCTGCCACTTCGAATACTTCGGCGTCGCGGTATTTGGCGTTCTGCTGCTCTCGGACGAAGTCCACCACGCGATGGATCTCCGCTTCGGAGACCCACGCACCCTGAATCCGTTCTGGCTTGGGCTCGCGTGCCGTCACGACCAGCATGTCGCCGAGGCCGACCAGCTTCTCGGCGCCGCCTTGGTCGATGATGACTCTCGAGTCGGTCTGGGAAGCAACCGAGAACGCGAGGCGCGATGGCACGTTCGCCTTGATGACCCCGGTGATCACGTTGACCGAAGGGCGCTGAGTAGCGAGGACGAGGTGGATGCCCACAGCGCGCGCCATTTGAGCGATGCGCACGATCGAGTCCTCGACGATTCGGCCGGCCACCATCATCAGGTCGTTCAACTCATCGACAACGATCACAATGAACGGGAAGCGATCGAACATGTCTTCTTCGAGACCGCCGGCATCGAACTTCTCGCGATACGACTCGATGTCGCGCACTCCGGCGTCGGCCAGCAGGTCGTAGCGCCGGTCCATTTCGGCGACTGCCCACTGGAGAGCATCGGCAGCCTTCTTCGGGCTCGTGATGACCCGCGTCAGCAGGTGTGGAACGTCGTTGTACTGCCCGAGTTCGACCCGCTTCGGGTCGACGAGGATCATCCTCACCTCGTCCGGTCGAGCCCGCATGAGGATCGATGAGAGCAGGGCATTGATGCATGACGACTTGCCGGCGCCGGTGGCACCGGCAATCAACATATGGGGTAGCTCGGTCAGGCGCAGCAGGCGGGCGCGGCCGCTCACGTCCTTGCCGAGGGCAACGAGCATCGGATCGGTATCGGCGGCGGCCTCGCCGCTCGCCAGGATGTCGCCAAGTGTCACCATCTGCCGGTGTCGGTTTGGCACCTCGATGCCAATCGCGCTCTTCCCGGGAATCGGAGCGAGGATTCGAACATCCGCCGATGCGAGGGCATAGGCGATGTCGTGGGAGAGGTTGGTGACGCGCGACACCTTGACGCCCGGTGCGAGTTCAATCTCGTAGCGTGTCACTGTCGGGCCGGGGACGATCCTGGTGAGCTTGGCATCCACGCCGTGCTGGCTGAGCGCATCCTGGAGCTCGGCCGCAGTCTGCTCGAGGCTGTCTCGATTGGGCCCCTCGGACTTCGACGAGTCCAGCAGGTCGAGCGGCGGCAGCTCGTATCCGTCGACCGAAACGCTCTTGGGTGCCGTGCGTTTCGGTTTCGGATTCTTCGGTGCCTTCTTCGATGCCTTCGGACCATTTGGCGGCGCGGTCGGCGTAGGCGCCTCCATCGGTTCGTGAATCTCCACCGCATCGGCGACCTGAACGACCGGCTTCGTATCGTCGTCAAGTCCGAAGCCGATCCACGACCGCACGTCCTTGCCGAACGATCCAAGGGTGACTGCGAGATCTCGAACGGTCGCCCGAGTGAGCACGAGGGCTCCGAGGCCCACGGCGGCGAGCAGCACGAGGAATGCTCCCCAGAAACCGATCGTGCGGCGCATCGGGAACGCCACGAGCGCTCCCACAGCCCCGCCGCTCTCCTTGACCTGTTCGACGTTGCCGGCGAGAGCGATCGACCCGGTCATGAGATGGAAGAGAGCGAGGGAAGCGACGAACACGCCCGCCACTCCGGCGAGCAGGCGGCCGCGGTCTTCGACGAAGTAGAGACCAATGAACGAGAGGCCAACGACGACGAGCGCAACCGGCACAGCGAACGCCCACATGCCGAACAGGAACCGGAGCGCACCCGAGAGACCTGCGCCGATGGGGCCGGACAGCCCGAAGAACGACAAGCCGACGAGAGCGGCCAGCACGATCAGTACAACGCCCCGCACGTCGTCACTCTGACGCGCGAGTCGTTTTTGGATCCGCTCCCGGCCCGTCCTCAGCGTGTGGACGATCCTGGTCCGAATGGGGACCCGTTTCTCTTTCTTGGGGGTTGCTTTGCTCCGCCCCGAAGCCCCGCGGCGTTTGGTCCGCGTTGCCATCGGAGAGAACGATACCGCACAAGACGCCGCATGGGAACCACCCTCAGCGCGAATTGGCGCGCGAAGAGTTACATCCGTGTGATTCCCCTCGTTCTTGCGTAGATAGTGGAAGCGGGCTTCCCATAGCTACGCAAGAACGATCAGGTGTTTCGCTTCGGCTGCTCCCCTATCCTGCGTGCCATGACCGACTCGATCTCACCACTGCGCGCCCTGCTGGCCGCCGCCGAATGGAAGGCGGCAGATCTCGAGACACGTCGCCTGCTCGTCGCCGGTGCGGACACGGGCGGCTACACCGGACTCGACGCCGACGAGGCGGCTCGTGTGGAGTGCGACCTCCTGCGTGCCATCGACGCAGAATGGGTGGACGCAACGGGTGGCCGGTTCGGCTTCACGCCCCAGGCGCAGGCTCTTGCCGCCGCCCGAGACGCCGCGCTTCCCCGTGCCGACACCTGGAGAGCGTTCGGACGCGCCGTGGGATGGGTCGACGGCCGTGTGTGGGTGGAAGAGAGCGGACTCCAGTACACCATCGACGCACCACCAGGACACCTCCCGTGGCTGCCGGGCAGCGGCACCGTCGTGAACACCGGCCGGGTGTACGACGCGTTCTTCGAGTTCTACGCCCGCTTCGCCGCCTGCTCCGACTGAAGACAGGCCACGAGCTAGACCTCGATGACCACCGGAAATACAACCGGGCGCCGCTTCATGTGCGACTGCACGGCCTTGCGAGCGGAGTTTCGAACACGACGCCGCAGCGCATCCGGGTCGATCGGCCGATCGAGCGTCTCGATTCCCTGTTCGACCCTCGCCTGGACGGCATCGTGGAGTTCACCTGAATCGCCGGTTACGCCGTGGCTGTCAACGTCGGGACCGAACACAATGTCGCCCTTGCGCGCGTCGACGCCGATGGTGATGAGGATTACGCCGTCATCGGCGAGGTGCCGACGATCGCGCAGGACGGCTTCATCCTCGCCGACCTCGAGACCATCCACGTAGATGTAGCCGGCAGACACCGCTCCGACGTCGACCCGCAGTTCGCCGTCCTCGAGGACGGCGACGTCGCCGTCCTCGCAGACCACGACTCCAGGCACACCGACCGACCGCGCGATCTCAGCATTCGCGAAGAGGTGGCGATGCTCACCGTGCACCGGTATTACGGCTTGCGGCTTCACCACGTTGTAGAGCACCTTGAGTTCTTCGGCGGCTGCGTGACCCGACACGTGCACGTGGGTGTTGCGGCCGTGGTGCACTTTGACGCCCAGCCGCGACAGGTTGTTGATCACACGCGACACTCGCTTCTCGTTTCCGGGAATCGGTGTCGCCGAGATGATGACCGTGTCGGTGGGATTCAGGGTGATCGAGCGATGTTCTCCCGCCGCCATCAAGGACAGCGCGGCGAACGGCTCCCCCTGGCTACCAGTGGAAATCACTGCCGTCTGCTCAGCAGGCAGCTTCAGTAACTCGTGGAGTTCGACAAGGCTCCCCTCGGGCATGTTCAGCACGTCGATGGCCCCCGCGATCTCGCTGATGCGGAGCATCGACCGGCCGAGGAACGCGAACTTCCGGCCGTCGGCAACGGCGGCGTCGATGGCCTGCTGCACACGGTGGAGGTGGCTTGCGAAACACGCGATCAAGACGCGCCCTTCGGCTTCATGAACGAGTTCGGCGATGCGCACGCCGACGGTCTTCTCGGATTCGACCACACCGGGGCGCTCGGCGTTCGTCGAATCGGCGAGCAGGAGTCGCACGCCGCGACGCCCGAACCCGGCGAAACTCTGCAGGTCGGTCGTTCTGCCGTCGATCGGGGTCGGGTCAAGTTTGAAGTCGCCGGTGTGGACGATGATCCCTTCCGGCGTCTCGAATGCGATGCCGGTGGCGTCGGGCACCGAATGGGTGACGGGGATGAAGGCGAAGCGGAACTTGCCGTGCTCGACCCACATGCCGGTCTCCACAACACGGAAGTCGCCATCGATTCCGAGTTCGGCGACGCGAGAGCGTGCCAAAGCGATCGTCAAGGCGGTTCCATAAACCGGAACGTTGGCCGCTCGCAGCAGATACCCGAGCGAGCCGATGTGGTCTTCGTGGCCATGGGTCAGCGCCACGAACGAGAGGGCCCCGTCACGATCGGTGACCGACGAGAAGTCCGGAAGAACGAGATCTACGCCGAGCATGTCCTCCTCGGGGAACATGAGGCCGGCATCGATCATCGCGATTCGACCGTCGATCTCGATGGTTGCGCAGTTGCGTCCGATTTCGCCGAGGCCGCCGTGGAAGGCAACTCGGACGCTCATCGGTTGCTCAATGCTGCAAGTGCGCGCTCGAGAGCGGCCTTCGTGTCGTCGGATGCCGGGATGAGCGGCAATCTCGGATCACCAACCGGGTCCCAAGCGAGATCGAGACCCGCCTTGAGCGGCATCGGACTCGGTTCGAGGAAGAGTGCCTCGAACAGCGGCCCGAGCAATCCGTTGAGGTGGTCGGCTTTGCCGTCGTCTCCTTGCACCACCGCGTCGACCATGGCTTTGATCTGCTCGCCAGCCAGATGCGCTGCCACCGACACCACGCCGACGCCGCCCATTGCGACCATCTCTCGCGTCATGCCGTCGGAACCCGAGTAGACGGCGAAGCCCTCCGGCAGAGCCTCGATCGCTGCCCGCGTGTAGTCGAGGTCGTCGACGGCGTCCTTCACCGCGACGATGCGGTGGTGGTCGGCGAGGCGGACGAGCGTGTCGATCTCGATGATCCTGCACGTGCGGCTGGGAATGTTGTAGAGCATCAAACGGAGATCGGTGGCGTCCGCGATTGCTGAGAAGTGGCGGAACAGACCCTCTTGTGGCGGCTTCGAGTAGTAGGGCGTGACAGCCATGATGCCGTGCACGCCCGAATCGGCGGCACGCTGCGCAAGCTCGACCGATTCAGCGGTGTTGTAGGTGCCGGCTCCGGCGATCACCGCCATGCGATCGCCGACTGCGTCGACCGCGGCCTTGTACAAGGCAACCTTCTCGACCTTGGAAAGGGTCGGAGATTCGCCGGTGGTGCCGCCGACAACGATTCCGTCCGAGCCATGGTCGGCAAGGTGCCGGGTCAGCCTCCAGAAGGTTCCGTAGTCGATCGAGCCGTCGTCGCTGAATGGCGTGATGACGGCTGTGAGGACCTGTCCAAATGGTGCTTCGGGTCTGCTCTCCATGGGCGGGACGGTAGCAGGAGACCCCCCGGTAATCTTCGCTCTATGACCACTCCTAGCGATTTCGTGAAGGACGTCGACGCCGCAAACTTCCCGCAGGAGGTCCTGCAACGGAGTCGCGAAGTGCCGGTCGTCGTCGACTTCTGGGCCGAATGGTGCCAGCCGTGCAAGATCCTCGGACCGATCCTCGAACAGGTCGCTGCCGACGCAAACGGCGCCTTCGAGCTGGTCAAGGTCGACACCGACGCCAACCAAGAACTCGCCATGCAGTACGGCATCCAAGGGATTCCGACCGTGACGGCATTTCGAGACGGTGCAGTCGCCGACACGTTCACCGGCGTGCTACCCGAGGATGCGGTCCGTGCGTGGATCGAGGGCATCCTCCCGACCGAGCTCGACCTCATGGTCGACCAAGCGCGAACAGCCCAGCTCTCCGACGACGGCGTCACCGCCGAGCACATCCTGCGCCAGGTGCTCGACCAGAAGCCCGACCACTCCGAAGCGGGGACGAGCCTGGCGTCGCTCCTCATCGACCGTGGCGCCACCGACGAAGCACTGATAGTGCTCGGAAAGCTCGCGCCCGACGCCGAGGTCGACCGCTTGCAGTCGGCCGCCCGATTGAAGGCTTCGAGCGGGCACGACCTCGCCGATCTCGAAGAGCGCCTTGCCAGCGACCCCGGCAACGACGAAGTACGCATCGAGCTCGCAAAGGCGCTCGCCGCTCGGGCCGAATACGAACCGGCGCTCGATCGTCTGCTCTCAGTTGTACGCGACAAGGGACCGCTCAAAGACGAGGCACGCACCGCGATGATCGACGTCTTCGGCGTCCTCGGAGACGACCACCCCCTGACCCTCACCTACCGAAGGCAGCTCGCAAGCGCGTTGTTCTGAGTCGGTAGTCGCCAGTCGCCAGTCAAGACCGCGTCCGACCTGGTGTCTGAGAACGCTGGCTAGATCCCGAGAACGGCGTCTAGGCCGACGGTGACTGGGGCATCCAAGCTTTGGACCGCTCCAATGGCGGCCAGGACGCCGGGCATGAACGCTGTGCGGTCGGTGGTGTCGTGCCGGATCGTCAGCGTCTCACCGGTTCCGCCGAACAGCACCTGCTGGTGGGCGACGAGACCGGGGAGCCGAACCGCGTGCACCGGAACACTTGAGACGTCCGCACCGCGGGCGCCCTTCACCAGTTCGGCTGACTCAACCTCACGGCGTTGCTCGCTTCCCGCTGCGATGCGCTCGGCGGTCGCGATGGCAGTGCCGGATGGTGCGTCGACCTTGCGGTCGTGGTGCATTTCGATCACCTCGGCTGCGGCGAAGTGCGGTGCCGCGATCTCGGAGAGACGCATCATGAGCACCGCTCCGATCGAGAAGTTGGGAACGATGAGGCAGTTCGGCGGGCCGCTCCCCCATTGCTGGGCAAGATCTCCGATGCGTCGCGTGTCAAAGCCAGATGTACCGACAACGGCATGGAGGCCCAGGCCCCGCCATGTCGCGAGGTTGGCCATGACGACATCCGGCTCGGTGAACTCCACGACGACGTCGGCATCGGCGAGCCTCTCCGGTTCGCCCCCGATCACTTCGCCGGCCACTGCGGCGCCGGCGTTGAGTGGATCGAAGAGGGGACCCAACTCCAGGTCCGGTGCAGCGGCAACGGTCTCCGCAACGAGGCTTCCCATCCGGCCGCCCGCACCCGACACCGCGACGATCATCGTACGAACTCCTCCAAATCTGCGTCTTGGAACGGACCCGTTGCCCCGATGACGTATGGCCCGTCGTATGCAGCGCGGGCGACGTCGACGACGTCGGCAGGTGACACGGCATCGACTCGCTCGACGATTTCGTCGACCGACAGATGCTCGGTCCCCGTGATTTCGTTGCGTCCGAGCCGGTTCATCCGCCCGTCGGCGTCCTCGAGTGAGATCGCAAGCGCGCCCTGCACATGGCCCTTGGCTCGTGTGAGCTCCTCGTCGGTGACTCCGGACGCCATCATCTTGTCCATCTCTCCGCGCACGAGCTTCAACACCTCGTTCGTCTGCGATGGGGTCGTCCCCACATAGACCGCGTTTGCGCCGGCGTCTGTGAACGGCAGTCTGAATGCATGTACCGCGTAAGCAAGGCCCCGCGTCTCGCGGATCTCGCGGAACAATCGGCTCGACATGCCCCCGCCCAGCACGTGATCAGCAATGATCAGGGCGTAGCGGCGGTCGTCGTCACGGGTCAGGCTCGGCCCACCGAGAATCAGGTGGGCTTGTTCGGTGTCGCGGTGGCGCACGGCTACGCGCGCCGAGGGATCCGGCGTCGAGGTGGTTCGGCCGACGCCACCACCTTCCCAGTCGGCGAACGATGAGGCAACGACGTCGACGAGGTGGTCGTGGTCGATCCTGCCGGCGGCCGCTATCACCGTCGACTCGGGCGAGTAGCGACGTGCCCAGTAGCCCTGGATCGTGCTGCGCGTCATCGTCGTGATCGAGTCTCGCGTACCCAGGATGGGCGGAGCGAGTGGATGACCGTCCCAGAGGGCCGTGATGAACTGCTCGTGGGCGACATCGGTGGGGTCGTCCTCGTTCATGTTGATCTCTTCGAGCACCACGCCGCGCTCGTTGTCGATCTCCTCCTGGCGGAACGCCGGGAGCTGAATCATCTCACCGAGGATCTCCACACCGAGCGGCAGGTCGGCATCGCGCAGCCGCGCCCAGTAGCACGTGTATTCCTTGGACGTGAAGGCGTTGTGACGCGCACCTATGGAGTCGAACGCTTCGCTGATCCGGCGAGCCGACCAATCCTCGGATCCTTTGAAAAGGAGGTGTTCGAGGAAATGGCTGGCTCCGGCTTCGATCGGCGTCTCGTCTCGGCTCCCGGTATCGACCCACGCCCCGATGGAGAGCGACCGAAGGGAGGGCATGTCTTGGGAGATGATGCGCAGCCCGTTCGGCAGCGTCGTGAGGTCGTAGTGCATATCGACCGATGATAGGGAGGTGCACTGTGAACGCCCGACGGCCCTCTGTCCGCCATTCGGTCCTCGGCCGGTCGGGATGAACGCCGGAGCGATGCGCGACTCCTTGACCGTGTGGCGGCGTCGGAACCTACCCCCGGTGCGCTGCCGACGGCTCGACGCCGAGCAGCTGGCCGCGGAACGGTCCGGAGTTGCGCACCAGCAGCACGGTCTGGAGTCCGGACATCTGTCTGAGGAGGCGGTCCACCTGCGCTTCCGCCTCGGCGGGCTCGATCGCCTTGAGACCGAGGAACACGACATCAGCGTCTTTGGACCGGTCGTGGATGATCTCCTGAATAGTCTGCCCTTCGGGCTTTCGGATGACCTCATAGGTCGCGCCGATGCGCGCCGCGCTGATCATCTCGGAGAGCGTCCGCTCGGTCCGCTCGGCCACCATCTCGGTCGTGCCGATCGACTTGATGCTGATCGTCGCATCGCGCCATCCGGGGTCGAGGGACAGGAGGTGGGCGAACAGCACGAGCAGATCGCCGTTCTGCTGGAGTCCACCCCACCACACATCGATCGACCGTCCCGTAGGAGCGAGCCGCTGCGGGACCGGGCGGCAGATCACACTCGACTTCTGGAGCAGCGACAGGTCCTCGATCGCGCGAAGCACGAGCGCCATTTCATCGCGACGTTCGCGCCAGCCGAACAGGACCGTGTTCGACGCAATGCCGGCGATTCCGTTCGATTGTGCGACCGACACCATTCCACGACTGAGGTCGGGAACGATCTCGACCTCGCCGAACCCGGTCAGGCCGGCGAGTTCGAGCGATTGGTTGAGGTCCCGCACCGCATCGGGGATGGCGGCCGCGTGGTCGGCGATCGATCCCTCGACAAGTTGATTGACGGTGAGGATGCCGCGGTCTTGCACGAGCCAGTTCGCGATCCGAGCGGTCGGCAAGTCTCGTTCGGGATCGGTGGTGAACATGAGGATGTTGGGGCGCCAGTTCCTCGGTTCCTCCGGGAGGCGCCGAAGCTGGAGCACCGTTGATCGAACGAACGACACGAGGGCGCTCCTGCGCACATCCCCCCACCGGGCGGTCAGTGCCCGCCTGCGGACCAGGAGGTAGATCCCGAGCTCAACGACGAGCGCCACCACCGAGGCGAGCGGGCTGATGAGGAACATGGCCCAGAAACAGGCGATGGCGCCGCCGAGCGAGACGGCCCAGTGCACCTTCATCGTGGGCCGGAACGATGGATCCCCGCTCAGGCGCTCAAGGCCTGCGACGAGGTTCACCATGCCGTAGGTCGTGAGGAAGAACATGGTGAGGATCGGTGCGACCGCATTGAGTCCGCCGAGACCGACGGCGAGAAGGGCGATGGCCGTTGTGATCAACAACGGAACGCCGGGCCCTTGGATCCTTCCGATCTTTGCAGCGAATCGGGCTGGCAGGATGCGGTCGTTGACCAGCGCCTCGAGTGTGCGCGGGGCGCCGAGGACGCTCCCGACTGCCGAGGAGAAGATCGCTCCCCACAGGCCAGGGAAGATCAGGAACGCGAGTCCGCCGGCGATTGTGAACCAGATGAGCGGATCGTCGACGAGTGCTCGCGGCGATGCAGCGAGGGCGAGGGCAATCGTCACTGCCACGTAAACGACGAAGCCCACGAGGACCGCCGCGATGGTTCCCCGTGGGATCGACCGGGTGGGGTTCTTCAGGTCGCCGGAGAGGGAGATCCCGGCCATGATGCCGGTCACGGCGGGAAAGAACACAGCGAACACCGCCCAGAACCCGACCGGGTCGGAGACGCTTGCAGCGAGATCGACGCTGTCGGGCATCGACCGGGCGACGCCGATGAACAGAACGGCGAGCGAGACACCGATCGCCACCATGATTGGGATCTGTAGGCGAAGGGCAACTCCTGCGCCTCGCGCAGCGAGCAGAGCGACCAGCAGGACCGTGACGGCGGCCACCGGCATCTGTGGCAAGTCGGCCCACACGTACTGCAGCGACTCGGCGAGACCGTACGCGTAGAGGGTGATCGAGAATGCCTGAGCCAGGAAGAGCGGCAGGCCGATCGCCGCGCCGATCTCGACGCCGAGGCTCCGAGAAATGATGT
>RCNC010002977.1_pt1 | contig 11141 bp, 8 predicted proteins | sample 2041301 | NCBI WGS metagenome assembly RCNC01 (sample SAMN09708231, study PRJNA481090) | Marine sediment metagenome, whole genome shotgun sequencing project. | biome: marine sediment; feature: ocean; material: sediment; isolation source: Sewage treatment plant 13A marine sediment (STP13A) ... | reverse complement strand
CAATGAGTTCCAGGCTGATATTTAAGAGGCAATCCCGCCATAATCTTTACTTTCTCCCCAATTGTACCATCCCAGCCGCCTGCTCCAGTCACCCTGTATAATGAATCCACATAGGCATTTGGATCCCATCCATAAGTTAATCCGGAAGTGTGAGTTAACAGGTGCCTGATTGTCATCTCCTCCGATTGGGGCACATGAACAGGATCATTACCCTCAGGTTGATAAACCAAGGTTTCTTTAAATTCCGGGATGTATTCTGAGACCTTATCATCAAGTTTAAATTTCCCTTCATCATACAGGCTCATTAAGGCGACTGCAGTGACTGGTTTGGTCATGGAAAAGATCCTGAAAATAGTATTATCTTCAATAGGTATTTGGTTTTCGATATCAGAAAATCCAAAATTTGCTCTCTGTACAACCTGGCTGTTTTTCATTACCAGGGTAGAGATTCCGGCTAATTTTCCACTATCAATATACTCCTGCATACTTTTTTCTGCTAATTCGAGCGTATCAGAAGAAATACCAACAGATTCTGGTGTGCCACTTTTGCTAGTTTGATTACATGAAATCAGAAAAATCAGTAATCCAGAAAGAACGGTGGTCTTTGAGATAAACATTTTCATTTTTAATTGGTTTAATGAGCAAATAATTAGGTTGTTTTGAAATCGGTTGACAAGTTTCAATAATTTTCATGTTTTTCCAAGGATTTGGATAAACATTCTTCATTTACTTATGATAATCTTTCCCACAGTAGGAATTACTGTATACGTTATATAGGAACCCTTTAGGTCTGATTCTACTTCGACCACTTGGTTTATATCGGCCTGACTGATTTTTGCAATTTCCCAGTTTACAGGAACATAGGTTTTTAATGTTAGGGGGTAATCATAAATTTGATGATCCAAATCATTGACCAATTCAATTTCCAATTGCTTTTCTGAAATAACAAAGGAGTTTATTTTAGTGTTCATCCTTTCCCTTATATATTTGGTCACATCCTGAAACGTAGCTACCCAGATTTCATTTTCCTTGGTCTTAATATATTCAAAATAGTCCCTTATTTCGTTTTCTGATATTGGTTCAAAGCCAATACCCTCAATTCCGTGAAATACCAAAATCAACCATATATTTTCTGCCTTTAGGGATGTATCTATCCAACTTTTCATTTCAAATAAAGATGTATTTGATTTTGGACCTCTCTGCCATTGCACATATTCATTTTTTGATGTAGTAGGACTATTTTTATCCCAACGATTCATTTCTTCCAAATAAACTTCAGGCATACGATTTCTAAGAGCCGGATATATGGAAGAAGCAATTTTAATAACACGCTTATTTTCTGTCCCATAGGGACATTCAAGAGAAAAGGCATGTTTCTCTCCAAGGTGATCCATTAATTCCTGTTTACTTTTCTCAAGTTCATACCTGATGTTTTTTTCATCATAAATTGCTAGTTGCGGATGACTGATCGAATGACTGGCAAATTCATGGCCTTGAGATGCAATTTCTTTTATCTGATCCCAGGAAATATCAACGGTTTTATTATCAAAATTTCCACTAATTGAATCATATTCACCTCTTCTAGATTTCATATAAGCCATATCAATCTCACTATATGCCTCCCCAAATTTTTCCAACTCAAAAAAATCACCAGCTTTAGTATGATGCTCAAGTACGCTCTCATATCCGAGATACCTTACTGCAGTAGCTCTTTCAAAGAAATTATTATCATTGAGTGGTACTATTTTTGATTCGTAAACAATATCCTTAATGGACCTTCCAATAAACTTGGGTAGATAAGATGAGCCAGTGATGTCTCCAGTTACAATAAAAAAGGTTGATTTTAAGTCCAGGTCATTCATTATAGGCAAAGCCACACGAAATTGATTAACAGTTCCTCCATCATAGGTAATTGAAACAGCCGATTTCATACCCTTAGCCCATTTCAGAATTTCAGTAAAGCCAATATTATTCTGGCTTGTTTGAGCATTTAGAATATTGGGAAATATCAAAAATGTAATTAAGATTAATCTTATTTTCATTTTGATGATTTAAATAGAAATTAATACATAATCTGACTGGGTGAGATTCCATAGATATTCAACTAAAGGTATGTATTCTTTAAGAAACTTTAGTCTTAAAACTTTAGATAACTCGATGTTCTCAAGATAATAATGGTTTTATAACAATTTTGTAGCTTAAAGTTAACCAATATCTTTTTCATTTGATATGAGAGCAAATCTTCATTTTAATATCCTTTTTCTATATCTACAAACATTGCATTTCTTTCATTCAATCTAATAGACTCATAAACAAAATTAAAGCATTTTATAACATCTTGAATATCTGTTATAGCAGCCTGATGTGGAGTAACTAATATATTAGGATTGTCCCACAATGTTGATTCTTTGGGTAATGGTTCTTCCTCAAAAACATCTAAAACTGCAAATGCTACATTTTGGGAGTTAATAGTTTTTTCTAAATCTTTTACTTCGACTGATTTGCCTCTGCCCACATTTATAAATAATATTCCTTTGAATAAATCGAAAAAAGCATTGTTAAGAAGATCCGATGTACTCATATTTAATGGGAGAGTACTAATTATACAATCAACTTTATTTGCAATTGTTTTGATGCTTTCAAACGATAAGCATTTTGTAAAACCAGGTACTTGAAGACCATTGGTATTTACTCCAATAATATGAATGCCTGCTTTAGTTAATACATTTGAAATGCCTTTAGCCATTTCACCTGTGCCCAAAATTAGAACATTGTTATCCTTTACACTTTTCGGATATGCAGGCTGCCAGAGTCTACTTTTCTGATTATTATAAATTTGAAAGGTGTTTTGAGCAAAATTTAAAATGTGACACAAACAATATTCTCCCATTTTATAGCCCAATGAACCAACTGTTCTTGTTAGAATCAAATTTCTATTCAAGTCTTTTCGTTTAATAAATCCCTCAACCCCTGCACCAAAAGAGTGAATCCATTTCATTCTTGAAAGGTTAATTTCCTCATTAACCGGAAATGAAGCCAATGAGTCTGCCCAATTAATATCTTTTTGGCTCATATTTTTAACATATCTAACATTCAAACCTAATTCATTAGATTTTAAATGACCGCTAAATTCTTCTCCTAGCCTTCCAGTGGTAAGTATATTCATTTCAATTTATGTTTTAGGAAAAATTGAAGAAATGATCCCAATTTATTCTTCAATTTCATAAACTTCAATTATTAGGATAAAGTGTTCTTGGAATGGTCATTAGTTCTGTTTGTCTACCATCGATGTACCACACATTTTCTCCATCGAAAAAGGCATCTTCTTCCAGCATAATTCTAACTTCCTTTTTCCACTCCTCGATGTATACACTAGCATTAAGTTCTATAGAATATGCCGTATTTTTATAGAGCGGAAGGTCTCCTTTACCAGGTACGCCACCTTGCTGATCCCACAGCCCTATAGTTGGGCCTGCGCCATGACCGTGAAACCCCAGCGGATGGGTATAAATTACCGCTTTCATACCTTCTGTCTTACATTGATTCAGGGTAGCTTTTAAAATTTCATTACCAGAAGCACCTGCTATAAAATTGGATGTCAAAATATCCTGTAACCTGTTTCCTGTTTTAAAAGCAACTTTTAAATAATCCGGGGCCGCTTTCTCATTCGATCTGAGTATATATACATGCTGTTGTGTGTCGGTATTTAAGCGCAAATATGTGATGCCAAAGTCCACATGTACCAGATCTCCAGGTAATATTATTTGAGGATTTGAGCGTTCAGAGAAAGTGCGCAAATGATCAAAACTTTCCGGGTCGGCTCGCTGAATTGATACCGTTGGGTGAAACCATGTTGTAAACCCAAGTGCACGTATTCTGTCTCTATACCACCATACTACATCATCTGTGGTTGTTACTCCGGGCTGGATTACTTTTTCTGAAAAACCTTCTGCAATAATTTGATGAGCCATGCGCACAATATTCTGATAAACGACCATCTCTGATTCCGTCCGGGTTTCCAGCCATCCTATTGCGATATTTTCAGCACTTACAACCCTCGACTGATATTTCTTCGGCAATACTTCCATCAACTGATCATAATGTGTCGAAGAAAGGCCATCTGCCAGGGCAAATATTTTAGATTTGTTGATGCCGATTTTCTTTGGGTCTTTACTGGCGATCATGTCTGCCAAAGCTTTCCATTGGTCAGGCTGAGCCTCTTTATTCCATTCCGTTTTAAAAACCTTACCTGTATTGTAACGAGATATACCAAAGGTCTCAAGGGGCTTTCCTTTTCCTGGGTCAAAAACAATTAATATGGTCGTTCTTCTGGCAGATTCCCAGGTAGCAGGTAAAAGCGTTTTGATAACAGGATCTTCATTGTATTCTCTTGCTATGATGACCCACATATCAATGCCTGATCGTCTCAATATTTCAGGCAAAACTGTTTCCACTCTTTCTTCAAGCCATGCATCTACCACTTCAGCTCGTTCTTGCATGCTGAGAATTTTAGGGAAATACGGATTCTGTGGAAAACTTTGAAAACAAAGCAAGCCAAAAAACAGGAGGAAGAAGTTGGTTTTGAAATTCATTATAAGGTGAGGTTTTGTTGTTTCTGCTACTTTCATTTATTTAATTTATTTTCCATTGGTACAAATGTTAATACGGTCAACTTTGTATGCTAAAATTAACTAATATATACCATATTGGTATGTATTGAGCAATTTATCCTTTTGTAAGGTGCATTTTATGTATGGACCCTACTTTCAATAGAGCCTTGTTCAATCTCCAAAATGTAATTACTCAATCCTAAAGAAATATTAGATAAAATGTGCACATGGTAAGGTAATCAGAGCATGATTTGCCCCCACCCATCCCAAGAGAAATTATAGGCTAACCTTACCACCTACACACGCGGCAGGGATTATTGTTCAAACATTTGCTAACAAATTCCTGAAATACCTAATACTTGAAAAAAACAGTGCCAGACCAATTCCTAAATATATTACAGATAGATATTGCTTTGGAATAGGAGAGTGTCGAAGAATGATTCCCATGGTAACCATAATGATGATAATAAAATAGCTTTTCCATGAAATAAATGAGAAAACACATGGCCTTCCCGGCAGTCGCATGATACGTCCCAGGTTTTTATCTACAATTTTCAGGAATCCGAAATGATGAATAATTAGCGCTGCAATAAACCCAGAAACAACAAAAAACAAAGGATTTCCTTCATAAATATACAACCAGTGTACTGCCATTGAAGCCAGCATAATTCCTATGCAAAACCACATTGCTCCTACAATCAGAAGTAAAACCTTTTTGGGTACTGCCGGTTTAAATTTCTCTTCAAAACCAGTCATAATTTATTTTTTCAATTTCAAAGCTGCTCAATAATGGCACCCAACTTGTTCATATATTTTCTTGATAGGCTATAATTTACAAAATATATCCTTTTTGATAAGTAAATGATAGTTATTCACTATAAAAATAGCCATTTATTTCCATACCTTAGCTTCAATAGAGCCACGATCTCCCTCCAGTCATTAATTTCTCTACTCAATAGCGATAATGGATATAATGGTTAAAGGGTAAGGCAATTGAAGGATATTTCTATCCCAGCTACCTCCTGTGGAAATGGCAGTTAATTGATCTAGTTAGATGCGCAGCGGGGACAGTTTCAGGAACCCTCTAGCCACAGCGTTTTTTCCTGTCAAGTGAGGCAACCACATTCTATACAAAGATGGCTCTCCTAACCTGAACCAGCCCCCTCAATAGAAGTCTCCTAGCTCAACTTCAAATAAAATTTGTTGATTTTATCCAAAAAGGGAAGTTGAAATAAACCCAACTTTTGTCTATATTTTAAATACCCTGTTTATTGATATAACAAGTTTTTTCTGGAATGAAAATATTTAAGATACAATTGTAATTCCTTAACCCCAATGAATAGGGCAATACTTTCAGAAAAACTTACACACAAATAGAAACGAAAGTAAATCCAAATAAATAGGTCAGGCAGAATTGTCAATAAGAATCACCCTGTTTCACTAATATGCTTTAAACGGGGATGATCAATCACTTTAAAATTCTTACCTTCCATTTTTATTAATCCTTCTTCCCGGAATTTCTTCAGGATTCTGATTACTGTTTCAGTACTCATACCAGATAATTCTGCCAGATCTTTTCGTGAAAGTAGCAACTCAAAATCTAACTTTTTAAAAACTCTGTCAGAAAGACAAAGAATTACGTCTGCTAACTTCCCGAAAGATTGTTTTTTTGTAAGACAAAAGAAACGACCGTAAATTTGTATGCTATTAGCACTAAAAATATCAATTATTTCCTTGGCAAAAAGAGAGTTCTGACTCAGTAATTGTCTGAAGATACTTAAATCTATCTGCCTGACTTCAGTATCAATATAAGCCATTGCCGAATATTGATAGGTATTGTTTTCTTCAGATAAAGATGCCAGTCCAAGCAAATTCCCATCAGGTATAATTTTTAGCACCAGAGAATTGGTACCATTATCCAGAAAAACTTTGACAAGTCCATTTTCCACATACATTACCTGAGACACAAGGGCTCCCTGTTTGCAGATTACCTCCCCTTTTTTATATTTTATTTTAACTGAATTATCTAATAACAAATTCGATTCATCCTCTGATAGCATTTCGAAACACCTACAGTGATGTGAACTAATAGTACAAGCTGAGAAATTTGAGAAATGGTCCATATATATCAAATAAAAATAATAGGACAAATATAATACTAAATCACACAAAACTGATATAGATCAATATATTTTATGATTCATCGCAGGCCGAATCAATTCAAATATCAGGCCTTTTTCCTTTGAAAATAAATATAAATAGGTAAAATTTGTTCCTTTAAATATCCTGCAACTACATAGGATATTTTTTTTGTGATAAAGAGGTTTTAACCCTCAAATTCTAACACTATCATATATTCCTGAATATTGAATTGGTGTTGGAATAAAAGTATTAGGGAAAATATTGAATATAATAATGGATAAAATCAGAGTCAGAGTGGAAAAGGATTATGATTATTAATATAACTAAGTTATTATGATAAGCAAAATAGATAGAAGGTCATTTCAGGTAATGAGTGCAATAATTCTGACATTTTTAATGTTAGCCTGCACTAAAAAGCCAGCAGGGAACATCGATCAGGCTAATGTTGCCTCATGTGAGGGGTGTCATACCAATTACACTTATTTAAAGGAGGTGTATACCCCTGATACAGCTGCTGCTGTTGGCGGCTGTGGCGGTGAAGCACCACATTATGAACCCTATGACAGGGTATATCTGGATCCTGAGGAGGGATATACAGAATACAAAGCCTCAGAACATTATGAAATTGGCTGCACAGGTTGTCACAATGGAAACAACAATACCGATGATAAGAATATTGCGCACTCCGGAGACTTTCTGAAGCATCCATCGATGGAATATGAAGATAAGTGTGGATCCTGCCACAGCACAATCACTGATGGATTCATGACCAGTATTCACCAGGGAACGGGGCAGAAAAGAAAGGTTACCATGCGCAGTGGCTTGGATGGAGCTGAGGATTTTGATAAGCTTCCACAACACCAGATTGAAGGATATACTGCAAACTGTGCAACTTGTCATGGTACATGTGGGAATTGCCATGTTGTAAGACCACCGATTGGTGGCGGCGGACTGATATCAGGACACAATTTCAATTTAGTTCCTGATATGAAAAAGGTCTGTATCACTTGCCATGTTTCACGTGGTGGCCATGCATATCTGGGAGTCGCACCAGGAACAGTACCTGATGTTCATTATGTTAATCCTGATCCTGAGAAAGAAGATATGAGGTATACATGTCTCGACTGTCATAATGGAGCTGAACTTCATGGAGACGGCCAAGCAGTTGAACAGCGTTATGCCTATTCTAAGTTGCCAAAATGTGAGAATTGCCACAGTGAAGAGCTGGCAGATTCTGATAACATATATCATACTAAACATATGGATGATTTCAATTGCCAGGTTTGTCATTCACAGGTCTATAACAACTGCGGATCATGCCATATCCATGGTGAAGGTGCTCGCATTCCGTCCTATATGGATTTCAAGATTGCCAAGAATCCAATACCGGATGTAAAGAGTGGTTTTGAATTCGCATTGGTTCGCAGAACACTTGCTGCACCTGACAACTGGCAGGAGTATGTTGATGAGGATTATGCAGACTTTGAAGCTTTCCCAACCTACAATTATACCACACCCCATAACATCCAGAAATGGACAGCAAGAACAAACGAAAGTGGTGCAGGCTTGTGCGGCAAGAACTGTCATTTCAAGATAGATGGAAATGATACCATAAATAAGAACCTGTACCTGCTAAAAGAGAATCTTCTGGATTGGGAAATGGAAGCGACTTCAGGAATAACAATGGATGATGAGCTCTTTAACAAGTAAGAAAATTTCAGTTTCAAATTAAAAATGATTAATAATTAAATACAAGAAAAATGGAAACAATGAACAAATTAATTTCAAGATTGATGATGATCGCCATCATCATAAGTGCAATCTCATTTACCTCATGTGAAAAGGACCCGGATCCGGTTGACGAATCGAAGGTCCTTATTGAATACCTTGAATCAACTATTGATCCGATATCATGGGGAGGTGTCCTTAAAACTGCTGAAACAGTTCATACCGATAATGTAACCGGTGATGTGTATATTATTGATATCAGAACGGCAGCCGAATTTACTGATGGACATATTACAAATGCAGTTAATGTGCCTGCCGGGCAGCTACTGGCGCACGTTGAAAGTACTGACCTTTCAGACTACGATTATGTTGCTCTTGTATGCGTTTCAGGACAGACTGCGGCTTGGGCTGCTACATTGCTAAGACTTGCAGGACATGAGGATACCTGGGCAATGAAATTTGGGATGTGCTCATGGAATGCTCATTTTGCAAATGCTTGGAATAACGCCAGAAGCAGCCAGTATTGGCCAGATTATGTTACTACTGCAACTGACAAAAGTGCTGAAGGAAGCCTTCCTACACTTTCAACCGGAATGACCACAGCTGAAGATATATTGGCAAATCGTATTAATGCCGTATTTACAGAAGGATTTGGTACTGGAGCAATCACAAGTGCTAACCTGATGGACGATCCTAGCAAATACTATGTCGTCAACTACTGGCCTAGTGATTACTATTCAGATCCTGGTCATATAAATGGAGCCGTACAATATACACCAAGTGCTACCCTGACCCTGGCTACAGACTTAAAAACCCTTCCAACGGATAAAACAATTGTTGTTTATTGTTATTCTGGTCAGACAAGTGCTTACGTAATAGCTTACCTTAGAACAATTGGGTATGATGCACTAACTTGTAAGTATGGTACAAACAGTATGATTTATGATCATATGCCTAAGTCAAAATGGACCGAAGGAGCCATAATGGGATATGATTATGTAGGTATGTAATAAGATTTTTCTAAAACCTTCAAAAGTAAAGGCTATCCCGGAAAGGATAGTCTTTTTTTTTGGTTCTGTCGCATTTGTTCAACAAATCTTTAAAATATTAAATTAAATCCTATTTTAAACTGCGAAGGAATATAACGATTTACATTATTTACTTAGATGCAGTTCAACCAGAAGCCTCACCTCTTCATCAACACCATCTTCATCAATATCGACCATCTCAGTCTCCTCAGGAAGCGTTACAACAAGACTATTAGCGTTAAGAGTAAGAACTTCGAAAGTTGTTTCATCAATAGTTCCTTCGTCAAGTAAAAGACTTTTTTTATCACTGCTCAGGCTCCATGTACCGTCGTCAGTCTCACCTGGAAATGTGACCAAATAATTATGATTTGCCAGGAAGTTAATTGTTCCTCCTTCAAGATCATCTAAATACCCATCTAGGAATTCATCAATCATTGCCTGAGCTTCAGCTTCAGTTATCTGAAGAGCTAAAATAAGTAGAGATAATGCCGATTCATTTCCAACCTTTAAATCAATTATCTGATTATCTATAGTCCAGGTCCCTATTAAATCGCTGTCAGATCCCTCATTCGAATCTTTCTCACAGGAAGTGAATGTTACTACAATTAAAGAAAGCAGAAAAGTGAACTTTCTAAGTGATTTTTTCATTTTTAGTTTTATTTAGTTTAAATAAAGGTAAGTATAATATTACTATGATTTTCATTGAATTTCAAAAAGATAGTATAAACAAGGAAACCTTATTGGGATCTCTGATCTGAATTTCACACATGACATTTTATTAACTATAGGTCAGCGCAGTAGGACAGTCTCATCACTGCGGATTTATATTTTATTTCATTAAACCATTACTCTGTATATAAATAGTATGAGTAAAATAATTAAGAAAAAGGTGATTTGTCTCTTGGAATTTATTTTATCTACTTATTGGAGCAGAATAATTCAGGAGTAAATTTTTGATTGAATGATTGTCACCATCCATTCGAATACAAAAAAAATCCACAAATTCGCAATATATTCCGCCCCCTAATCTTACCCCCTAAAAAACAAAACCCCATTAGTCGCTTGCAAACAGGGCTTTATATTTAATAGTAGTAGCGGGGTCAGGATTGCTCTCCGCCACAGGCGGAACGCGAACCTATAAGGAGGTGGCTAAACTAAGAACTTCTTCTGGACTTGACTTATGTTATGAATTTTGGAGAAAATTTATCTAAAGTATAAGTAGTATTTATAACTCATTATCAGGGGGCTACTGGCTTGTTGCTAGTTGGGGGCGCATTGATAATCAAATAATTACAATTCCAAAACGCTCCTTTGAGTTTATGAATGTATCCTTTAAATTTAAGCTATTAACCAGCCAATAATTGCTGACGACAAATAATTGATCATCTGACAATGATTCTACTTCGTCAGAAACATGAGATCCAAGCGTTCTGAATTTATATACTATATTTAGAACCAATTTATTATAAGATTGTTAATAGTTCATGCTTGCAGGTTGGAATCGGTTTTTTCAAGAGCTAAAACGGCGGAAAGTGTTCCGAGTGGCAACGGTGTATGCCATTACCGGGTGGATTATTGTGGAAGTGACTGACACTATCTTTCCTCACCTGGGTCTGCCCGTCTGGTTGGTTAC
>RCNC010002976.1_pt1 | contig 11143 bp, 8 predicted proteins | sample 2041301 | NCBI WGS metagenome assembly RCNC01 (sample SAMN09708231, study PRJNA481090) | Marine sediment metagenome, whole genome shotgun sequencing project. | biome: marine sediment; feature: ocean; material: sediment; isolation source: Sewage treatment plant 13A marine sediment (STP13A) ... | reverse complement strand
TCGGCATGACCTTCGAGTTCGACGCCGAGCTTCTGGCGCTGCTGCTGGCCTCGACCATCGTGACCATGGTCGGGCTGATTGACGATTTCGGCGCGTTGACGCCGAAGCCGAAGGTGATCGGTCAGGTGGTGGCGGTCTTCGTGCTCTTGAAGGCCGGGATCATGGTCCAGGTGGCCTTCATCCCATGGTGGGCGCAGCTGATCATCACCATACTGTGGCTGGTGGGACTGTCCAACGCCTTCAACCTGGTCGACATCATGGACGGGTTGGCAGCCGGACTCGGGGTGATTGCCGCCACCTTTTTGTTGGTGGTGGCGCTGCTCAATGGACGTTTCATGGTGGCGGCATTCACGGTGGCGATGATAGGCGCCCTGCTCGGTTTTCTACGCTCCAACTTCCACCCGGCGACCATCTACCTCGGCGATTGCGGCAGTCTCTTCATCGGCCTCACCCTGGGCGCGCTGGCGATGGTGATGGACTACACCCGCTACAACCCGCTCGGCTGGCTGGCGCCGCTCTATATCCTCGCCGTGCCGCTGGTCGATACCCTGTACGTGATGGTGCTCAGGATTCGGGCGGGGCGCAAGGTCTACTACGGCAGCCCCGACCACTTCCCGCTCCGCATCCGCCGCCGCCTCGACGGATGGACGGAGGGGACGGTGGTGGTCGGCTACGCAGTGGCGGTGGTCTTTGGCGCACTCGGGTTGGTGGTGCTCTTCCTCGACCCGGTGTCGACGCTCATCCTGACCGCAGTGGTGGGTGCGGTGGTTCTCGGTTTCCTGGTGTGGCTGGCCGCCGTGCCCATGGAGGACTGATGGAGCGGGTCCTGATTGTCGGCGGAGGCCTGACCGGGCTGGTGGCGGCCGAGCGGCTCGAACGGGCCGGGGCATCGGCGGTGGTGCTCGAACGCGAGCCGGAGCCGGGCGGCGCGTGCCGCAGCCTGCGAGCCGACGGCTATGTCTTCGACTATACGGGACATCTGCTGCACGTGGCGCGGGCCGAAACCGAGACCTACCTGGCCGAGCTCGGAGTCTGGGATCAGCTCGCGGTTCACGAACGGCGCGCGGCGGTGGTCATAGGCGGCCACGCGACACCCTACCCGGTACAGATCAACACCCACGGACTGGCCGCGGATGTGCGGCGGGACTGTCTGCTCGGCTTCGTGCGGGCATGGGGGCGGGATGGGGGCGAGGAACCCGCCGATTTCCGCGAATGGGTGCTCGATCGCTTCGGCGAGGGTCTGGCCCGCTACTTTTTCTTCCCCTACAACTCCAAGCTCTACCGCGCCGCGCCCGAGGAGCTGAGTCTCGACTGGGTCGGCCGCTACGTGCCAAAGCCGAAGCTCGAAGAGGTTGTGGATGGGGCGTTCGGTCTGCATGAGAGCGCGGTCGGCTACAACGCCACCTTCCGCTACCCACGCAGCGGAGGGATCCGTCTCCTCCCCGATGCGGTGGCCGATCGTGTCGAGGATCTCCAGCTCGAGCGCGAGGTGGTGTGCATCCACCTCGGCGAGGGCTGGCTGGAGCTCGCCGACGGCGAGCGTCTCGAGTGGCGACGCCTGCTGTCCACGATCTCGCTGCCCGCCCTCATGGATTGCGTCGCCGACGAGCTGCCCGAGGAAGCAGCGGCCGCCCACAGCGCATTGCGGTGGGTGCGGGTTCTCAACCTCGCGCTTGGAGTGGAGGGCGCGGCGCCGAATGATGACCACTGGCTCTACTTCCCTGATCCCGAGCTGCCCTTTTATCGAGTGGGCTTCCCGTCGAACCACGGCGAGCTGGCGCCCGACGGCCACCACACGGTGTCGGTGGAGCTCAGTCTCGACCCCGACGGAGGAGACGTTGAAGAGCTGGCCGCCGCCGCGGAAAACGCGCTGATCGAGATTGATCTGCTCGACCCGGCTGCGGTGCGGGTGCGTCGGGTGACAATGCTCGACCCCGCCTATGTGGTCTTCGACCATCAACGACGCGAGGCGGTGGCGCTGTTGAGGGGATTTCTCCGCCGCCACGGCGTGATGCTCGCGGGACGCTGGGCGGAGTGGAAGTACTCGGCGATGGAGGATGCCATCCTCGACGGGATGACCGCCGCTCGTCGATTGGCGGCCCCGGAGTGACGAGCTGCGACTGGCCGCGGGCGCGCGACAATGTGCGGGCGGGACGCCCGCACCACAGAACGTCCATGAACATCAATGGGTCCTTGTGGTGCGGGCGTCCCGCCCGCACATGATGGGTGGTCGTCGGTGAGTGATCGCATCCGTGTCCTGCTGGCGATCACACGGCTCGAGCTTGGCGGTGCGCAGCGCGTTGTGCTGCACACCGCGAGGAACCTCGACCGGGAACGCTTTGCCGTCGCCCTCGCATGGGGCCCCGGGGATCTCCTGGATGACGAGGCGATGGCCGTTCCCGACCTCGAAGTTTTTCCGATCCCCTCTCTGGTGCGACAGGTTGCACCGGTTTCAGATCTCCGGGCCCTCGCGTCGCTGCGGGCCGCGATCCGCTCCTTCCGACCAATGGTGGTCCACACCCATTCCTCCAAGGCGGGTATCCTCGGCCGTCTGGCAGCACGCCTCGAGAATGTTCCCGCGGTCATCCACACCGTGCACGGGTTCGGGTTCACGCCCCTCCAACGGGCCCCCGTGCGGATGGCCTTCCGGGCTGCGGAGGGCATCCTCGCGCGCTTTACAGACCACTTCGTCACGGTCTCGGAAAGAGACCGACAACGGGGGATCGAGATGGGGCTCTTCCCGTCCGGGCGAGCGACGGTGATACGAGCCGGGATCGATCTTGAAAAATTTCGTGCAGTCGCCAACGGCGACGCCGCGCGTGACCGGCTCGGGGTACCTGCTGACTCGCCGCTGGTCGCTCAAGTCGGCAACTTCAAGCCGCAGAAAGCGCCGCTCGATTTTGTGCGGGTGGCCGCATTGGTGCGGGAGCGCGTCCCGGAAGCATGGTTCGTGATGGTCGGTGACGGGCCGCTGCGAGCGGCGGCCGAGGAGCTCGCTCGCTCGCTCGGTGTTGCCGATCGGATGATTTTCTGCGGCTGGTGGGACGACGTGCCGGGGTTGCTGGCGGCGACGACGGTGTCGGTGCTCACCTCGCGCCACGAAGGCCTGCCGTGCTCGGTCGTCGAGTCGTTGGCCGCGGGAGTGCCGGTGGTGGCGACCGCCGTCGACGGAACGGTGGAGGTGGTGCGCTCCGGCGCCAACGGGTTGCTCGCGCCGGCCGGAGACGTGCGCGCACTCGCCGAGGGCGTGTGCACGATCCTGGCCGATACCGAGACCCGTGAGCGTTTTGCGGCAGCAGCGAGCGTCGGTCTCGAGGCGTTTGATCACGACCTGATGGTGAGGCAGCAGGAGGAGCTCTACGATGACCTCGTTTGAAGAATCGCTGGTGATGGTCTTCGTCTTTGCGTTCGGAGCCATCGTCGGCAGCTTCCTCAATGTGGTGATCTATCGTCTACCGCGGGAGATCTCGATATGGTACCGGCCGCCGTCATCCTGCCCGAAATGCCAAACCCCAATTCGTTGGTACGATAACCTGCCGGTCGTCTCCTGGCTTGTGTTGCGCGCCCGCTGTCGCAGCTGCCGGTCGCCGATCTCGATTCGTTACCCCCTGGTCGAGCTCGCCTCCGGCGCGCTGACTCTGTTGGCATTCATGCGTTGGGGCCTCAGCGTCACCGGGGTCGAGGTCGTGATTTTCAGCTGGGTCTCCCTGGCCCTCGGTCTGATCGACCTTGACTTCCAGATTCTGCCCGACTGGTTGACCTACCCGTCGATTGTCTTCGGGCTCGGGTGCTCCTGGCTCGGGGGCTACACCTGGTGGCTCGACTCGCTGATCGGCGCGCTGGTGGGAGCCATGCTTCCGATCCTCGTCATCGTCATCTACCGACTGTGGCGGGGGGTCGAAGGTATGGGTTGGGGCGACGTCAAGTACCTCGCTGCCATCGGTTCGGTGCTCGGTCTCCGGGGCTGCATCGGCGTCCTGGTCGTGGGTGCGACCCTCGGTGCTGTGATCGGAATAGGGCTGATCGTCAGCGGCAAGGGCTCAGGCAAGACTGCGCTGCCGTTCGGCACCTTCCTCGCGTTGGCCGTGATCCTGTGGCTCTACGCGCCGGCGTCGTGGCTTGCCTGGAGCCCGTTGTAGGCATCGACCAGCGCGGCCTCGAGGTCACGGTCTTGATCGACGGGCACGCTGCGAAGATCGAGCACCACCTCGTCGTCTTCGATCCGGGAGACCACCGCCGGAGTCGCGACCCGCAGCCGATCCGCCAGCCGCTGACCTCCCGCGACCCCGAGGCCGTAGCTGGGGAGAGTTTCCTCGGGCGTGGTGCCACCACCGAGGGCGGCGCGGGTCGGGCGTCCGCGGACCGGCACTCCGGCGGCGCGCAGACGCCGTCCGAGACGTTGCGCGCGTCCCTTGAGGCTCTCGAGAGGGATTTCGAGCATGGCGTAGAGGGGGATCTCCTCGAGACGTCCGCTGTGGTGAGCTCGGAGGACCTCGTCCATCATCGCCAGCGCCGTCTTGTCCGGCCGCAATGCGCGGTAGAGGGGGTGGCGGCCAAGCGGATCCACCCACTCGGAGCGGCCCACGATCAAGCCTGCCTGGGGCCCCCCGAGGAGCTTGTCGCCCGAGAAGCAGACGACGTCGGCCCCGGCCTCGAGCAGCTGGCTGACGGTGTCCTCGGGTGGCAGACCCCAGCGGCTGAGGTCGTGCAACGCACCTGAACCCTGATCGACAAAGAGTGGAATACCGCGGGCGTGGGCGAGCTCCGCCAGCTCGGTCACCGACGGCTCGGTGGTGAAACCGACGATGCGGAAGTTTGACTTGTGGACGACAAGGATCGCCGCGGTCTTTTCGCTGATGGCGGCTGCATAGTCACTGAGGTGGGTGCGATTGGTGCAGCCGACCTCGACCAGGGTCGAGCCCGATGCAGCCATCACATCCGGCAGCCGGAAGGAGCCGCCGATCTCGATCAGCTGACCGCGGGACACCACCACCTCACGCCCGGACGCATGTGCGTTGAGCAGGAGAAGGAGCGCTGCGGCGTTGTTGTTGACCATGACCGCGCTAGCGGCAGAGCAGACGCGGGCGATCCTGTCGCCGATGGGAGCAAGTCGCTGTCCGCGCCGGCCTTGGGTGACGTCGTACTCCAGGGCAAGGTATGATTTGAGGGATGGTGGCAAGTGTTGGCAAAGCGGTGCGCGGCCGAGGTTGGTGTGCAAGAGCACGCCGGTAGCGTTGATGACCGGGGGATAGGCCGGGTCGGATTCGGCACGCAGCGCGTCGAGGATTTCTTCTTCGAGCGCCTCGGTCGCTTCTTCGATGGCAGATGTCTCGATCTCGCCGGCGCCGAGGCGGCAGCGGAGCCTGTCGACCGCCGCGCGGCACGCCGCCATGACAGGGGCATGGCCGTGGTCGGCGATGGCTGCCTGCAGGGAGGGGAGTTCGAGCAAACGGTGGATCGCGGGGATGCGTTGATAGTCGGGCATCATGCGGGATATTCTATCGCACCGGCTGATGATGCGCTCGAACACCGGGCCCTTGGGAGGAACGGATGGAGCTGACCGATCAGATCACCATTCTCGAAAGGGCGCTGCAGGAGCACATCAAGAAGTGGGGGATGTTCTTCGCCGGCACCGAGAAAACTCCACCAGAGGTCGAGCGCGATCGAATCCACCGCCGGATCCGCTTTCTTTCCGAGCAGACCGTCAACCGCCGCGCCGAGCAGTTCCGGATCGAGCAGCTGCAGCATCGCTTCATGACCTACTCTCAGAACTGGGAGCGGATGCTTCGTGAGCGTGAGGAGGGACGAAGGGCCGAACCCTCCGCTATCCCCGGAGTTCAGGCCCAGCCGGCGGCAAACGTTCCCCCATCTGGCGCCGTAGAAGGGGGAGAAGGCGATTCGCTCTTCGATCGCTATAGTGCAGCCAAGGCCGAGCACGGTGCTGAGGTGGCAGTGGGTCGGGAAACCTTCGATGAGCAAATTGCCGACCAGAAACAGAAGATCGAGGAACGCCTCGGCCGTGAGGTGCGCTTCGAGCTGCGGGTCGAGGGTGATCGCGTCAAGGTCGTCGCGCGCAAGATCAAAAAGGAGTAACGGAAGGAGTTTCGATGCGGGTTCGGAACGGATTGCTCTGTCTCGCTATTGGCATTGTTGGGCTGTACGGTGTGGTGATGGCGTGGGCCGACGAGCCGATATTCGTCAACTGGCTGGTGGCGGACGATCCTGGTGACGAGACCATCCGCAACTACTGGGAGCGCGCCGAGCTCGACGAGCTCGATGCTCCCGGTCTGGTGGACCTCGGCACCATGCTCTACTACCGGGGCTTCACGAAGGATGCCTTGAGCATGTTCCAGCGCGCGCTCGACCTCGATCCGGATCTTTACGAGGCGTGGTTCCGCATCGGTCTCACCGAACACAGCCAGGGGAAGTTGGACAACGCCCGCCAGGCCTACCAGCGCTGTCTTAAAAAGCGTCCGGGGCACGGGTGGTGCAACTTCTACCTCGGTCTGCTCGAGGAGCAGCTGGGACACAGCACAAACGCATTGTCGTACTACAGAAAGTCCTTCAAGCACGCCCCTGCGCTCGCCAACCCCAAGGTCAACCCGGAGATTCTGAGCTCGAAGCTGGCCCTGGGCGCCTATCTCCTGGTGTATGACGAGCGACGCTTCGAAGCTGACTTACCCATGTCCTACATGGATCCCAGGGCGGTGAAAGAGGTGTGGCGGCAGTACGAATCAACCCCGACTGCGGCTCCCGTAGCCGGTGCCGACGAGATTTCGGAGGAACCCGCTGACGCCGATCTTTTGCCGCAGAGCGTGCCGCCATCGTCCACACCGCGGGAACCGCAACAGCGGCCGCGGCGGAATCCGGTGCACCGAGTCCCGACTCCGACCGAGCCCACCCCGATGGGGTCGGACGCGACTGAGCCCACCGCGACCGAGCCCACCGCGACGGGATCGGACGCGGCCGAGGGCCCGGGTGAGGCCCCATACGGCACGCCACCGATCGGGAACACCTCCGACGAGGCCCATCTCATGCCCTGGTGGCCAAATCTCTCGCAGGTGGCCTCCGCTCTGATGTGATTCCGCGTCCGCGTCCGTGCCCGGTTTCCGGATGCGCGCTTCCGACGGCGAGGCGCGCCGTTTCTCAGAGTGCTTCCCGAGAGGATGCCAGGCACGCCGAATCGCGGCGAATCGGGATGCCAGGCACCTCCGGTGGACGCGCTTGTCTCGCGTCAGGGATGGGCGGGCGAATTTCGGGATGCCAGGCACCTCCGGTGAACGCGCCGGCGCCACGCCGACAGGGGGCTCCAGGCGCCGTCTACAAGTTTGGGGAAACCAAATTCGGAATTCGGAATCTGCTAGACGTTGAAGCGGAAGTGGACGACCTCTCCGTCCTGGACGGGGTAGGTCTTGCCCTCGAGGCGCAGGGTGCCCTGCTCGCGGCAGGCGGCGAGAGAGCCGGCCTCGAGCAGCGCGTCACAGGGCACGACCTCGGCACGGATAAAGCCCCGCTGGATGTCCGAGTGAATCACTCCGCCCGCTTCCACGGCAGGGGTGCCGGTGCGAACCGACCACGCGCGGCATTCGTCTTCTCCGACCGTGAAGAAGGAGATCGAACCGAGGAGGCGGTAGGACTCCCGGATCACCCGGTCGATGGCGCGGTCGGTGATGCCGTACTCCTCCATAAAGGCGGTAGCGTCAGCAGCGTCGAGCCGTGACAGCTCGTGCTCGAGGGTTGCGGAGACGTGGGTGAAGGCCATTTGCGGGCGGCTGAGCCACGTTGCCCAGGCATCGGTGTGAAAAGGACCCTCCGCCATGTCGCCCTCCCCGACGTTGACGACGACAAGCATCGGTTTGAGGGACAGGAATGTGAAACCGCGCAGCTGCTTGTGCTCATCGTCCGAGAACTCCTCGAGGCGCAGCGGCCGCCCGGATTCCAAGACCTCGAGACAACGCTCGAGGAGGCGGCCTTCGCGTTCGAGCTCCGGCGTCTTGCGTCTGGCGAGATCCTTGCGGATGCGTTCGAGGCGGCGTTCGACCACCAGCTGATCCTGGAGAATGAACTCCTCCTCGATGTGTCGGAGATCGCGGAACGGGTCCACCGAACCCATGGGGTGCGCCACCGACTCATCGGCGAATGCCCTCAGCACGACCATCAGCGCATCGGCCGATCTCAACTCCGGAAGATTGAAGGCCGCTTCCCCCTGCCGGTGCTCCTCGGGGATGCCGGGCACATCCACATAGCGCACCGTCGCCGGTGTCGTCTTCTCCGGTTCGTACATCGCGCTGAGGGCGTCCAGTCTGGCATCGGGCACCCGCGCAATACCGACCTGGGCCGCATCACGACGAGTGGATGTCGTTTCCTGGCCGGTCAGCAGACCGAAGACCGTCGACTTGCCACTCGATGCCAGACCCAAGATCCCGACTTCCATCGCTGCCTCCATCCTATGACATGAATCTGCCAAAGGGCGCAAAAGATAGCACAATCCCGCCTATTCGTGCACTTGCCGTCTCCGTCTCCGTCTCCGTCTCCGTGCTCCTGGGAGACGCTACCGAATTCAACGTGGCCCGTTTCTCAAAGCGCTTCCCGAGAGGATGCCAGGCACCTCCGGTGAACGGCCCTTGGCGCGCCGGCGGGTGGCTCCGGGAGGGGGATTTGGATTGGGGGTGGAAATTCCGAATTCCGAATTCCGAATTCCGAATTCGGCGTTATCCAACCACCGGCTGCCGCCGCACCAGCAGCGACGGGGCGCCGACAAAACCGCGGCTGGTCTGGAACCAGCGGAGGTCATTGCCGACCGCCTCGATGCGCCGCAGCAGCCCGCCGAGGCTGCCGCAGAGCTCGACCACCGGGTGCCAACCGCGAACGTTGCGACCGTCGAGCCACACGCCGGAGGCAATGATCCGGTATGTGTCGGTTTCGGGCGAGAAGCTGATCTGGGCCAGCGGCCGCAGGAGATAGAGGGCGTGGTCGGCGGCGCCGAGAAGGTCACCGGCGGGGATCGCCTCCTGGGTTCCAACCTGAAGATTGGCGATGCCGGTCGACGGGTAGTCGCGATAGGAGAGCCGTAGGGCGCCGCCCCTGGCTGACTCGGAGCAACGATGCGCATCTCGAAATGAGGCCAGGCGGTGGCGGGGAATTCCCTCGTCGAGGAGCAGGGTGCGGTGGGCGGCAAGCCCTTCGCCGTCGCAGGGTCCGGTGATCGGGGCCTCGGGATCGGTCCGATCGTCGATGAGGGTCAGGGCCGGCGCGGCCAGCCGGCCGTCGCGGTCAAGCAGCGCCGGAAGGGGGTCTTCGTCATCGGGCGTCGCCAGGAAGAGCGGGGCGATCGTGGACAGGAGCTGTGCCGCCACCTCCGGGTGGAGGATGAGATCGCGAAGACCCGAGTCGGTTGCCACCCGGCTGCCGGTCAGCAGGGCTCGGTCCGAGATCCGGGCGGCGGCGGTTTCGACATCGAAGGCCTCGGGGTCGTTGATGTGAAGCCAGTCGCGCCACACCCCGGCGCGGTCGCCGACCACCTCGACCTCGGCAAGGAGGGCGGTGCTGGTGCCGTCATGGCGGGCTACCCAATCATCGCCGGTGGCCAGGATCCACGAGAAGGCGCCTTCCTGGATAATCGCCCGCCGCAGTCGGAGGCGCCCGTCAGCGAGGCTCGTGACGGCCCGTGCCAGCTCCTCGCCGACATGGGTGGCCCAACCAGTCGGCGGCAGAGGGCGGGCGGCGCGAACCTCGGTCGTTCCGAGCAGACGCCGGGGAGGCAGTGGGTCGTGAGTCACGGCCGTCTCGGTCGCGACCGCACCCTCGACAGCGCGTCGCGAGGCGCCGCTTCCGAGCCCGGAGGCGGCTGCGAAACCGGCACGACCGTTTTGCAGGCTACGAACCGCGACCCCGGTCTCCTCGACGTGGATCACCCTCAGCGGACGACCGGGGGCCACCTCGACCTCGCGAGCAAACGAAGCTTTGGCGAAGACCTCCCACCGTTCGACCGGTGAGTTCTCGAGCTCGGTACGCGCAGACGCGGCCGCCGAGTGCAAGCGTTCGGCGTGGTCAGGTGTTGCCATCACAGCACCTCGAGCCGGGTGACGAGGAGGGTCGGCGCCTCAGACCCGGTGGGCAGGGGAACACCGTCCTTGACACACCAACCCAACCGCCAATCGGGAGTCGGATCCGACCCGATGCGGGGATCGATGTTGGCGAGGATCTCCAACACGCTGCCGGTGAGCTCGCAGGAGGCCAGCGGCCGCCGGCGACGGCCGTGCCGGATCTCCCAGCCCTTCTCGATCCGGAGGACGAGGCGGGACGACACCGGGTCGACGGTCGCGCCCCCCAATCGCGTCACCACGAGTCCGTGGTCGAGATCCGCCTCGAGATCGTCAGGCGCCACCTCACCGGAGCTGATCACGAGATTCGAAAGCCGCGCCACCGGTGGTCGGCTCCAGTTCGCGCGACGACCCCGACCGGGATCGCAGCCGAGCGCGCGGCCGCCCTCGGCATCACACAAGAAGCGTTCGAAGCGCCCCTCCCTGACAACGACGATCGGCACCGCCGGCATCGCCTCATCGTCGACGTTGAAGGCGCCTGGGAGGTCAAAGCGCGTGGGGTCGTCCACGATCTCGATGGCGGTGGTGGTGATGGTCGCCCCCAACAGTTCGGAGAGCGGCGACCCGCCCGCCGTCACGATATCGGACTCGGCCATGTGGCCCACCAGCTCGTGCATCAGCACACCCGCGGTACCGGTGGTGAAGACCACGGGAAGTTGAGCGCCGGCGTCCGGCGCCCACGACTTGCCGGCCGGCGGATCGATGAGCTCCACGATCCAACGGCCGAGCTGCGGGTGTCCCCAGACGCCGAGCAGGGCGACGGGGTGTTCGCCACCGCGTTCGATGCGAACCAGGGCCGGCGTCGAAACCGGCGACCAACCACCGGTGCGAATGACTGCGGCGCGACGGTTCAGGTACCGCACGACCCCAGGCGCCGGCGACAGCCGCGAAGCGATCTCGCGGGCCCAGTCCAGCCAACCTCTTGGTGGGTCCATTTCGGCTGTGAGCACCGGTCGCATCTGCGGCAGCGCCACGCGATCCGCATGACGGGCCAGCAGATCGCCGATGGCGGCGGCTGAGAGACCAGTGCTGGCGTGGAG
>RCNC010006992.1_pt1 | contig 11150 bp, 6 predicted proteins | sample 2041301 | NCBI WGS metagenome assembly RCNC01 (sample SAMN09708231, study PRJNA481090) | Marine sediment metagenome, whole genome shotgun sequencing project. | biome: marine sediment; feature: ocean; material: sediment; isolation source: Sewage treatment plant 13A marine sediment (STP13A) ... | reverse complement strand
CCGGCCGGCCAGTGGACGATGAAAGGAGTGGAAATACCGCCCTCGTGCACATAGGTTTTGTATTTGCGGAACGGGGTGTTGCTAAGGTTGGCCCATTGTCCGTATCCCTGGTAGGTATCGTCAGGTCCGGGCATCAGGCCGGGGATATCACCTGCAATAACATCCCTTCCGTCTCTTGTTTTGAGTGGAACATAGACCATGATGTTCCAGGGTTTCCCTGTATCTCCAATTTCACCGTTGCGGTGTTCAAGGTCTTCTCCCCCGTTATCTGAAAGAAAGAAGATCAGTGTGTTTTCCATTTCCCCTTTTTTCTCAAGGGCTTCAAGGATCTTTCCCACTCCCTGGTCCATTTGGTCTATCATGGCGGCATATACCTCCATCCTTTGTTGTTCCCAGTCTTTGTGCAGGGCATTACGCCAGGAACCTGATTTTAATGTATCACTATGAGAAAGCGGCCACCCAGGCTGGAGAATTCCCATCTTCAGCATACGCTCATATCTCTCCTGTCTGAGTTCTTCCCATCCTTTTAGGAATCGACCTTCGTACATGTCAATAACTTCCTTACGGGCATGAATGGGCCAGTGGGGCGCTGTATAAGCTACATACAGGAAAAAAGGTTCCCCGGGTTCTGTATCCTGAATATAATCAGCTGCGTTTTCACTGATGGCTTCAGTATAGTAAAAATCTCCTTCGGGCTTGATGAAATCATTATCCCTCATCAGGGTAATGGGGTCCCAGAAACTTCCTGCAGCGATAAGAGTTCCGTAAAACCTGTCGAATCCGCGCTGCAGTGGCCAGTTGTTCCTGGCTCCATCTTCAAGAATGTTCCTTGTAAGGTGCCATTTCCCGGACATGTATGTATGATAACCTTCAGATTGCAATACCTCTGCTATGGTTACACATTGGTCATTCAGATCGGCCCTGTAGCCGGGCAGTCCGTAATCGGCAGCAGTCATGTACCCCAGGCCGGTTTGATGGGCATAGAGGCCGGTCAGGAGGCTGGCCCGGGATGGGCAGCAACGGGATGCATTGTAAAACTGGGAGAACCGGAGCCCGTTGGCAGCAAGGGTATCCAGGTTTGGGGTCCGGATTTCACCCCCGTAACAACCAAGGTCTGAGAATCCCATATCATCGGCCATGATAACAATGATATTGGGCTTTGTGCCATGAGTGGAACAAGCGTTTATTAGCAGTGTTAAAACCGCTGTTAATAAGCATCGCATCATATGTCTCATCATAGAAATAGAATCGAAATTATTCAACAACCAGCCCATCGGGGAACCTGGCACCCACATCTGTCAGCCATTTCTTCAGTCTGGCCAGCATCTCTTCTTGTAATTCCGGATTTTGCAGACTCAGGTCATTAAGCTCTCCTATATCGTTCTTCAGGTTATACAGGTGTGTTTCCCCCGTCTTATAATAGAATACCAGTTTGAAATCTCCCATTCTGACGGCTCCTTCCATCCTGCTGTGGGGATAGTGCCAGTAAATGGCTTCCCTGTCAATCTCTGATACATTCCCCAGCAGAATATCTTTGAAACTAATTCCGTCCATGTGCTGCTCCGGATGAAGCGGAACATCAGACAGATCCAGAAATGTAGGATAAAAATCGTTAGTAATCAGGGGGATGTCACATGTTGAACCAGCTTCTATCTTTCCTGTCCAGCGCACGATGGTGGGTATACGGATGCCCCCTTCGTCAAGGTTGTGTTTCATGCCTTTCAAGGGGAGGTTTGAGGTGACGCTGCCTTTCCCGCCGTTATCAGATGTAAAAACCACAACCGTGTTCTCATCCAGGCCCAAAACTTCCAGTGTATCCATCAAGCGGCCCACATTTTCATCCATATGGTGGACCATTGCAGCATAATTTGGATTGTTCTGATGCTGTTTTTCATTTGGATCATCTTCAACCATGCTATCCAGTCCCATGGACCGTATCTTTTCCGTGTACTTCTTAACGACCTCCTCCTTAGCCTGCAGGGGAGTATGCACGGTATGAAAGGAGAGGAATGCAAAAAATGGCCTGTCCTTGTTTTGCTTGATGAAATGGATCGTCTCATTGGTGAGGCGATCCGTAAGGTATTCCCCCTCAGGTCCGTTTTCCATAAAGGTCAGGTGGTGGGGACTGAAAAAGCGCATGTGGCCCTTCGAACGGTCCATATCAGGTGCTTCCACCCCCGGGTGGGCAATTTCCCAGGCCCATGGAAGATCCATTCCCCCGATGGCAACATCAAATCCCTGGTTCCCGGCCCAGTGCTCTTCTGCATAACCCAGGTGCCATTTGCCAAAATATCCTGTAGAGTAATTATTTTCCTTCAATGCTTCGGCAATGGTTAACTCATCCAGTGGCAAATGCGGTGTAACATATCCGGCATCGCGCCCGGGGTGCAATAAATATGTGGTGATGCCGGTTCTGGCAGTATATTTCCCGGTGAGGATAGATGCCCGGGTGGGAGAACATACAGGTCCGCCTGCATAAAAATCCGAAAACACCATGCCCTGAGAGGCCAGTTTATCCACGTTGGGTGACTCATAAGTAGTACTGCCATTGTATGATAAATCGCTCCAGCTCAGGTCATCAACCATTATAAATACGAAGTTCGGCTGATTTGTCTCCTCCTTTTTCGAAACAGCTGTACATGCAGCAAGGTATATGAAGGCAGCCATCATTGCAGCACTTTTCAGGTTTTGTCCAATTTTAAATTCAGTCATAACAATCAATTTTTTTCTGTGATCCAGCTAAGGGGGAATTTTATGAAACTGATCTTCTCATAAGGACTCTCCTCTCCATTTTCATACAACAAACCTATATCACCATCCGGCATAACAGTCAGACAGCTGTAGGCAGAGGGACCATCGTAAATGGTCCGTTTGTGGGGCCAGGTCTTTCCATCATCGTAGCTTATCTTAACAGTCATGTTTCTCCTTTGCTTCGGATGCTCAGGATTCGAGAAGAGAAGAATATTCTGTTCCTTCCCATCCCGGACCCGAAGGCAGCTTCCCTGGCAGCCCGGTTCTGTCAGCTCTTCATGATATAAGATATCTGACCATGAATTTCCTTTGTCCCGGGAATAAACGATTGCCCGTTTACCAGTTCTGTTCCTGGCATTCACCATGAGTGTGTTTTCATCAATTTCCACCAGAGTGGGTTCATTGATATCCGTTCCAATATTGCCCGAGATATCCCAGGTGTCCCCGTGGTCATCACTGTAAAGGTAATAGGAGTGCGTATGGCTGGTGTCGGATACCGTTACAGGGACGATCAGGCGTCCGTTGTCCAACTGAGTGCCCCTGCCGGGTGCTGGCCACATGGAATGCCAGCCCTTTTTCTTTAGTCCATGTTCCACAACCAGGGGAAGGGACCAGCTGATTCCGTCGTCATCGCTGCAGATGTAATGCAATGAAAGGTGCCGGCGGTTCCTGTTCGGCCCGTGAGTCACATCATTTCTGCCCGGACAGTAGGTATAAAACAGAAAAACACGTCCTGTATTATTGTCCTCAACCAGTTGAGGATCCGCGGCCCCTTCCTGGTTGGCGAAATCAACAATGGTCCTGATATCCTCCCAGGTCTGACCATTATCCAGGCTTCGACGGATCACCTGATCGATGTTGTTGGGGACATCCCCCGGCCTGTCAACTCTTGCATCGCAAACAGCCAGAACTGTACCGGTATGAGTGGTGATCATGGAGGGGATCCTGAACTCAGCCACTCCCCGGGTTCCACGTATAAACAAATCTGCTGGCAGGATCGTTTGTGAACCCGCATATGACACGCATGTACATAGGATTATACATGATGTTAATAAATTCTTCATTGTTGTTCTGTACATCATTCTGCTTTTTTAATGATTTCATCAATTCGGATCTTTTCGAATACCAGATCGGCCTGGCTTCCCTCATACAGGATTCCCACATGTTTTTCATCAATCCGTGTCATGGAGGGGTATCCCCTTCCACGGCCTGCATCCAGCAGGTACCAGTACTTCTCGGGCCAGGAAATGCCATCATCCGCGCTCACCTTTATGGTCATATGATGTCTTCCTTTTGTGGAATTTGGATTGGCGAACAGGACCAGGTTTTTATAATTGCCATTCACCAGAAAGGAACCTTTGATCAGGGTGGCGTTGCAGACAGGTTCAATCAGAGCAGAACGCGAGCTTGGATGTTTGACCCAAGTTTTACCCAGATCATGGGTAGTATACACGGACCGGAATCCTTTCCTGTTGTCCCGCATATTCATCATCAGGGATCCATCCTCCAGTTCAATGACCTGGGCTTCGGTTGTATTGGGTTTGGCACCTGTACCGATGTGCCAGGTTTCTCCGTGATCCCGGCTCCAGAGAATGGTGGAGTGAGGCATCTGCTCATGATCCTTATACTGGGCAGGAAAGACAATGGTCCCATCAGACATGCTGATCCCTTTTCCCGGTCCCTGCAGAAGCAGGTACCATTTCGGGTCTTTGATGAAGGGTGTGAGATTAATGGGATCGGACCATGTCTGTCCATCATCATTCGATCTGACCAGCATCAGTTGGCTGGTCTCTTCCGGACTGATCCCGGGTCCGGAACTGTTCCAGTTTCGCTTCCCGGGAGTCCCATGTGCCCAAATGGCCGCCACCCATATGCTACCTGTGGCTCTGTCCACCAGAATGGAGGGATCACCAATGCCATTCTGGTCCTGGGGTAAACCACCCCATTCTCCCATATCCATAATGACCTTCATAGATTCCCATGTCTGACCTCCATCCGTGCTTCTGCTCATTCCAACATCCACATCGGCCTGAAGGTCCACAGAGCCCTTGTATCGATTGTCATAAACAGCGATCAGCGTACCCTTATTGGTGGTTACCAGTCCGGGTATGCGATAGGTATCCACCCCGTCATCACCATGCTGCCGCAAGGCAATTCCTATCCTGTTCTGAAAGGAGGGAGGGTCTTCAGAGGATTCAATTCTCATATTTTCATCCAGCATGACATAATCACAGCCCGCATCCACCTGATGGGTGAGATCTGCAGTTTCACTGATCTTAAAAGATACCCAGAAATAATTATCTCCCTTCTTCAGGGATTGTTTACCCTTAAATACCAGAGCCGGTGCAGGGGACATACTCTCTCCGAAGGGAACTGGTTCGGAGAATTCGTTTTTCGGTCCTGTGTGAAATATGCTCACCATGGCAATGTCCTCAAGCGGGGAAGTTCCCGAAATGTTGATGGCGATCCCGGAAATATTTATACCATTCATATCTTCAGGAACACGGACATTGATCCTCAATACCGGGTTCATCTCTTTACCGATCAATACCGGGATGGTATCCTGGAGGGTCAGGATCTCCACTTTGGGTTTTTCCCTGTCATCCGGCAGAATGCCTGAGCTTTCACATTGACTGCTCAGAAAGGTAAATAAGAGTAAACCGGTAATTGCATAACGGATCTTTTTCATTTTGTCACGAGTTTTAGTATCCAATAAACCAATTTCTTTCATTCTGAAATCATTATTCACTTGAATGATAATACCGTACATTTTATTCAGCACGATCTTCCTCATAGAAATACTCTGGATATTGCCAGGAGAATGAGGAGTCCCTTGCATAAGCATTATTTTCATAGACTTTTACTATCGAATCCACTTCCCTTGTATACCGGGCAAGCTTCAGGGGATCTGCCAGAGGGTCATGTGTATCGGCCTGCCATTTTTTAAGTGCAGCAATGAGTTTTCCCATGATATCCCTGTATTCCGGATTCGAGGAAAGGTCATTGAATTCCAGGGAATCTTCCTGCAGATCGTACAGTTCATAAACCGGTGGTTTTCTCCAGGTCTGGTAAGCCTGCTGGATGCGCTGATCCGCTGAGTCGAGTTCAGATAGTTTTGTGCCACCTGCGAAATGAACGCCTAACTGCTCAGCATAGTACCGGAATTTAGGATTCTCTCGGTCTTGCAATGGATTGTGTATCAGCTTATAACGTTCTCCCCGGACGGATCTTTTGGGAAAATAGAAAAAAGCCGCTGAGCCGGACCCATCAGCAAAAATGTACTCATGCCCGGTAGCATCCTCCTCACCAGTAAGGAGGGGCAGGAGAGTGAGCCCCGGTAGCTGGCCGGGTATTTCAATTCCGCACATATCAAGGATCGTTGGCAAAAGATCAATCATGGAGACCAGGTCCGTTTTTCTGGAACCGTGTGTGGTTATACCGGGCCATCTGATGATAAAAGGAACCCGCAATGCTGCTTCATAATTGCTGCATTTGCCCCTTGAAAACTGTGCCCCGTGATCCCCCAGGTATAAGATAATTGTATTTTCAGACTTTCCTGAAGCTTCCAGTTTTTCCAGCAGCATCCCCACAGCAGCATCCAGCCGGTTCATGCAATTATAATAGTTGGCTGTGTATTCGCGAAGCCTCCTGCTGTTGGCGCCAACAAAGGGGATGGGTTCAACATCTTCTGGTTCCAGCGGATGAACGGGCAATCCTTCCACCTGCTTTTGAACCGGGTAGTGGGCATCAGGGAAATTTACCATCAGGAAAAACGGATCATCCGATGCGTTTATAAATGAGTCGGCATGCAGGGCGTAGGAGGGAAGGTTAAGCTTTGCAAAATTGGCTGATTTAATGGGGTGAAAGTCAAAAGGGATGGCCGATTCCGGATTCACATGGATCTTTCCCAGGCAACCTGTACGATATCCGGCTTCCTTCAGGTAGACCGGCAAGGTCTTAAATGACTTGTACATCCTGTATTTATGGGTGGCCAGGCCTATCTGTCCATTCTGATGGGGGTAAAGTCCGGTATAAAGCGTACTTCTTGAGGGACTGCATACAGAGTAGCTTACAAAGGCATTTTCAAACAACATTCCTTCACCCGCAAGCTGGTCCAGGTTGGGGGTTGTTACATAAGGATTCCCGTAGCAGCCCAGATCGTCCTCGGATACGATCAACAGGATGTTAGGTTTTCCTTCCTCAACCGGAGCCTTGCAGGAGGCCATTGCCAGTATTGCAAGAATAATTACAGATGGATTTATTCTTATCATATTTCGTTTATTAATCAGAATCCTCTTCAAAAAGCCATTCCAGTGAGAATTTTATCAGCATGATATCCTGATGATCCCTTGCCTCATAAAACAAGCCTATGGTACCGTCATGAAGTTCCATGAGACTGGAATAAGCAAACAGTCCGGGAACGATAAGTTTTCTTACCGGCCAGGTTTTGCCTCCATCAGAACTGGCGAAAGCCACCCCGTTCTGTCTTTTTTCCTGTGAACTTAGTTTTCTGCCCTTATAATCATCCAGGGGATTCATCACTCCGGGATCAGGACCAACGGGTCCTGCGTAAAGAACCCATTCCTTCTTTCGGTATTCAACAGTGATGATGCTTGCATTACAACTTATTGAAGGAAGGTCACTAACAGGCATAAAAGGCGACCAGGTTTCACCACTATCTTCACTTCTGGATTGCCACCTCTGTCCAATTCCCTGGCTACGTTCATTCATTAAAAGAGTGCCGTTACCAAGTTCTGCAATTGAATTTTCGCAGGGAGTCAGCCTGTTATGGGGATTGGAAACTACGGAGCTGCTTTGCCAGGTATCACCATGGTCGTCGCTGAACCATGCAAATACCCTTTTGTAGGGTGGCAGAAAATCACCTCCGGGCACGATCAGTCTTCCTCTATCAGGACCATACTTTAACTGGATTCCCTCCCCGGATCCGAACACCTGGACTACGGTGTCTGCCTTTACCATATGGGTGATTTCCCTGGATTCGCTCCAGGTCAGGCCTTCATCATCACTGTAAATGGCAAATTCCCTGTTTTTTAATCCTTCCCAGGACTTTCGGCTCTCTGAATTAGTGAAAGGCCACTGAAATACAGAAAAGAGGCAGATGATCCTGCCGGTCTCCTGGTCATAAACAGCTGCATTGGGACAGATGGACTTTTCACCCATGGTGACCATCATTATGGGTTCGGACCATGATTCACCCTGATCTTCACTGATCTTGCAAAGCAGGTCCTGACCCGAACGGTCCGACCATGAAGACACATTTCTTCCCTGCACAATCGTTACAATTTTTCCCGCACCGGTAAGCACAATGTTTTGTTCCCTGAACTGAGCATATGCTTGCGACAGATATCCTGTAACAGGCTCATCTCCGGCAACAAAAACCGGAAAAGACGAAGGAGTGTCTATGTTTGCCCTACCCGAGCCATTACATCCTGATAGAATAAGTGGAATTAACCATACAATGACAAGCAGTTTTGGCAGATGCGTTAATCGCATTACAGGACTTGTATTATGATTAGTTGGCCATTTCATCGATTTCCTCCAGCTTAAAACGGACACTCAGAATATATGGTTCCTCACCCTCATCCCAGTGGCCGTATGTAGTTACAATAAAAGTACCGTCCGGCAAAAGTTCAAGCCCGGGATAGGTAGTGTCCCAACCTTTCGTATTATCCTTGATTCTGATCCTGTACTGTCCTTCAGCTCCTTCAAGGATATCCTGGTAGGTACCCACCCATGCCACCCAGTCTCCTTCTGTGGGACTGCCCAGCTTGTATTTTGAGGCAATCAGGTCAACATTCGGAGTCTTTTCCTGTCTGGACAATTTATTGATCTCCGATCTGTCCGTGCTTACATCCCGGAAGGTGGCCAGAATCCTGCCATCGGGTGCATATTTCAGCACATGCCTGTCCCCGGTCAATGCATTTGGGAGTTCCCTGGGAGGGGTCCAGGTTTTTCCCTCATCGTCCGAGAATATGATATGTGAGTTTTTCACTCTTGCATTCTCTCTGAGGAATACGGCAATCTGGTCCCCTTCGGGTGAACGAATATAGCCAGGTTCACAGAGATGTATCTCATCTGAACTGAAGATGCCCTCCGGGTACGACCATGTGAGTCCCCCGTCCATTGAATAGGTTTTATAGAGTGTAAAATAACTGGAAGAATGCCCGGCTCTCCATTCTTTGTACTTTTCCCTTCCATCTTCAGTAAAAAAGCGAAGATCGTCATGGAACAGAGCCATATAATGCCCTTCCCCTGTCTTCAGCGGGATGAGGCAACCCATCACGACAATCCCGCCCCAGTTGCCCACGGTGTCAAGCTCACTCCAACTATCACCGTTGTTCTCCGATACGGCCATCCGGGCCGGATATAATCCTGAAAACATGATCAGACGTTTCTTCCCTTCCTGATCACTGACCCTGAATATGGTGGGAACCTCCATGGAGGATTCCCAGGATTTTGGAGTAGGAAGGCGTTCACTCCAGGATAAACCTCCGTCGGTGCTTCGTTTCATGACAATAGGCCCCCTGCCATGCCCTTTTGGATACACACAGATCATGGTAAGATTATCTTCCAGAAGGACTGTGGTGGGATGACCCAGATATTGACCCGCTTCCCGGTCCACGATCACCTGCCTGCCGGTCTCCTCATTGAGGTCAATAAGCGGGATATTTAAATAGGAAGCATCCGGGGATTCACCTTCTTCAATCCAGTCCGGACTAAAGGAGATAAAATTGATTTTTCTATATCCCTCGGTTTCGTAAAGGAGCCCAATCTTTCCTTTGGTCATGCTGGTTAAACAACTGTAAGCATAAGCACCCGGAACCAACTCACGCGAATGGATCCAGGTTTCCCCCTGGTCTTCGCTGATCCTCACCGTACCATTTGTCCGCTGTTTTTTATTTGCCGGACCGGCATATACCAGTTTCCCATGCTGGCTGATAAGAGATCCCATGCAGTTTACACCGGGGAGGCCCGGATCCAGTTCCATAGGATCCCAGGTAAGACCGCCATCCCGGCTCCTTGATATTTTTCTGTACTGACCTCCCTGGTTTCTGGAATTGAACAGCAATGTACCATCAGACAATTCCACCACCTGTGCCTCATTCCCAAATCCTTCCAGGCCCTCATGAGGGATCATTTCTCCCAGATTCCATGTCTCCCCCTTGTCATCGCTGTAAGCAATGCGGTTTCTCCATGTTCTGTTTCCTTTGCCGTCGGGGATGGTCTCATAGAGGGGAAAAATGATGCGGCCCTTGAAAGCATCACTGCTCATTTGGATTCCCCTGCCAGGACTACCCACACATACCCTGTCCTCCAGCCGGATCATTCTGGTAATTTCCCTGGGTTCTGACCAGCTTTCTCCATCATCATCACTGTATACGAGGAAGGACCTGGTGACCCTGGGGCCTTCATAGCCTGTTTCAGCCATCTTGATCCATCCCGAATTACGGGCATGGTAGCCATAGGGGAATCTCTGGTACATGAGAAGGATCCTTCCTGATTCCAGAACCACCGCACAGGGGTCATTCAGAGAATTCTTACCGTCTTCGGCAATCATCTGTTCAGTTTGCCAGGTCTTTCCCTGATCGAAACTCCTTCGAAGCACAATGTCATTCTCTGCATGGTCATGCACTCCCTGCCTCTTTTCTGCAAAAGCCAGCAGGGTTCCCTTTTCAGTGCTTAGCAAAGACGGTATCCGGTATCCTATGGTATCTTGGGCAGATTCATTATAAGCAAATACCGTTGTGGAATCCGGATTCTCCTCTGGCTGGGAGCACATGGCCAGGATAAGAATTGACAGAAGCAAGGTAGCCCATATGATCTTAGCTTTATTCATGTTGATTGTGTTTTATATGTTCAGTAATGATAGTCGAGAGTAAACCGGACAGCTTTTCGTGCCAGGCGTCATTCGGATGCATGCCATCCAGCAAGAGGTCGTCAATTTCCTGTCCTTCCACCGAGCTGTATTCTTCAAACAGCCTCCATTGATCAATGCAGGGGATGTTTTCCTTGATGGCCAGGTTTCGGACGATCTGTGCATACCTGCGCACATTCTCATAACGCCATGTCTCATATTTGCTGCCAATGGCATTTGGAGTCATCAGAATGATAAATGCCTTTTGGGATTTCAACTCTGAGACCATATATGACAGGTTAAATAGATAGTCTTCTGCTGATATCCTCGGCTCTTCCTCACCTGCATCAGTCCACGAGTCGTTCAGTCCAAAACAGATAATCACCACATCAGGATCCCTGGACAGTACTGATTCATCGAAGCGGTCAAGTCCATGTGGAATGTTATGGCGCCGGTTGTCGCTCAGGTACCCGGTGTGACTTCCGGGAATGCCTTCGTTGAAGATCCTGTTTGGAATTCCTGC
>RCNC010002974.1_pt1 | contig 11154 bp, 8 predicted proteins | sample 2041301 | NCBI WGS metagenome assembly RCNC01 (sample SAMN09708231, study PRJNA481090) | Marine sediment metagenome, whole genome shotgun sequencing project. | biome: marine sediment; feature: ocean; material: sediment; isolation source: Sewage treatment plant 13A marine sediment (STP13A) ... | reverse complement strand
ACCGGGCATCGGCGCTTTCATCGGCGTACCTTCAACCCCGGCAGCCGCCGGTGCAGGTGCTTCCGGCTTGGGTGGCGCCGGTGCCGGTTTAGCAGGCGCTGCAGGTTTGGGCGCCGCAGGTGCCGAGGGTTTGGGTGCTGCCGGCGCGGCAACAGGGGCGGCCGGTGCCGGCGCTGAAACCGGCACTCCGGCGGGCAATTGTTGCACATAGCTGATAATCGGCGACCCACCGGGTTCTTCCACACCAACTTCAAAATATTCCTCATCCACGAACACATTAAATGTTCGAAGGGCATCGGTTTTTGGCGGCGCTTTCTTTTCCACTTTTCGGACCAGTTTACCCAGTTTGGCCAGCTTCACCAGGTCCTCCTCGGATCTAATCTCTTCCAGGGTTCGAGGCTTGACTTCGATTGGCGGATCTACCTTGCCGTATTTCCAATTCAAAAACCGCTTGCCGGTTATGGGATAAATTGCATAGGTCAGAACATCGTCCAGGTCCTGGGCAAGGCCTTCGGTATCACTTTTAGCCTGTCCAAGCTCCGGCTCCAAGACCTCGGCCGGCCTGCAGGTGATCGGTTCTTCTCCCCTTGGATATCCTGCAAGTGCTTTCTTTTGAACATCAGGATCAATGGGAACGGCCGTTTTGCCATATAAACCGTAGCACAGATCTTTAACCTGACCGGTAATCATCTTATATCGCTCATTTTCATCGTCAAAAAGAACGTTGTTGACGGTTTGTATCCCCACGATCTGACTGGTGGGCGTTACCAGTGGAATCTGTCCAAGTTCTTTTCTGACTCTCGGGAGTTCTTTGTAAACCTCATCAATCTTGTGCAAAGCGTCCATTTCTCTTAGCTGGTTGACGAGATTTGAAAGCATCCCTCCCGGTGTCTGGTGTAACAGAACACTGATATCTATGATCGACACCTTGGAATCGTCCAGCAGATGCTTGTATTTGGGCATGACTTTCTTTTCAAATATTTCGTTGATCTCCGCAAGTTGCTTAATATCGAATCCGGTGTCCCGGTTGGTTCCTATAAGTGTCATCACAAGCGGTTCAACGGCAGCATGTGATGTTCGATAGGCATACGGCGACATGCAGGTATCAATGATATCCACACCGGCCTCAATCGCCTTCAAATGGCTCATGGGTGACATTCCGGAAGTAAAGTGGCTGTGCAGGTGTATAGGAGCCTTCACCGCTGCTTTTAACGCCTTGACAACTGCATAGGCGTCATAGGGAGCAATAAGGCCCGCCATATCCTTGAGACAGATACTGTCAGCGCCCATGGCCTCTAAATCCTTGGCCTTGCTGACATAGTAATCAATGTTGTATACGTCGCCGCCCATCCGCGGTTCGGTCATGGTATAACAGATACAGCCCTGAAAATGCTTCCCATATTCTTTAATCACCTTGACCACCGTTTCAAAGTTGCGGTAATCATTCAAGGCATCAAATGTTCTGAAGACATCCATTCCGTTTTCAGCCGCCCGTTCCACAAAAGCCTCGGCAACATCATCGGCATAATTCCTGTAACCCACAAGGTTTTGTGCTCTGAGCAGCATGGAAAAAGGTGTCTTTGTCATGTACCGCTTTAAGGTGCGAATCCGCTCCCACGGATCTTCATTTAAAAAACGATGCATGGTATCAAAAGTGGCGCCACCCCATGTTTCAACGGCCCAAAACCCGACCTTGTCCATCTTTTCGGCAACCGGAATCATATCTTCGGTTCTCCCCCGGGTGGCGAACAAGGACTGGTGTCCGTCCCGCAGGGACAGGTCTTGTATCTTAACGGGATTTTCAGCCGCAGGCCTCTCCTTGCTGTAATCCATGTTAGTTATTTTCACCAGGTTGTGATCACTCATCTTAATGTTCTCCCCTTTTTAATTTAATATTAATAATTGACGATTGCAATCGTCAATTATCTGAAAGTTCTCATTTGCATCAAATTACGGATCTGCATCTGGGCCTGTCGCCCGCTTGTCCCCCACAGTTTCATCGGTGCTGCAGCATAAGGTGCCGGCGACGGTGTTCCTGCAGGTGTGGCCATGGACTGAATGCAGATCGCTTCTTCTTCCGTTGTGATGTAGTCCATCACTCCAGCGATTGCAGCTGCTACTTTCTTATTGTTTTCCATTGTTTCACCACTTAAAATTGATGATTTAATATTGAAATTTTAATATTTGAAAACATGTTCCCAAAATCAAAATCGTCATTCTTCAATATTCAACATTAAATTACATCGGTATATTCCCATGTTTTTTCGGTGGGAGGGTTTCCCGTTTACTGCACATCACCTCCAACGCGTCGATCAGGCGCGGCCGGGTTTCGCTCGGCACAATGACGGCATCCACAAAACCGCGGCTGGCGGCACAATATGGATTTGAAAAGAGTTCCTCATATTCACTGATCAGTTCCTTGCGTTTGGCCTCAGGATCGTCCGCCCCTTGGATCGCCCTACGATGAATGACATTGCATGCCCCTGCAGCACCCATGACCGCTATTTCCGAACTGGGCCACGCAAACGCCATGTCGGCACCCAGATCCTTTGAACACATGGCAAGATAAGATCCCCCGTAGTCCTTACGCGTAACCAGAAGAATTTTGGGCACCGTTGCTTCTGAGTAGCACCAGAGAAGTTTTGCGCCATGTCGGATGATACCGCCCCATTCCTGCTCGCTACCGGGAAGATATCCCGGCACATCGGCAATGGTCAGCATCGGAATATTGAATGCATCACAAAATCGGATAAAGCGGGTGGCTTTGTCCGAAGCATTGATGTCCAGGCATCCGGCAAGAACCTGGGGCTGGTTGGCGATAATTCCGATACTTCTCCCGTTCAGTCTGGCAAAACAGATGATGATATTTTGGGCAAAGTATTCGTGAGGCTCAAAAATCTCACCATTGTCCACGATTAAACGGATAATTTCTTTCATGTCATAAGATTGGTTGGGGTTGTCCGGAATAATGGTGTCGAGCGCCGGATCCGTGCGTCGCGGATCATCTCCGGTATTAACCATGGGCGGATCTTCCATATTGTTTGACGGCAGATAAGAGAGAAGTTTTTTGATCTGGTTGATGGCATCTTCATCGCTTTCACATGCAAAATGCGCGACACCGCTCTTTTCGTTATGGGCCATCGCACCGCCGAGTTCTTCAAAGGTAATCTGTTCCCCGGTGACGGATTTGATGACATCCGGTCCGGTAATAAACATATAGCTGGTGTTCTTGACCATAAAAATCCAGTCTGTCATGGCCGGTGAATAGACAGCCCCGCCGGCCGTGGGACCCATAATGGCCGAAATCTGAGGAATGACACCTGAAGACATGGAATTGCGATAAAAAATCTGACCGTATCCGGAAAGGGAATCCACGCCTTCCTGGATCCTGGCCCCACCGGAATCGTTCATCCCCACAAACGGAACTCCGGCTTTAAGCGCCATGTCCATGATCTTGCAAATTTTCTTTGAATGCATTTCACCCAAACTGCCGGCCCTGGCCGTAAAATCCTGAGCAAAGGCAAATACATGCCTCCCTTCCACAAGACCATGCCCGGTGATGACACCGTCAGACGGAATATCAAGTTTTTCCATGCCAAAATTAACACACCGGTGACTGACGAACATGTCGATTTCCCGAAACGTACCTGGATCAAAAAAGATATCCAACCGTTCGCGGGCGGTCAATTTCCCCTTTTCTTTCTGTTTGGCAACCGCTTTATCACCGCCCATCTTAAGGATCCTGGCTTCGCGCGCTTTAAGATCCTTGATTTTATCTTCGATTATACCCATTACAAAATTCCTTTCATCAATTCATATTGACCTTTTATTTTTTTGGATTCAGATTTTAAATCCGATATTAGATCAATAACATACTTCACTCAAAAATAAACAGAAATGCATCTTGTGCCTTTTAACGGCAAAGTGTTATTCGTCATGATCACTCAAGATGCATTTTAGATTCGCTCTAATCATAGGTATACACCTCGTAGTCTGTTTTTTCACCCAGCAAATGATCGATTTTTTCCTGTGTTCCCCTTCTTTCGTCGCTCATCACCCATGCTCTCCAATTTTCCATGGACTGCCAGCTACTGACCACCAGACTTTCACCCGGACGATCGATTCGTTTAAATGTTTCTCCGGAAATATAACCGGGTTGTTGCATGGCCAGATTTCTAAGTTTTTGAAGTAGCGGCTTTAAAGCTTCAGTCTTGTTTAGCGGTACGATTCGTTTAATGATTATTTTTACTGCCATTTCGCAATCCTCCTTTCATTGGATGCAGGCCCGGTTAAATCAAACGCGGCCCTCATCACTCTTGACGGGTCTTGGCTTGAACTTACCCTAACGTTCGACGTTTTTATTTATGCAACTTTAGCACCTTAATTGTGAATTTTGTGCTTTTTGCGGCAAAACTTTTTTCTTCTCGCCACAAAGTCACCAAGACACGAAGAACGAATAACAAAATAAAATCCTTCGTGTCTTTGTGCCTTGGTGGCAAATATTTTTGGTTCCGGCTTGTCCGGATTAGGGTTTATCGTCCAAAAGATTCAGCAATCGACTTGCAGCGACGGTGGATGCAATAGTCCCGTTTTCAACCTCCTTTATTGTTTCGGGAAGATTTATTTTAACCTCAGGGTTTTGATAAAAACGATCTTTTAGACCTTCTTTAACAAGGGACCACATCCAGTCAACGGCCTGTTTTTTCCGGTTTGCCTTGAGTTCTCCAGTATTCGTAAATGTTCTGTGATATTTTAAAACGCTTTCCCAGATCACATCGATGTCGATCATTTCCAAAGCACTACAGGTCAGAACCGGTGGTGTCCAATTGGGCGACGAAGGCGCTAAAAAGTGGAGTGCCGTTTCATATTGCTTTCTGGCAAATTCCGCTTTCTCAACATTGTCACCGTCGGCTTTGTTAACGGCAACCGCATCGGCAAGCTCGAGAATACCCTTCTTAATGCCCTGTAATTCGTCTCCGGCACCGGCGATCATCAGCACCAAAAAGAAATCGACCATAGATGCCACGGTGGTCTCGGACTGACCCACACCCACGGTTTCAACGATGATAACATCAAAACCGGCGGCTTCACACACAATCATGGTTTCCCGGGTTTTTCGGGCAACACCGCCCAACGTGCCTCCGGAAGGAGAGGGGCGAATAAACGCCCTTTCCTCTACGGCCAGCTTTTCCATACGGGTCTTATCTGCCAGTACACTGCCGCCGCTTCTTTTGCTGCTGGGATCAACAGCAAGGACTGCCACACGATGGCCTTTTTTTTTTACAAGCATTGTGCCGAGGCTTTCGATAAATGTGCTTTTGCCCACACCCGGCACCCCTGTTATACCAAGACGTATGGCCTTTCCTGCATAAGGAAGCAATAGGTCGACAATCGTTTGTGCCAGCCGTTGATGGGCAGGCAGAGAACTTTCGATCACCGTGATGGTCTTGGCGATCAGACGCCGGTCACCGTTCAGAACACCTTGCACATAAAATTGTGGATCTTCGGATATCATCAGTGTTGCTCAAGAACATTCAGAACCTTATTGGCCGAATCGGCGACCACGGTTCCCGGACCGAATACCCCTTTGGCTCCGGCTTGATACAAAAAGTCATAATCTGCCGGAGGAATGACACCGCCGACCACCACCTTGATCTCTTCACCCCCCTTTTCTTTGAGAACATTAATAAGCTGTGGCACCAAAGCCTTGTGCCCCGCAGCCAGGCTCGAAACGCCGACCACATGTACATCGTTCTCCACAGCCATTTGGGCGGCTTCCTCCGGGGTCTGAAACATGGGACCGATGTCCACATCAAACCCGAGGTCTGCAAATGCAGTGGCAATGACCTTGATCCCACGGTCATGACCGTCCTGCCCCATCTTTGTCACCAGTATCCGGGGTCTTCGGCCGTGCTTTTCCTGAAATTCATCTGTCCTTTTTCTAACGGCGGCAAAGATTTCGCTGTCCGCATATTCGTCGGCATATGCACCGGATATGCACTGGGTTGTGGCCACAAACCGGTTGAAAACCTTTTCCATGGCATCTGAAATTTCTCCAACCGTGGCCCGCGCCCTGACAGCAGGAATACAGGCTTCCAAAAGATTCCCGCCAGATTCGGCAGCATGGGTTAAGGCTTCCAGGGTTCTTCGAACTTCATCGTTATCTCTTTTTGCTTTTATCTCTTTTAATCGTGCAACCTGTTCATCACGCACCGTCTCCGAAACTTCGAGTAAATTTTCCAGCGGTTCTTCTTCGACCTGATATTTATTCACACCCACAATCACATCTTTCCCCTGGTCGATACGGGCCTGTTTCCTGACCGCCGCTTCTTCGATACGCATTTTCGGCATGCCGGTTTCAATGGCCTTTGCCATTCCACCGATCTTTTCAACCTCTTCGATGATCTCTCTGGCTGCCTTGATAATGCCGTCGGTCAACGCCTCGACATAATAAGATCCGCCCAGCGGATCAATGGAATGGCAGATCTGAGATTCTTCCTGAATAACAATCTGTGTATTTCTGGCAATTCTGGCGGAAAAATCAGTGGGCAGACCCACAGCCTCATCAAAGGAATTGGTATGGAGCGATTGGGTTCCCCCCAGGGCTGCGGCCATTGCCTCAATGGTGGTTCGAATGATGTTGTTGTACGGGTCCTGTTGGGTCAAACTCCAGCCCGACGTTTGAACATGGGTTCGTAACATGAGAGATTTCGGATTTTTAGGATTGAATTGGCTCATGAGTTCATGCCACAGAAAACGGGCAGCCCTTAACATGGCGATTTCCATAAAAAAATTCATCCCAACACCAAAGAAAAACGAGAGCCTCGGCGCAAATGCATCGATATCCAGTCCCGCCGCAAGAGCTGCTTTCACATACTCGAGACCGTCTGCCAGTGTAAATGCGGTTTGAAGAACAGAGTCGGCACCGGCTTCCATCATGTGATAGCCGCTGATACTGACGGTGTTGTATTTGGGCATGTTTTTGGAGCAATATCCAATAATGTCGGAAACAATCCGCATGGAAGGTTCCGGTGGATAGATATAGGTGTTTCGGGTCAGGTATTCTTTTAGAATGTCGTTCTGTATGGTTCCTCCCAATTGTTCATGCTTTATGCCCTGCTCCTCTGCGGCAACGATATATCCCGCCATTACCGGAAGAACCGCACCGTTCATGGTCATGGAAACCGTGATCTTGTCCAGGGGAATCTGATTAAAAAGGATCTTCATATCCTCCACAGAATCAATGGCCACACCGGCCTTGCCGATATCACCCGTTACCCTTGAATGATCCGAATCATACCCTCTGTGGGTTGCAAGATCAAACGCCACAGAAAGCCCGGTTTGCCCGGCGGCAACGTTCCTCCTGTAAAATTCATTGGACTCTTTGGCTGTGGCAAAACCCGCATACTGCCGGACGGTCCAGGGTCTTCCGGCATACATGGTGGCCATGGGTCCTCTGACATAGGGCGCAAAACCCGGCAGCGTGTTGACATGCGGCATCCCTTCAATGTCTTCCGCCGTATACAAAGGTTTGACCATAATCCCTTCAGGAGTTTTCCAGTTCAGATCCTCAAGGGGTCTTCCTCTTAACTGTTTGGTGGCAAGATCTGTCCATTTTTCCAAATCAGGATGTTCTGCCATGGCATTCTCCTTTTTCAATGACTGAATTATTCATAACTTGGTTGGTGTCCATCCATAAATGGTCTTTTTGCCCAATCTCTACGTTATGCTCAAAAAATAGTCCTCGGAATATTATACATATGCCTGTGGTTATTTTTTTCGCGTGCCTTGACATTGAACAAAAATCCTCATTTCTGGATGGACACTATTTAGATTTTAATTCTTTTATACATATCAACTTCAATGGAGCTTAAGGTATGATTAAATTTTTAACTGGAAACTGTCTGAGTGGATTAGGGATCGTCATGAAAGAGCCATAATCGATCTGATTTAATGCTAAAATATACTCATAAAAAAAATTGTCCTTATCCATTGTCCGGGCAGGCTCTTTCATTACGAACCCTAATCCACGAGTTTTTTCAGTAAAAATTTAATTATTCCTGAAGCGATCTCCTCTCAATAATAAGTTATCTCTCACACAATTCAACCAGAACACCGTTGGTCGCTTTGGGGTGCAAAAAAGCAATTTTTGCACCGCCTGCGCCCTTTCTCGGCTTCTCATCAATAAGGCGTATCCCTTTTTCCTTCAACTCTGCCAGCGCTTCTTCAATATTTTCAACGCGAAAGGCAATATGGTGTACCCCTGGCCCTTTTTTCTCTAAAAATTTTGCAACCGGGCCGTCAGGAGCGGTGGATTCCAAGAGTTCCACTTCACTTTCTCCAACCGGAAAAAAGGCGGTCGTTACTTTTTGCTCCTCTACGGTTTCGGTTCCCTCAAAATGAAGCCCCAGTGCATCTGTCCACAAGCTTTTGCCATCTTCGATACTGTTTACTGCAATTCCAAGATGGTCAATCTTTAATATTTTCATGAAAACCTCCTCTTTTAATATTGATGATCGATGATTGATGATTGAAACTTTTTGTTTAGAAGCTGTTTCAAAACCTTCCATTCGTTGGATTGAAATGCCCTCAAACGGTCGCTGAGCATGGAAACTGACTTTTTACGAAACCATCAATTTTCAATCTTTGAATTTTTTCATCACCCGCCCAAATCCCGGCATGGCATTTTTTATGGTATGGTCATCCACGCAAAACGCGATTCTGAAATGACCCGGACCTCCAAAGCCGCTTCCGGGCACGGTAAGGATCAACTCTTTTTGTAATTCTTTCACAAATGTTACATCATCAGGAACAGGCGTTTTTGGAAAAAGATAAAAAGCGCCCGGCGGTTCGACGAAATCATAGCCGCAATCTGCAAGACCTTTACACAAAAGGTCTCTTTTCCGGGCATAGGCGGAAATGTCCACACTTGATCCTTGAAGAGAGGCAACGATTCGCTGCATCAGGGCAGAAGCGTTAACAAACCCTAAAATTCTGTTGGCCAGTGCCATCCCCCCCATCAGTTCTTTATTGAATGAAGCTTCGGGATGAACCGCCAGATAACCGATTCGTTCGCCGGGGATGGAAATATCCTTGGAATATGACGTAGCAATAATGCTCTCCGTGTAACTTCTGAATATGCTGGGGACCGTGTATCCTTCGTAAACAATTTTACGGTAAGGTTCATCCGATATCAGATACAATGTCCGGTTCAGCCTTTTTCCTTTATCCTTTAAAAGCGTTCCGAGTTCATCGAGGCTCTCTTTTGAATAGATCTGGCCTGTGGGATTGTTGGGTGAGTTGATCAGGATAGCCTTTGTCTTCTCGGTAATGGCCGCATGAATTGCGTTAATGTCCAGAGAAAAATCGGGTTTTGTCGATACGGTTTTTAGAATCCCGCCATGATTATCAGCATAAAATTGATACTCGACAAAATAAGGCGCCGGCGTAATGACTTCGTCGCCAGGGTCAAGAATTGCTTTTAGAATAACGTTCAGTGCGCCGGCAGCGCCACAGGTCATGATCACATCGTTTTCCGAAACCTGAACCTGCTGCTCTCTGCACAGATACTCAGCCACGGACTTTCGGACATGGAGATACCCGATATTGGGCATATACCCATGGTCTCCACCGGCCAAGGACATTACCGTTTTTTTGAGTACCTCCCTGAATATTTCGGGAGGCTCCAGATTTGGATTGCCGAGACTGAAATCAAACACATTCTCAGCACCGTGCTCAGCCCTAAGTCGTGCACCCTCTTCAAACATTTTACGGATCCATGAAGATCCGGACATTTTGGTTTTTATATGCGTTGCAATGGTCATGTTAAAATCATAAATGGTTTTTTTAGAAAAACAATAATTATCTGATATCGTAGAACATAAATTCGCGGTATTTTTATGTTGCTCCCATGGAATAATGGAGAGAGCAAATCGAACCAAAATAGTCAGTATATAGATATTATGATAGGGGTTGCAAGCTATTTTTGAAAAATTCTTTTTTGAATTCCCCAAATTTTCCTTTACATATGGCAGTCCGCAGTTGTCGTATCAGGTTCATGTAGTAGTGAACATTATGGATGGTATTTAGACGATAAGCAAGCAGTTCTTTTGACAGATAAAGGTGGCGAAGATAAGCTCTTGAATAATTCCGGCAGGTATAACAGGTGCATCCTGATTCTATGGGATCGATATCATTTTTAAATCGCGCATTAGAGATATTTATGGTGCCGGTTTTTGTGAACATTTGGCCGTTTCTTGCATTCCTTGTGGGAAGGACACAGTCGAACATGTCGGCACCAAGGGCCACAAGCGCCACAATATCCTCAGGGGTCCCCACACCCATGATATATTTCGGTTTTGTATCCGGCAGCATCGGCAGGGTAAAATCAGCCATTTCAAGCATAAGGTCTTTGGGTTCCCCAACACTGAGTCCGCCGATGGCATACCCATCAAAGTCGATGTTCAACAAATCATGGGCAGACATTTCTCTAAGATCCTTGAACATACCGCCCTGAACAATACCAAACAGGGCGTTTTTCTCATTTTTAAAGGCATCCTTGCATCTTTTCGCCCATTGTGTGGTCAGCTCAAGCGCTTTTTGGGCATCACTTTTTTCAACAGGATATTTTATGCATTCGTCAAGACACATCACTATGTCGGATCCGAGACACAGCTGTATCTCCACGGATTTTTCCGGGGTTAACATATGTTGGGAACCATCGATATGGGATTGGAATAACGCCCCTTCGTTGGTCACTTCTCTGAGCTTTGCAAGGGAAAACACCTGAAAACCGCCACTGTCGGTTAAAATAGGGCCGTCCCAGTGCATAAAACCATGGAGACCGTTAAAACTGCGGATCACATCACAACCCGGCCTGAGATATAAATGATAGGTATTCCCAAGGATGATCTGCACACCACAGGCTATAAGTTCCTCAGGGGACAGTGACTTTACGGTACCCAGCGTTCCCACCGGCATAAAAATGGGTGTTTCCACTTCACCGTGTGCGGTTTGCAAAATTCCCGCCCTTGCCCGTGTGGTTTTACATTCCGCAATTATATTGAAATCAAACATAAAATTATAGGTTATAGTTCCTTAGTCGTAAATTTTGTGCTTTGTCTGGCAAAAAATAAAAATCAATCACGAAAGCAC
>RCNC010002972.1_pt1 | contig 11156 bp, 11 predicted proteins | sample 2041301 | NCBI WGS metagenome assembly RCNC01 (sample SAMN09708231, study PRJNA481090) | Marine sediment metagenome, whole genome shotgun sequencing project. | biome: marine sediment; feature: ocean; material: sediment; isolation source: Sewage treatment plant 13A marine sediment (STP13A) ... | reverse complement strand
CCCTCGTAGCCTGGAGGAAGCAATAAGTATTTACCACCTTTTCCTTTATCAGGTCCGGCGTTGCCAATATCTGTTAGCCAGCGCTGCCAGCCATCATCAACTATACCCAGAACATTTGCAGGAGTTTCAACCACAGTAGGACCATCTTTTTTAAGATCCGTATGTGCTGAAGCATAAACGCTCTCGGTGTTGTATGTCAGGCCAATAGCTCCAACTTTTCCTACTCCAGTCTCAGTATAGATCTGTATATCGCTTGGGTTCTTCCAACCATAATCTCTGATGTGAGCCTCAAATATTGCATTTACTGAGGTCATCGGCATAAACTCAAGATAGGCCTGCGTTGCCCTTTGTCTGTCCAGTTGATCAAAGGCCTTATCGATGGTGGCTTCAGTTGGAAAACCTCCTTTGTATTCCAGAGTACCGATAGGAGACTCCGTTTTGGCTGTTGTGTTAGGGTAATTATCTTGTTGTTCAGATATCTCTCCAGGTGATTGTTTAGTAGCTTCTTCAGTCACAGATTTTTCTTTTGTTTCCTGACAACTAAAGAACAGAGCCGCAATAGCTAACACAAGTATTACATTTAAATTTTTCATATTGCAATTTATTACTTTTTCAATTTTAAAAACTCAATCTGATTTTATATAGTCGGCTAAAATTGCACCGTCTCAAATTTCTTCTCAAGCGGTGTACCTTTGTAAACTATATCTTTAGCCGTATTTCCATTCAAAGTTGCAGCAGGTCCATAATAACGGAAGATCATATAATACCCGTCTTTTGTAACAGGCATCCAATAGGTTCCGTCTTTAGGATCTTCCATACTGAAGGTAAATGTTACATTACCGTTTTTATCTGGTTTGGTGTTAAATGCATTATAGGCTTGAATATTATTTCCTCCAATGTCTGCTGGATTCAATGGCAAGAACGTGTCTGAACCATATCTTGTCACTGACCAGAATAGCTCAACACCAGGTGTGAATGGTACTGTGATCACGAATGGGCCATTTGCACCCGCATGTGGTACTCCTTCTGCGGTTACTGGTATATTCTGATAGTAAGCATGATGCACTGGAAATCCTAGATGACCTAATAAAGTTCCTGATGCTCTAATTTTAGGACTTCCTCCAGCAGGATCGTCAACCGCTTCAAACATACCTACATTGCCACTAACACCACCAGCTGCCATAAATGCTTTTATGCTTTCGAAAGTTGCTTTGTGAACTTCCGGCGTATATTTTTTAGCAGCTTCTGCCATAAGGGCTTCTGTCTGAGGATAGGAGTTATTGTTATCAATAACATATTGAATAAGTGCTAGCGTATTATTCGGGTCAACCAGCTCATTTTCTCCAGCTGTACCTTCTATACTTGCCAATCTTCTAATGTCATCCGCTTTTTTCTCTCCTGTAATTTCAAATGATTGGGTACGAATAAAAACAAACGGGAACATGGCATTGGTTCTAATCACCGCCTTACCTTCTGGTAATTCACCTGTATAATCTACATGTGCTATAACATATTGTCGTGCTTCCGGTCCTGTGACCTCAGCAAATATGGCTTGATGTTCCATATCAAACACTTCCAGACTGGAGTATCGATCATCTCTTGCTGGGGTATTAACTACCACTGGGCCATTTCTTAAATCTGCAACCGCTTTTGTGTAAAAATGATCTAAAGCTGGCGTAATCACAAAGGATTTATAATCGGCTATCGGTGGATTATCAAAGTTATTGTACCCAAACTCTTCAATATGTTTCATTTGTAAACCCATATGATGGGAAATTTTATACCCAACATATTGCCAATCGGGCAAATTTTCCATAGGATCAACTTTTGCTACTTCTTTAGTAACCTCTTCTGTTACTACGGTTTCTTTTTCTTTGGTTTCCTTGCAGCTAAAAACTAGTGCTACTAGAATTAATGGTAAAACGAATTTTAACTTTTTCATGATTTTTTTACTTTTTAAAAAATTCTGCGACACCAATTTGTCCATGACGCAGTATAGATATTGAGATTGATTCTCCAATTTTGGCTGTTTTAATATACTCTCTAATCTGAAATAATGAGTTATTATCTTTAATTTTTATACCTCCTATTTTGAGAATGATATCGCCTCCAATTAAAACTTCAGAACCATTAATATTTGCAGGAATATAACCACCTTTAAGGCCAATTAAACTTCCGGAACCTTTCGATGACACTGCAATGATAAGCAGCCCTGATTGTTGTGGCACATTTAAGGCTGCAGCTATGTCATCACTTATTAGTATAGATTCTATGCCACCCCAAAGGCTTGGCTCTTCCATTAATAATTTTTTAGCAATGTTTGATGACATAACAAATCCTATACCTTCAAAGCCACCAGATTCGGTATATATTCTACTTGCAATACCAATCACTTCTCCTTTCATATTGAACATAGGGCCACCTGAATTCCCTGGATTAATTGCTGCATCTGTTTGAAGAAATTCAATCTCAATAAAATCATTGCTTAAGTTTTCTGGCTGATAACGTCCACTTAATATTCCTCGTGATAGTGATTGTTTAAAGCCGTGTGGAGCTCCTAAAACAAAAACATCTTCTCCTACTTGAGTCTTATCTGAGTCGCCTATTTTTACTACTTTTTTTTGTTTCAATTGAAATTTGGTTCCTATCTTAATAAGAGCGACATCTGCTTGTGGATTGGAGGAAATTACTTCGGCTTCATAAACGTCACCATCAAGAAATTCTACTTCAACCAAATCTGCAGAATGAACAACATGAGCAGCTGTCCAGATCATACCATCCTTGGATATAAGAACACCAGAACCTAAAGAAGCCTCAGCAACCTTTTGAATTTTTCCATCAATACTTTGGGAAGACATGTTTAAAACATTAATTACTACTACCGATGACTTAACTTCATTGTATAATTCGCTTAACTTTTGTGAATAGCCAGATAACGAAATGAAGAGAATAAATATGAATGTTGTTATTTTTAGCATTTTAGTATTCATTATAAAAGGTTCTTGTAATTAATTAAATTCCCAGCCAAATCCGCTTGTGAATATGTAATCCACATCACTACCAGCGATGGCAGGTTTGTTATCATAGTTTAAAGAGAATCCTAGTTTTATATAAAAATCCAGAGGAAGGTCGTATTTTAAAGATAAGTTATAATCTGTTCTAATACGACCTTTCTCCGAGATACTAGGGTAAAACTTTATATCTGTTTCCAGATCAAAATCTTCTACGTCGAACATATTAAATGACCCAATTAAAAAGCCTTCTGTTGAGTTTTTATCTAAGGTTGAATCAACATATTGTTCTATATTAAATGCGAAACCTACGGCCAATCCAAAATAGAGTTTATTAGTACTTGCAAGAAATTTCCCAATTCCAACACTGGGGCTTATCCGAGCATCAATAGCTTGTTCTGTATTTGAAAGAAAGTCGGCAAATCCAATTAAATACAGATTTCTTGGCATAAGCCTAACGAACTGTATATTTGCCTCTGTCCTGCTTGTTTTGTCTGCGTCTTCTTGATCAGAATTAAGCGTGTTTACGGAACCTTCAAATAACCATAATTCGCTGTTATAGACTAGCTTACCCCCAATAGAAAATTGAGCGGATTTATTTGCTTTTGCATAATTATAACTCAAGTCAATTAATGCCCTAAAGCGTTGAATAAATTTATCGTTTATATCTTGAAGTGCCATTACCTCAACGATTTCAAACTCCTCTTTTGTGTTATCATCTAGGGTGATGGTGATTTTTTCATCCACATTAGATCTAATATAACCAACGCGACGGCGATTGTCGGTTAAAAGAACCAAACATCTACGCTGCATTATTAGTTGACTTACTTTATTAAATTCTACATTAAAATCCTTATCGCTATATGCAGTCTCTATCGTTAGAATTCCTTTATCAATCAGTTTTAGTTCTCCTACTAGTCGATCTCCACTTTTAAGTGTTATGGTATCGTTTTGTGAATATATGGTAGCGTAAAAAAGTAAGCTAAACATTAAAATAAATGATCTACTAATCATTTTATAAAATTTCAAGTTGCTATCTAAAAATCTAATGTTCAAGACAAGGGGTGTTTAAAAAAAAATTGACTCTCATTTCTTATTTCGAATTATTCAATTTAAAAAAAGCATCTTATTTTTTTATTCTTCTAAATGTTGAACCATTAAGTCCACATATTTTTTTGCTGTTTTATAAGCCTTTTTTGGGTCATCTAAACTAGTAGTAACAACAGCAACCAACTGATTTTCTGTTGCTTCGTCCAAATTGTAAAATACAGTTTCTAAAACATATTTTGTGTCGATATATGTTGAAGACCCCGTTGGAATATAACCTCCAAAAGAATTATAATAGGACCCATAAGCATAAGGGGACCTATAATAATTATAGAATCCTCCATAATAACCAGGATAATAATTATTGTAACCTCCTCCAACATAAATTCCACTCGTTGTTGTTCTCACGGTTTCTTGCTTATCCTTAATTACTGCTACGACAATAGCATTAAAGCCTTCATTATTCAGTATTTCCTTGATTAATGCCATGCGTTCTTCAGACATCTCTTTATTAGGATAAATTTTAGGTGCTTTAGTGTAACTTTCGGTAGTTTTTATACCACGTGCACGCAGTGCATTTGCAATTTCAATTTCAAAAGCCAAACGAGCTTGAGTATTAGCAGTACGCGCTATTACGAGCACATTTTTTTTCTTAAAAAGATCAACTACAGAAGGTTCAGCTTTCCAAGCGTCCAATACTTTAGTACTAGAGCAATTTTGAAGAAAAACAGCAAAGATTAGAATTAGTGAGATTTGTTTAAATTTTTTCATTTCGTTTTTGTTAATAGTAATTAATTTCAACTCATATATGTGGCAAAATTACGTATTATTAGAATATCGTAATTAAGCGCAATAAAACTGGTAAATGACCTCAAAATGTGACCGCAAATCGCCTCCAATGCAATATTTTAATTCATTTATTCATTGATACCCCATCGTTTATATGCACCCCTTAAAAATTCAGCATATATTTCAGTATGTAATGTAAAGCGTTCTTCGCTTAACATTTCTTGTAGATCAACGTTTTGCTTTGCAATAAATTTATTCAATTCCTCTTTAAACTCTTCTTTGGTAAAGCCTTTGTCCAAATCGTCCAAACGCGATATTTTAGATATATAATAGAAAATGATTGCATAATAATTATCTAATTCTTCTTCAGTGAATTCCATTCTATGTATTTCTTTATGAAACCACATTTGAAGGTTGTCTTTTTCATCCGGTGTAAATATTTGGACTTTGCGTTCTTCTTTATTAAGTTCTTGAGATTGAATAGTTGAAAAAGTAAATAGAAATGATAATAACAACAGGTAAGTCAGTTTCGTCATGGTAAAAAGATTTAGTTTAAATATTATTTTTAAATGCAATTTAATAATTTTTCAGTTTTTTTATTCCTATTGCCACTACAAATTCTATAAATGTATCAAAATGAAATGCTTTAGATAGGTCTATTTTCAAGAATTCTGATTTTTCACGTAATATTATTTTCATAGTTCCTCAATCAGCAAGATATTCTCTGGTATGATATACATTTTACATCATCGTCCTCTTCAAGTTTACTCATAATCATTCTCTGTGCCTAAATTGCATATAAAGGAGCAGGTTACATTACAAAATAAGATAAATTAGTCAAATATAATGCCATAGATTAACTATGGCATTTCTATGTACTTATATTTTTTCTAACTAATCTATTTTCTCTGCGTTCTTTTTCTTCAATAATCCTGTTGTTACTAATAACTGAATTTGAAATAGCACAACGAATTTAAACCAAAAGGTCATGGCAATTGAAAGCATAAACGGATGTATAGGATGCGAAGAATGTAATAAAAGCTACCCAACGGATGTTATAAGGCTAAATCCCGATTCCAAAAAGGCTGAAATTTTATATCCCGAAGACTGTCAAATATGTCATTTGTGTCGAATGTATTGCCCAGTGGATGCCATCACCATTTCACCTGAAAAAACCATACCAGTAATCGTATCATAGGGGTGAACATGAAAAAAGAAATCTATATATCAAAGTTATTGCCATTAGGAATTGCTTTTATTGGAATTCCTGTTTTACTATATGTTCTAGGAGATTTTCCAAAGCGGAATTTTCTTATAAAATCGTATGCAAAAACGTACGCAGTTTTTGGATTTATTATTATTAATATAATAAGTACAAATTAGTCATAAATTTTAAATCTTCAGTTAATTAAAATACTAAGACACCCAAATTCTATATTTCATTTCCACTCCTGAAAAATAATAATTGATTATTCTAATGATTTTTCAGTATGTTCAATTTGTCTTTAATTTTATTAAAAATAATATCTACAGATTCGTCAATAGAATTTAATTCTGTTAATTCTATATCTGGGTTTTGAGGAGCTTCATAAGGAGCGGTAATCCCTGTCATATTATTTATTTCTCCAGATCTCGCTTTTTTGTACAAGTCTTTAACATCTCTCTGCTCGCATACTTCTAAGCTCGTGTTTACAAATACTTCAATAAAATTATCAGCTCCTACGGTTCCTTTAATAAGTTTTCTATCTTTTATATAAGGTGAAACAAAAGCAGCCAGCACTACAACCCCGGCATCAACAAATAATTTAGAGATCTCTCCAATCCTTCTATTATTCTCCGACCTATCTTCTGGAGAAAACCCAAGACGTCTATTTATACCTCTTCTCACATTATCGCCATCTAGGACATAAGTACGGATATTATCATTAAACAAAAGTTGCTCTAACCCATTGGCTATGGTAGACTTTCCTGCTCCAGATAACCCAGTAAAAAGAATCATAAATGAATTATGACCATTCATTTTTCTTCTTTCATCACGTGATATTTTGTATTGATGATTTTTAATATTTTTATTCATACCAAAAAGAATAATCCATGTTTAGTTACTAACTTTTTCAAGATTTATTAGCTATTTCTTTAGATGCTAAAAAATAATTATTTAATAAATTTTCCTTGTTATAAATCATTGACCTGCCAGTTTCTATATCAATCACATCAATTCCTGCAGCTTCACATATGGCTTGTCCTGCGGCAGTATCCCATTCCATTGTAGGCGCAAATCGAGGATATAAATGAGCTTTCCCTTCTGCTACCAAACAGAATTTCAACGAACTTCCTTTTGATATAAATTCAACATTATCGTAGTCCTCTTTTAAACTATCGATAAAAACATTTGTATCATTATTCAAATGAGATCTACTCCCGATAATCTTTATGTTTTCTTTTGAATGCTGACAAGGAGAAATTATATCTGCAATATCAAAAAGTCTGGCTTCAAATTTTTCAGAATTTACATTGCTCAATTTATATGCGATTGACTTGTTTTCATTTGTATAATACAGCTCGTTTAAAACAGGTGTATAAATAACCCCAAACCTTGTAACTCCATTTTCAATCAAAGCTATATTAACAGTAAACTCCCCGTTTTTTTTAATAAACTCCTTAGTGCCATCTAAAGGGTCTACCAACCAACATGAAGTCCATATTTTTCTAATAGAATAATCTAATTGTTTAGTTTCCTCACTTATAATGGGGATTCCTGTTTTTTTTAAATACGATAGAATAACGTTGTTGGCAATAATATCGGCTTCGGTTAATGGCGATTCATCTTCTTTATAGTCAATCTTAAAATCTCGATTATAAACTTTCAATATCTCCCGTCCAGCATTCAAAGCGGCTTTAATAGCTATATTTAGTTTAGAACCCTCCATTTAAAAAATCAATTGAATTTATAGTCCGTATCTCTCACATACTTTACAAAAAGCATGGTTAGTACATAGTCTTTATATTGGGAGGCATCCATTCCGCCTCTTAACTCGTCACAGCTTGTCCAAAGGGAGCTATATAATTCGGGTTTTTTTATTGCCATTTTCTCCTTAACTATCTTTTTATTAAACAAATAAAACGTCTCTATTGAGTCGCTTATTAATGCTTTAGCGATGCGAGTAAAGTTACAAATCTAATAACAGATATTAAAGGGTTATTTAGATTGAAATTATTAATTTCGACTATCATTATGAACTACTAATTAGTAGTAGCAACCTGCCAAAACAGACGAAGGTGCTTTAACAATGAGCCTAGCAAAGGGAAAAATATGTATAAACCAATCCAATTCATTAGTACTAAAATCAATTCTCTTAAGTTAAGTCATTCGCTTAAGAAGAAGTTTAAAGTCTATTTAGACCTTGACATGATTTGTTACTTGTTGTTTTGTTTCAAGGAAGTTCAGATTTTAGTGAAGAAATTAGCTCTGGGAAATATCCAGAATATGAAAAGTATCAAAAACGTGTATCACGGTTTATTCCATGGAAATCTAAATTGTAGTTAAGTGTAAAAAAGGAGTGTGTTTAATCTTATTTTTATGATATATTTAAAAAAGCTACTGTAATGGTTAAAGAAACTACTGTATACATCTTAGATGACCCAGTTCCGCAAGGAAAGGTTTAAGCCACTTCTTACGAGCGTCTGGGTTTAATGCGCTTTCATTTATTTAGTGAGTAATTTTATTATTCAAATTGGCTTATAATCTCACAAATACTTTTTAATCACTTTGCTACTATTCAATACAACTAATGTGTTATTGACTTTTATGATTTATAATCTTATTTTTATGAGATATTTAAACCAACAATCCAATAATTAACCAAATGAAAAAAAACAACAATTTAGTACTTATCATAATGGCGGTTATGCTTATTTCGACAAGTTATGCTCAAGAAACAAAAGTAGGTGTGCGTCTAGGTATTGGACTACCCAATTTAAAAAGTGCTGATGATAATGTTTACAGTAAAGATTATTCTAGCGTTACTGGCTTTGACGGTGGCTTCTTTTTAGATTATGGCTTAACAGAAAACTTTTCTATAAAAACAGAATTAGCGTTTGCCAGAAAAGGTGGTGAGCGCAACGGTATACAACCCATTCCGCCTTCACAACTAGATCCACAATTATCACAAATTACCCAAGGTGCTGTGGTTTATGCAAGTTTCGATAACCAAGCGGTTTTTTCATACATAGAAATCCCTGTTTTAGCTAAATATGAATGGCATTTAGATGATAAATGGGGTGTTTACGTAAATGCAGGACCTTATGTAGATTTTATAATCGATCCTAAACAAGAAACTTCAGGTACTAGTCAATTGTATTATGATGAATCTGGCACTATGCCTGTTCAAGTTCCCTTTAATGTAGGTACTGATGATAACCCAAATTTTATTTTAGTTGACCTCCCAGCACAGGATTTTAATGCTACTACAGATATAAATAACGATTTAGCAAATATGGATTTTGGTGCTATGTTTGGCGTTGGTGCGAGTTACCAAATTTCTGAAACAGGAGAACTTTTGTTTGATGCCAGAGGGTCTTATGGTTTTATTCCTTTACAGAATGATACCGATACTTATGGAACAGTTCATATGGGTAGTTTTACCTTTTCGTTAGGATATGCCTACACGTTAAAAAACAAACGCAAAAGGAATAAATCTGATGATTAACTAATCGCCATAAATATGAAAATAAAAAAACCTTGAAGCGTTAATTCTTCAAGGTTTTTTTTGATATTTATAGCGTTAAATAAAAACACCTAAAGTATTTCATGTCTCAAGAAAAAAAGCAAAGTAAGAAGGGCGTATTAATGCCACCTGCTGTGGGCTATTCTTTTCAGATTTTATTAGGTTTTATTTTTAAGTATACCATTTCTCTTAGATTTTCTTTTCGTTTTTTTCTAATGGTTATTGTTAATCTAATCAATTGGCCATTTAGAACTTATGAGCGCCTATTAATTAATCCTAAATATAAAAAGTACGCCTCTACAGAAAGTCCGATTTTTATTTTAGGACACTGGCGAAGTGGAACAACCCACCTTCATAATTTGTTGTGTAAAGACCCTCAAATGGGTTATACAACTACCTATCAAAGTGTTTTTCCGGATACTATATTTAATAAGCTGGGTAATTTTTTATTTGAAGGTTTTACCAGAGTTCTGATGCCAGGAAAACGTGCTGGAGACAATGTGACTTTAGGAACAAAACTACCTCAAGAAGAAGAGTTTGCTTTAGGTGATAAAACACCAATATCTTTCTATTATTTTTGGATGTTTCCCAGAAATATTAAATTGTTTTACAAGCGCTTTATAAGATTTGAAGGTATTGATAATGCAGCAAAGGAGCGATGGAAAGCCAATTATAAATTATTAATTACAAAGTCACTTAAAAATACAAATACGCAATTATACCTTTCGAAAAACCCATCGAATACTGGGAGAATAGAGGTGTTGTTGGAGATGTTTCCCAATGCTAAGTTTATACATATTCATCGAAACCCGATAGAGGTATTCTTGTCTACTCAAAATTTTTTTACAAAAATGTTACCACATTTACAGCTTCAGAATATTTCACAAAAGGAAATTACTGATGAGGTTGTGCATTTATATAAGCAACTCATGACCGATTATTTTGAGCAGAAATCTCGTATTCCAAAGGGGAATTTGGTAGAAGTATGTTTTGAAGAACTTGAGAATAAACCAATGCATGTTGTGAAACATGTGTATTCAGAACTCAATATTTCCGGGTTTGAACGTGCTGAATCCAATATCCATGATTACGTTAACAGCATGGCCTCTTATAAAAAGAATAATCACATTATATCCAAACAACAGTTGGATATTTTGACAGAGGCTTTTCAGTTCGCCATGACAGAATTAAATTATTCCATTCCATTAAATTTAGATATCATTTAAGATGAAATATAAATCCTCTATTTTCATATTAACTGTTATAATAAGCCTTTGCCAATGGTCTATGTATGCTCAAGAGGATTGGAAATTAGCAAAAGATTCTGATGATATTAAGGTGTATACTAAACCGGTAGCAACGTCAGATTTTAAAGCCTTTAAGGCAGAAATGATTATCGATCAAGATATACATGCTTTTTTGAGTTTGTTGTACGATATAGATGATTTAGATGTTTGGGGTTATAAATTAAAAGACACTGAACTGTTAGAACGCAAGGGAGATTCTATGCAAATTTATTATGCAGTTACCAAGGCACCATTTCCTTACAAAAATCGAGATGGCGTTTATTTAAATAGTTTTA
>RCNC010002971.1_pt1 | contig 11157 bp, 12 predicted proteins | sample 2041301 | NCBI WGS metagenome assembly RCNC01 (sample SAMN09708231, study PRJNA481090) | Marine sediment metagenome, whole genome shotgun sequencing project. | biome: marine sediment; feature: ocean; material: sediment; isolation source: Sewage treatment plant 13A marine sediment (STP13A) ... | reverse complement strand
CAAGGCAGCAAATAATATGATTTTAAATCCTTCTTTATGGAACATTATGTAGTCAAAAATAAATAAATAAAAATAAAAGGAGTTGCAAATATAACACTATCTAATCTATCCAAAAAGCCGCCATGTCCAGGTAATAAATTGCTACTGTCTTTTATTCCTGCTTGTCTTTTAAACATAGATTCAATTAAATCACCAAGCACACCAAAAATGCTCACGATAATTGCTATCGTAAACCATTGAAGGGGTTGAATGCTCGTGCAGTAATTGGCTACGAAATAGCCTGCGATAAAAGTAAAGATAAAACCTCCCAGGAACCCTTCAATTGTTTTATTTGGAGAAACCCGACTAATTAATTTGTGTTTACCAAAATTCTTACCGATTAAGAATGCGAACACGTCATTACTCCAAATCAAAATAAAAATTCCAATGATGATTGAAGTATCAAAAATACCATCAAAATTCAAATACGGAATTTTTATCAGGAGCGAAAAGGGCAGGGCTACGTATATGAGCGTCAAAAAATTTACTGCCAAATATTGTTTGGCAATTTTTCTGGATGATACCAAAGCAAGAATAAATGAAAAATACACAGCTGTCAAAAAAATGGAAAGTGTGATTTTTTTAGATAGATCATCTTCAAAAACAATCAAATTATTATTGGAGATGACCGCGGTAAAGAAAGATGTAATTCCTAATGCATAAGGGTAAATACTTTTAAGTTCCAGTATCTTAATAAATTCGTAAATGCAAATAAGCATGAAGACCAAAAACAAACTATAAAAAAATAAAGCCCCTAAAAGAGACGACGAAATGACCAGGGCCACATAGATAAGACCAAAAATAATTCGTTTGGTAAAATTGTTCATCTAATTATAAATCTTCTAGTAAGAGTAAATATAGCGATTTGGAATTAGTATGGCCATAACTCATAAAATCTGTTTCTGATTTATTTATAATATAATCTTTTATTGAGCTGATGATCGTGGGGGCATTCTTTTCTGAACGATTTCTAATTCCGGATATTCCGTCTCTTGAATCTTTAGTAATCTGGCTTGTTCTTGCACAAACAATAAAGTTCAACGGAAGATCTTTAAGTTTTTTGTCCTTTAACTGTTTTGAAGAAAATAAAATGCTTCCGTCATTTGCAATCAAACATTCACAGTAAGATAAAAAAGGCAAGGAAGGGATTATTTTTGTCGTTTTGGCACTATTTATTTTGGTAAGAAGTTCTTTAAGATTTTCATCAAATGAAACAACGTTATTCCATTGATTCTCTTGCAAGACTTGTATCAAATTCTTTTCCAACTCATCAAGATCCGAACAATATAAAAATTTACCCCCTTTATGAATAAATTTCTTAACAAATAACTCATCAACAGACAATTCTTCATCTTGATGATTATCCTTATGTTGTTCCTCTTTTTGAGAAATTTTAACTATTTTTTTTAAAAATTTATCAAAAAAACTCATAAGCAAATTGTATGAATCAAATGTACAAAAACACTTTGATTAATTCGGGTTTTCCTCAGTAATTTCCTTATCAGATTTGTCCTTTTCAGATTTATCTTTTTCAGGTTTATCCTTTTCAGATTTGCCTTTTTCAGATTTATCCTTTTCAGGCGCAGAAACTACTTTCTTATCCACTTCAGGTTCAATTGCGAAAGGTCTTGGGCCAAAGATTGTTTTAAGGTCGCCCTCAAATATAACCTCCTTTTCAACTAAAATTTCCGCTAATTCGATAAGTTTATGTTTGTTGTCCTCAAGTATTTTAATGGCTCGTACGTATTGTTTTTCGATGATTTTAGAAATTTCTTCATCAATAGTCCTGGCTGTGTGTTCACTATAGGGTTTTGTAAAACTATATTCATTTTGACCGCTTGAATCGTAATAAGTGAGATTACCTATTTTATCATTAAGTCCATAAATACTTACGATAGCTCTTGCCTGGCGCGTTACTTTTTCAAGATCGTTTAAAGCACCGGTTGAAATTTTATCAAACATCACCCTTTCTGCCGCTCTTCCACCAAGAGTTGCACACATTTCATCCAACATTTGATCGGTTTCAACGATTTGTCTTTCTTCTGGTAAATACCAGGCGGCTCCTAGAGATTTCCCTCTTGGTACAATGGTTACTTTTACCAATGGCGCTGCGTGTTCAAGCATCCAACTCACAGTGGCATGACCCGCCTCGTGGTAAGCAATTGTGTTCTTCTCTTTTGGCGTTATGATCTTATTTTTCTTTTCCAAACCACCAACAATTCTGTCTACAGCATCGAGGAAATCCTGATGATGCACACTCTTTTTGCTTTTTCTGGCTGCGATCAATGCAGATTCATTACAAACATTGGCAATGTCAGCCCCAGAAAAGCCTGGAGTTTGTTTGGATAAGAAATCCAGGTCAACATCCTTTGCCATTTTCAAAGGCTTTACATGTACTTCAAATATTTCTTTTCTTTCGTTTCTATCTGGTAAATCAACATAGATCTGTCTGTCAAATCTACCTGCCCTCATCAAAGCTTTGTCAAGAACATCTGCTCTGTTTGTTGCAGCTAAAACAATGACGTTAACGTCAGTTCCAAACCCATCCATTTCTGTAAGCAACTGATTGAGCGTATTTTCTCTTTCATCATTTCCACCCGTAATGCTGTTTTTTCCTCTCGCTCTACCAATGGCATCTATTTCGTCAATAAATATGATAGAAGGTGATTTGACAGCCGCCTGTTTAAACAGGTCCCTTACTCTGGAAGCTCCTACACCAACAAACATTTCAACAAAATCAGAACCTGATAATGAAAAGAAAGGCACTCCAGCTTCTCCTGCTACAGCTTTGGCCAAAAGAGTCTTTCCTGTACCCGGAGGTCCAACCAACAAAGCTCCTTTTGGGATTTTACCACCAAGATTTGTGTATTTATCCGGATTCTTAAGAAAATCAACGATTTCCTGAACTTCTTCTTTTGCACCTTCCAGTCCGGCAACATCTTTGAAAGAGGTTCTCACTTTAGTATTCTCATCAAAAATCTTAGCTTTTGACTTACCAATATTAAAAATTTGTCCGCCGCCACCGCCGCCGCCGCCTGACATTCTTTTCATAAAAAAGAACCACAAGCCAATGATAAATATGAATGGTAGCCAAACTAAAAATGAATCAAAAAAGCTGGTTCTGGTCGTATTGTCCTTGTCAAAATCAAGATCAAGCTCAGTTCTGGCATTGTCAAGATTTTTTTCAAAATTTTGAAGATCCCCAAAATCATAAATGTATACCGGTGTGGTTTGCCCAAAAACAGTGGGGGTTTTAGATTTTTTATATTTGTCTTTTGTATTAAGCGCCTCGCTTTTAATTGTCAACTGAGCAATATCACCGTTAACGATTAGAATTTGCTCAATATCATTTTCATTGAGGATCTCATTAAATTCGTTTTGAGTCAGTTTATTACTAGCTAAATCAGAGCTATTCAATAATTGGTAACCAATCAATAGCGCAAAAATAATTCCATAGATCCAATAGAAATTGAACTTGAAATTGAATTGTTTAAAGGGAGAATTATTATTATCCTTTTTTGAATTTTCTTTTTTCATCGATAAAATTTAATGTTTGATGCTTAATAAGCACTTTGAATGTTGGTTATTTTTGCATCACCCCAAAGTCCTTCGAGGTTATAAAATTGTCTCACTTCTCTTTGAAATACATGAGCCACAACGTTCACATAATCAAGTAATACCCATTCGGCATTAGACTCTCCTTCAACGTGCCAAGGCTTGTCTTTTAGGCTTTTACTAACGTGTTTTTGTATGGAACCAGAAATTGCATTAACCTGAGTGTTGGAATTCCCCTCACAAAGAATAAAATAATCACAAACCGAATTTTCTATTTCTCTAAGATCAAGAATCGAAATATTTTCACCTTTTACATCCTCAATCCCTTTCACAATTTCAGTGATTAAAAGATCTGAATTAACAATTTTTTTCGCCATTAATTTGTTTAAAAATTTCTTGCAAATGTATTACATTTTTATCACTTTCGCTGAACGACACTTGCAATATTACAGATGTACCTATTCAAACTTAATGCCATAGATTCAACGAATTCTTATTTGAGAAAAATGTCCAAAAAAGGAGGTTTGGAAAAATGGACTGTAGTGAGCACTGAATATCAGTCTGAAGGGCGAGGTCAAAAAGGTGCGTTATGGCAGTCTGAAAAGGGTAAAAATTTGATATGTAGCATTTTAGTTCAGCTAGATGGTTTTAAGGTAAGGGATCAGTTTTTGCTAAATTGTGCGGCTTCACTTGGAATTTATAATGCCTTAAAAAAATATAATCTACCTAAATTAAGCATAAAATGGCCGAACGACATAATGTCAGTGTCAAAGAAATTGGGAGGTATATTAATAGAGAACACCTTGATGCATGATGAGATAAATCATACAATTATCGGTATTGGACTAAATGTAAATCAGCTCAGTTTTTCTGAGGACCTGCCTTTTGCAGTTTCCATGAAACAATTGATCGATAAGGATTTGGATAGAGATGTATTGTTAAACGAGATCATTGAATCCATCCAGCTTCAATTCGATCTGATTTTTCAAAAGAAAAATGAAGAACTTTGGCAGGCGTATGACAAGCGGTTATTTAGAAAACACGCGGCCCATATGTTTGAAGACCAACAAGGGCAAAAATTTATGGGCATTATAAAAGGGGTCAGTAAGCAAGGAATGCTCATAGTTGAAAACGAAGAACAAGCATTAAAGACTTATAACTTCAAAGAGATCACTTATTTATAAGACACCATTTAGAGGCATTTACTTTTTGCTTATGTTACTTATAAGTGTATCAATAAATTTTTGTAACGGACTTTTAACCATCATCGCAACCATAGGATTAAATTTTCCGTCAAATAGCAATTGAACATCACAGGAGGAAACTGTTTGTTCCTGAATGTTAGCGGTAAGTGTAAATGGAAATTTTTCATTGGCAGAACCAAGAACTATTTTGTTGGGCTCCACCAATTCTTCCAATTTGAGTTCTATCTGTGGCATTCCTTTTAACGCGAATAAAAAGGAAGATTCACCTGCTTCAAATTTATCAATATTGTCAGGCATGAGTTGTTCAAAATTACCCACTTTTGACAGGTATTCAAAGATTTCTTGATTAGACTTTTCAAGTGTAACTTTAGGACTTTCTAAATTCATAATTGTTTAATTACCGTTCCATTCAGCAGGGTTTTCTCTCCAGTCTTTAAGAGCCCCTAATTGTTTAGTAGCAATAAAATTGGTGTCAAGGGCCTGCTCTAAAAGATTATCGTAATCACTTAAGGTAGTTAAGTCCAAGTGAAATTCTTTAAAATTTTTCTCAGCTGTTTCAAACCCGTAATCAAAAATAGCGACCATGCCAATAATTCTGGCCCCAGCTTCTTTAAGCGCTTTGACAGCATTAAGACTGCTTTTTCCCGTGCTGATCAAATCTTCTACCACAACAACATTTTGACCACTGTCCAAAAATCCTTCGATTTGATTTTTCCTTCCATGTTGTTTTGGTTCTGGTCGCACATAGATAAAAGGAACACCTAGTTCCTGTGCTACTAAAACCCCGATAGCAATAGCACCAGTTGCTACACCCGCAATCACATCAGGTTGACCATGCTTTTCCAAAATGATTTTAGCGAGACTTTCTCGAATATAATTTCGAATCATCACATAAGATAAGGTGATGCGATTATCACAATAAATAGGTGATTTCCATCCTGAAGCCCATGTAAAAGGTTCTTCAGGTTGCAATTTTATCGCTTTTATCTTCAAAAGCAATTCAGCTGTCTTTTTGGCAGTATTTTTGTCAAAAATCATACAGCAAATGTATACAATTTTTAAGAATGATACTCGAATTATTTTAACCGATGATGTAAAAAAACTTGAGCAGAATCACTTGGTCCACTGGAAAGATTTAAACCATGGGGACCTGCTTGATGACAAAACATTGTTGGCTAAAAATGATTTGTTGATCTACCATCATGACCTAAAAATATTGTGGCTGGAATTTTCTCAACATTTTGAAGTGATCGAGGCTGCCGGTGGAATAGTTCGCAATAGCGGGAATGAATTATTGTTTATATACAGATTTGATAAGTGGGACTTCCCAAAAGGAAAAATAGAACATGGTGAAAGCCGGGAAATGGCTGCCATAAGAGAAGTTAAGGAGGAATGCGGTTTTGGACAAATTGAATTGGGTAGGGCGCTTTCAACTACCTATCATATTTATATGGAAAATAATAAGGAGGTATTGAAAGTCACCTATTGGTTCAATATGTATTCAGACGATCGTGATTTGAAGCCACAATTGGAAGAAGGAATTACAACAATCAGATGGGTTAAAGAAACTGACACTGAGCTGGTACTGCATAATACCTATCCCAATATTCAATTGCTATTAAAAGCGTATCAAGCTGTAAATCAATAAATAAGATATTCAACCGAGTTAATCCTTAGAAAACAGTATATTTGCCGCCTTTCAAAAATTAGATTGATGACCGAATTTATATCAAAAAGATTACCCAATATAAAAAATGATGTGTTATCTGGAATCACCGTTGCGCTTGCATTGGTGCCAGAAGCAGTGGCCTTTGCATTTGTGGCTGGAGTTGACCCTTTAGTCGGACTTTATGCAGCGTTTATCGTGGGCTTGATCACTTCTGTATTTGGTGGTAGACCTGGAATGATTTCTGGTGCAACCGGGGCTTTGGCCGTAGTAATGGTAAGTCTTGTGGCACGTGGAAATGAAATGGGTGAAGCCGGTGAAAATCTTGGTTTGTATTATTTGTTTGCGACCGTAATTCTAATGGGCTTTATTCAGATTTTGGCAGGAATTTTAAAACTCGGTAAATTTGTTAGGCTTATTCCCCATCCTGTAATGATGGGTTTTGTCAATGGTCTTGCTATTGTTATATTCCTTTCTCAGCTCGGCATGTTTAAAAAAACCGTCGAAGGGGAAAAAGTATGGCTTGAGGGGATGGAATTTTATTTGATGAGTGGCTTGGTAGGGCTTACCATGTTGATGATGTGGGGCTTACCAAAACTTAAGGTAACAAAGAATTTACCAGAGGCCTTGTTGGCAATTTTAGCCGTTTCAACCATTGTAATTTTATTTAATTTTGATGTGGCTACCGTTGGTTCGTTTATTAAAGACGGCGGGGGTCAAGGATTAAAAGGAGGACTTCCAAGTTTTCAATGGGAGCTTTTTGGTAAAATTCCTTTTCAATGGTCAACCATTAAATTCATTTTTCCTTATGCCCTTATTCTTGCGGCCATTGGATTGATAGAATCTTTGATGACTTTGAACTTAATAGATGAATTAACTGACACCAGGGGCAATGGAAATAAAGAATGTATAGCCCAGGGAAGTGCAAATGTTGTTACAGGTTTGTTTGGAGGCATGGGTGGATGTGCCATGATAGGCCAATCCATTATTAATATAAAATCTGGCGGTAGATCAAGACTTTCGGGAATAGTAGCTGCTTTGATGCTTCTCGTTTTTATCTTATTTGGATCATCGTATATAGAGCGGGTACCTATAGCTGCTCTGGTAGGGGTTATGTTTATGGTTGTGGTTGGAACTTTTGCCTGGAGTAGTTTCAGGATTATAACCAAAATCCCCAGAACAGATGTTTTTGTTATCATTCTCGTTTCTGCGTTAACGGTTATTTTTGACCTGGCCATTGCAGTATTTGCAGGGGTCATTGTAAGTGCCCTTGTTTTTTCATGGGAAAACGCAAAGAGAATTCGATCGCGTAAAAGAATGAAATCTGATGGCACTAAAGTTTACGAGATTTGGGGGCCCTTGTTTTTTGGTTCTATCTCAGCTTTTAACGATAAATTTGATGTTAAAAATGACCCTGACAAAGTAGAAATTGATTTTGTGGAATCTAGGATCAGTGATCATTCAGCCCTTGAAGCCATCTTGAATCTGGTAAAAAAGTACGAGGCGGAAAATAAGACAATCCACTTAAAACATTTAAGTGTTGAATGTAAGGCCTTGTTATACAAATCGGATCCAAAATTTCATCAGGTAATCATCAATGCCATTGATGATCCGAGATATCATTTAGCTGCCAATCCGGAAGAATTCCCAAAGAGTCTTTCAGAATATCATTTGTAAAAAAAGCGATAGAAGCGGATCAGCTTAGCCTTCGGTTACAACTTTTGGAACGAACATAGAAACATCCCCCTTGTTGATAAGGATGTCTCTTACTATACTGGAACTGATATAAGAAGTGTCGGCACTTGTCAATAAAAAAACGGTTTCAATCTCTGACATTTTTCTATTTGTTTGTGCTATAGCTTTTTCAAATTCAAAATCGGCAGGATTTCTAAGGCCCCGTAAAATATACTGACTACCTATCTTATTGCAATAATCAATGGTAAGACCCTCATAGGTATCAACCACGACATTGGGCACATTCGCATAAGTTTTTTCGATAAAGGCCTTCCGTTGTTCAAGGTTAAACATGTATTGCTTTGAAGAATTCGTGCCTATGGCAATGATGATCTCATCAAAAAGAGGAATAGCTCTATCGATAATATCGGTGTGTCCGAGTGTAAGCGGATCAAATGACCCGGGGAAAACTGCTGATTTCTTCATGATTTTAATGTTTGATTGGCGTGATTTAATTAATATCAATACAACTTTCAAATAGTGCTGAAAGCGAAATTCCGGCTTCTATGGCCTGTTTTGGCATGATACTTTCTGCAGTCAAACCCGGAACCATATTGAGTTCGATAAAATAAGGCTCGTCCTTTATGAAAATAAAATCAGCTCTTGACAAACCTTTTAAACGCATGCTTCGGTATATATTTGTGGCCACTTCAGAGACCTTGTTCTTTTGCGTTTCTGATATTCTTGCGGGTGTAATTTCTTTTGCCTTCCCCAAATACTTGGCTTCATAATCGAAAAAATCATTTTCCGAAACAATTTCGGTTATAGGTAAGACTTTAATTTGTCCTTGATATTTAATGACTCCTGCAGAGACTTCGATACCGGAGAGAAACTCCTCGATAAGAATTTCAGCATCTTCCAGAAAAGCGCTTTCCATGGCTGGGACCAACTCACTTTCTTTGTAAACCTTACTTATACCAAAACTGGATCCCGCCCTGTTAGGTTTAACAAAACATGGCAAGCCAACTTTATCAATGATGGATTTAAGATTTATCTCATCTCCTTTATTGAGATAAACTGATTTTGCAGTTTTAATACCATAGGGCCTTAATAAACTTAGGCAGTCTCTTTTATTAAATGCGACTGCCATCTGATAAAAAGGAGCAGAGGAGTGCTTTAATCCCAAGAGATCAAAATAAGCTAGGATGGTGCCATCTTCTCCCGGATGCCCATGGATCGCATTAAAAACAAAGTCAAACCTAATCTTGTATCCATTAACGGTTGTTGTAAAATCTTCAACGTTGATAGGATGTTCCCTGTTATCATCGTCAACGTGCACCCATTTATCCTTTAAGATATGAATTCGAAAGACATTGTATTTCTCTTTGTCAAGATGATCAAAAACCATATTACCGCTCTGAAGAGAAATATCGACTTCTGAGGAATAGCCTCCCATTATTATGGCGATGTTTTTTTTCATTAAATAATTTAATTTGGTATAACGAATTGTTGAAACAAACTTACAAAAAAGACTTGAAATGACTGTTTATCTGCTGATCAGTTATTATTTTAAAGTATATTTGAAAAATTATTTTTTTTGAAATGAGTTTATTGCAATATTTAAAAAGCAAGGAGTTTTTAAGGACAGTAATTATGATTTTGGCCATTTCCTTGATTTTGGTTTTTGGATTGTTCAAGTGGTTAAATTTTCATACCAAGCACGACGAGAAAATAACGGTTCCAAATTTAGAAATGTTGAGCCTCAGCGAAACAGAGCAAAAGCTGGAGGAGTTGAATTTGAGATTTGTCGTGATTGATTCTGCTAGTTTTAATCCGAAATTTCCGCCAAAATCTGTCATAGAGCAAGATCCTTTATCTGGCAGTTATGTAAAGAAAAACAGAAAAATATACCTCACTTTAAATCCATCTGATTACAGAAAAATTACGGTTCCTAATGTTTTGGACCAAACCAAAAGGCAGGTGGTTATTCAGTTAAAGTCACTAGGGTTCAGGATTGGCAAAGAAAGATATATTAAGGACCTGGGCTATGACGTTGTTCGTGGACTTGAATCCAAGAGAGGAAAAGTTGTTCCCGGCGATAAATTGCCTAAGAATACAGTAATTGACCTTGTTTTAGGCGATGGTTTGGTGAAAAGGAATTCTACAAATTAAGCAGCGATATTCTGCCAAAATCTATATGCAATAATGATTGAAAGTGATGAGAATTACAATGCTAATGATGATTTATACGAGCATTTTAAATTTGTAGCAGGCGAAGGGCAAGAACCTTTGAGAGTGGATAAATTTCTAATGAACTTTATTGAAAATGCCACCAGGAACAAAATTCAGTTGGCCATAAAGGCTGGTAATGTTTTGGTCAATGAAACAGTTGTAAAAGCTAATTATAAGGTTAAATCAAAAGATGTAGTCAGGGTAGTTTTGGCTCATCCACCTCACGAAAACCTTTTGGTTGCGGAGGATATACCCTTGGATGTTGTTTATGAAGATGAGGAAGTTGTGATAGTAAACAAACCTGCGGGAATGGTGGTCCATCCAGGCCATGGGAATTATAGTGGAACCCTGGTAAATGGACTTATTCATCATTTTCAAAATTTGCCAAGCAATAGTAATGAAAGGCCAGGACTAGTGCATCGAATTGACAAAGACACCAGTGGACTCCTTGTTGTTGCAAAAACAGATTTTGCCATGGCGAACCTTGCAAGTCAGTTTTTTAACCGAACAACCGAAAGGGTTTATATGGCGCTTGTTTGGGGAAGCCTTACTGAAGATGAAGGTACCATAACGGGCAATATTGGCAGAAGCTTAAAAAATAGGTTAAGAATGGATGTTTTTGTTGATGGTGAGCATGGAAAACACGCTGTCACGCATTACAAGGTCCTGGAAAGGTTTAGCTACGTTACCTTGGTTGAATGTAGGCTTGAAACGGGAAGAACCCATCAGATCAGGGCTCATTTTAAGCATATTGGTCATACGCTTTTTAATGATGAAAGGTATGGG
>RCNC010008683.1_pt1 | contig 11158 bp, 12 predicted proteins | sample 2041301 | NCBI WGS metagenome assembly RCNC01 (sample SAMN09708231, study PRJNA481090) | Marine sediment metagenome, whole genome shotgun sequencing project. | biome: marine sediment; feature: ocean; material: sediment; isolation source: Sewage treatment plant 13A marine sediment (STP13A) ... | reverse complement strand
GGGACATCCGGCTTGCCCTGATCTGGACCGGCACGAGCGAGATCATGAACCTCCTGATCCAGCACGAATACTTCAACGAGGTTCTCGGCTCGGACTACAACAAGAGGGAGATGGAAAAGGATGCCATGCAGCCCGACGAGAGCGAGCGCTGCTTCACGGACGAGGACATGTGGAATGTCCATGAAAGCAAGGTGGCCGGCTAGTTCGGTGATTCGGAAATATCGCTATGTTTCAGGAGGCTTGGCTTTCGGTGCTGATCCGGGTTCCGTCTCCGATTTGCTTGGGCTCCGTCTCTCCCTCCCCCTACAAGCCCAAGGAAGAGCTGTTAGCGCCAACGAAAAGGTGTCAGGAACCTTCTTGTGCTCTAGGCTCTCCACCGCTGCTGAACCGACTGAAAAAGGTTCCTGACACCTTTTCTTGCAGAGTCGCCCGGCGCAAATCTCCGACGGAACCCGGACCAGCACCGAACAACCTTTGATCTGCCAGTGAAACATAGCGGCAATTTTCTGCCTGACCAGACTGTCGAGCCACCTTGCTTTGCACGGGACTGAGATCCGGAGAGGGGAAAGACCGAGTGTTTGATCAGAAGCCGAGAGGGCGCCGACTGCGGGAGACCCGACTGTCGAGCCGCCTTGTTTTGCATGGGGCTGTGATCCGGAAGGGGGAATGAGCGAATGTCGGGTAGGAAGCTGGAGGGAGAGGATCTGAGGGTGTTCCTCGTGAACAACTGGATGACCCACGACGCGATCTGGTACGGCGAGGCGGCGTCCCGGTTCGGGATGGCCGAGGCGAGCCCCATGAACCTGCGGGTGTGCAGATCCCTGGGGAATGTTGAGTTCAAGCGTTTCATGAAGGCCACCGGCGCCTCGCGGCCGGATGGAATCGCGACGGTAAAAGAAATGTTCGACCAGGCCTGGAGCGTGTTCGTCCCTCCTGCCTTTGATGCAGAGGTTGATTTCCGGGATGACGATACCCTGGTCATGAAGAACGCAGAGTGCTTTGCCCACAAGGGAATGGTGAGGACAGGGCGCATCGGGGAATACGAGTGCGGCATCTTCGAGCGGATCGAGGGTTGGTTCGACGCCATGGGATTGGACTACACGCGGACCCCTGATCTCAGCCGGTGTCTGAAGTACAAGGGAGAGAAGTGTGTCGTGACCATCCAATTTCGGTTCGAGGAAAAAGAGGATCCGGTTCGGTGAGTGCTGCCACCCTGCACGCCCTGCGAGAAAAGGAACGGGAGTCCCGGAGGGAGTTGATTCTCTTGGCGGCCCGGAAGCTCTTCGCGGAAAAGGACTTCAGGAGCGTCACGGTCCGGGAGATCGCCAGGACTGTCCAGGTGAGCCCAGGAACGATCTACCGCTACTACGAGAGCCTGGACGACCTGTTCCTCGACGTCTTCTTCGCCGGGGCCCTGGACCTGACCGAACTCATCGATGGGGAGCGCAACAAAGGGGAGGGTTGTTCCCTGCGGAGGTTCTGCGAGATCTACGTGGCGTACCTGAACGAGAACATGTCCTTTTACCAGATGATGGGCCACTTCATGCTCGGCGGAAGGCTCTCCCCCGAGGCCACAGAGAGACTGAACCCGATCATGCGAGAGCTGATGGACAGCATCGAGGGGATCGTGAGAGAGGCGGGCCTCGAAGGCGAAACCCGGCTGGTTGCCCATGCTCTTTTTTCGGCCCTGAACGGTGTGATGATCAGCTACGCACGGTACCCGGGACGAAGCCTGGAAGAGATCCGGCGCCACACGCTGCGGCTCGCAGAGGTGGTTGCCGGTTTCTTTGAGAGGGCAGGGTGACGGGAAGCTTCGGCTCACCGACCGGAGCCTCGAAGCACACGAATGTGACCGCCGGGTCGACCGGGGATCTTTGCCCTACCAGCCCGTTGAAGAAGTAGCTGCTGGAGGCTGTTCAAAAAGTTCCAGATGCAAGGCAGGCGAAATCCCGAGGAATGAGGCGTACTTCCTGTACGTTGAATGACGAGGGATGAAGCCGAACGCAGCAGATGGGACTTTTTCAACAGCCTCCTACGCGTCGGGTTTCTGTTGAAGTACTTCCCGGGTCTGTTCCCGAATCATGTCCCGCAGCTCTTCCTTGATCTCCTCCTTCAGGAGGATGTGGGAGAGCACCGAATCCGCCTTGAGTTGCGGCAAAAGGACGCCAATGACCAGAACCAGGAAAAAGGCGATAACGCCAAGTGGGGGTGCGGTCTTGAAATAGAGCATGAAGGTGGCGATCACGATCAGGGGGAGCAGGGCGGCAATCTGGAGCATTCTCCATTTTTTGAATTCCCTCCACGTGAAGCTTCCCCTCGCTTGCGACTCCTTCATGGCAGACCCCTCTCCCCATACGAACGTAGCATTGACAGGATATGACCGGGAACCTTGTATATTATACATTATATGATAAAAAACAGCTCAGGAGAAGCACAGAATTAGCATTACCCGGGGACTTGAGAAAAGCGGATTCAATCTCTACCCTGGTTGTCTGGAAGGAACGGGCATTCCCGGCCACAGCCGGGCTCCATGATTCAGCAACAACCAACCGGAGGAGAGGCACCATGAAAGACGTATACAAGGACTTGGCCCAGAAGTTGGACGGGTTGCCTCAGGGGTATCCCGCTACAGAGAGCGGTATCGAACTGAAGATCCTGCAGAAGATCTATTCTCCGGAGGAGGCGGAGATGGCCTTGAAGATCAGGCCCATTCCTGAGACGGCCGAGGTTATCGCTCAGAGGCTCGGAAAGCCGGCGTCCGAGATGGAGGCCATCCTGGACGACATGGTCGGGAAGGGTCAGATCGGGTCCTTCAAACACCTCGGCCAACAGATGTATATGTTCTTCCCCTTCGTGATCGGGGTCTACGAGTTTCAGCTGGACCGAATGGACAAAGAGCTGACCGAGATGTTCGAGGAATACGCACCCAGGCTCCTGAGGGAGTTTGGGGGGCACGCACCGGCCGCGGCCCGGGTGGTGCCGATCAGCAAGGATGTCGGTGCCGATCTCCTGGTCCATCGCCACGACGACGTTCGCGGAATGATCGAGGAGGCCAAGTCGTTCAAGGTGCTGGACTGTATCTGCCGGAAGGAGCAGGCCCTGGAGGGGCACCCGTGCAAGCACACTGTGGAGGTCTGCCTGGCCTTCTCGAACGAGGAAGAGGCCTTTGAAAAGGACCCGCTTGGCAGAGTCATCTCTCAGGCTGAAGCCTTCGCGGTCCTCGACAAGGCGGAGGAGGAGGGGCTGGTGCACTGTACCTACAACGTGCAGAGCGGCCAGTCCTTCGTCTGCAACTGTTGCCCCTGCTGCTGCGGGATTCTCCGGGGGGTCAAGGAATACAAAGCACCTTATATCCTGGCCAAGAGTAATTTTGTGGCCCTCATCGACCAGGATAATTGTGTCCAGTGCGGCGTCTGCGCGGACGAGCGGTGCCCCATGGAAGCGATCGTTGAAGAAGACGGCGACTACAAAGTGATACCCGAGAGATGCATCGGGTGCGGCGCCTGTATTTCCACATGCACCACCGCCGCGATCCAACTCGTCCGGAGACCCGACTCTGAGCAGGACACGCCGCCGGCAGACTTGGTGGATTGGACGATGAAGCGGGCCGCCAACCGCGGGGTCGAGTTGAAGCTTGATTAGCCCATTAGCTTGATGTCGCGCCAGCTCTGTGATCCCGGGGGAAAAGGTGTCAGGAACCCTTTTCCTGGCACCTTTCTCGCCGTGCAATCATGCGGACTTCAGGGTTTTCACACCAGCTCTATGATCACGGAAATCGATGAACTGCTTCATCCTCGCGTAGGCACGAAGAGCGCGTTCCGGCGTCGGATAGACCGGAATCCCGGCGCTGCAGAGCGGCTCGAGCCAGCTTTCGAGTTGAGCGAAACCCGGATAGGCAACCGCAATGAGTGGTTTATCCGCTCCCTTGCGGATGCGCACCAGGCCGTCTTTGTACACCTGATTCGTTTCGTCCGATATCCCGCCCCCGAGCACCACGATCGCATCCACGTTCCGGTCTTCGGTCAGGGCCTGCAGGGTGTCCAGGTAAAGGTTCAGCGCAAAGGATGCGGACAGACCTACGTCCACTGGGTTCCGGTAGCTCGTTCCGGTCGCGGGCAGGATGGCCTTGAGCCGTTCCCGGGTCCCTTCCTCAAGGGAGGCCATTGTGAGGCCCCATCGCTCCGCCGCATCGGCAGCCGATACCACCGGCCCCCCGGGCCCGGAGACGAGGACGATCCTGCCTTCTCCCTCCCACGGCAAGTAGTGCATGGCCATGACGAGATCCATCATCTCCTCGAGATCGCTCACGTCCAGGACGCCGTGCTGCTGGAACAGGGCCTTCCACAGTTCTTCGTCCCCGGAGAGGGAACCCGTGTGGGAAGCGGCAGCCCTTTGACCGGCCGCGGTCCGTCCCACCTTCCACATGATCAGGGGCTTGCGACCGGCAATGGACTCCATTGCCCTGGCCAGGGCTCTTCCGTCTCGCACCCCTTCGGTGTAGGCGCAGATCAGCCGGATGTCCGGTTGCCTTCCCATCCACTCGAGCAGTTCGGGAAGGTCCACGTCACACCCGTTTCCGTAGCTGACCGCGTGACGGAAGAAGAGCTTGCGTGGCTCGAAGGCCTTCATGAGTAGGTTACACAGGGAGCCGCTCTGGGATATGAGGCCCACGCTTCCGGATTCCCGGGGCATCTCCGGGAAGAAGGCGAGTCCGGCACTCGAAGAGTGAACCCCCATGCAGTTCGGACCCAGGAGGCGAAAACCTCCCTTCCTCGCGATCTCCTTTAAGCGTTCCTGTTCCTCGAGGCCCTCCCGTTCTCCACTTTCCCCGTATCCCGAGGTATAGAGGATCACGCTCTTCACTTTCTTTCTCGCGCAGTCCTCCAAAACGTCCATCACCCGCGTCCGGGGCACCATCACGATCACCATGTCGACCGGGTCCGGCAGGTCGGCGACACAAGGGTAGGCTCGAAGACCTTCGATCTCCGTGGCATTCGGGTTCACGGGATAAATCGGCCCGGGAAAACCCTGGTCCTTGAGCGCCATTAAGAACAGAGTGCCTATCTTAAAAGTCCGGGGGATTCCGACCAGGGCGACGGACCTTGGGGAAAAAAGGGTCTGCAGATCTTCCATTCTTGTTGACCTCATCGATGCTGGGTGTTTCGTCGGGTGGACTCCCCTAGCAAAAGGTTGGGCACTTGGCTATAATTCCCCCATAGAGTAAGAAGCCAACCCATCAGGAATCACTGTTTGGGGAACGTACGAACGATGAATACGGGTTCCGGGATGAATATGGGTTCCAGCCTGTTCATGCTCGTCGGCGCAACACTCTTTCTGGTTGCTTTTGGCCTCCCCCTTCTGTTATGTCCAATGACATGGGCGCGCCGCATTGGCTGGTCCCTTCCTCAGGAAAAGGACCTTGCCAATTACCTGGGAAGATCTCTCGGCGGTGTCGTCATGGCCGTGATCATCATGGCCCTCCTGGCAGCGAGCGACCCGTGGAAATACCGATTCGTGTTCGAGATGCTGGTTCTCATCGGCATCTTCATGGTGGGTGTACATCTTTATGGATTCGTGAAGAAGAATCAACCTCTCATCGAGCATTTAGAGATCGTGATGTATTCGCTCCTGAGCCTGTTCGCATGGTATTTCTATCCCCAACCCCCCGGCTAGGGCTGGAGGCCTTTACCCCTGGGGCAACCTCAAACAAGGTGGGACGACATGGAACGGGGCAGAAAACGAAAGCATCTCAGGTTGATCAAGACGGATCACCCGGACAAGTCGATCTCTGACGCTGAACGGGAACTCCTGGACGAGCTCGAAAACCTGGAAGAACTCGAGTTCCAGATCCTGACGGGAGCCCCCGACTGGACCGTTGCCATCGACAGACGTTCGCCCACGGAGGTCAAGCTGCGTGTCCTGGCGGCCGTGAAGAGCTACACCCTGGGAAACAAATCGGTTGATTACCTGCTGAGAAGGTATCGGGAGATCTGGGAAAAGAAGCTCCCTGAATGGGACTGACCCGGTCCGAAGGCCTCCACCGTCTCGCTCCCCAAACCACCCCGCAAGATCATTCGACACCTCAGATCCTGGTTCAAGGCCGTCCCAGCTGATTGCAGCAGGAACATTCTCAAAACGAGAAATATCCTCAATTTGATAGGCTCCAAGAAGCCCGGCCAGGATCCGAGGAAGGCATTCCGCGAAGAGGGTCTGTCGGCCTAACCTATTGGTTTTGCAATGTCATTTCTCGATCTCTCCTCTGGAGAAATCGGGAACCAAGGCAATGGCATTCCCTTTGCAATTTCCGGGTGCCAGACAGTCAAGTGACTCAAGCTCGAGGAAGATACAGGACCTACCAGAAGGGAGTAAGCAAAATGAAAAAGAACATCATCATGAGTGTGGCAGTCATGACCTCTCTGCTCTTCGGGGAAACCATGATGGCGGCGGTGTTCGGGTTTGTTATGCTTTCAGGATTGATGGCCGGCTGCTTCATGAACGAATCGGCCCGCCAGGTTGTCGAATGCCCTGCTTTGGTCTTCAGGTCCGCGGCGAAGAAGGTTAGAACATCCCCGTCGGCTTGACCGGTGCGAGATCGGCGGTTTTTCCTGTCACGTTCGAGCAGGGAAGACTGCCGGCAGACTTCTCATCCACTCGATACGCTCTGCTTCAAGGCGATAGCGGACGTCCTGCCCTCCCGAAGCGTCCATCCGTAATGTACGGGTCAGATCTTTTTCCCTGGGAACCTGTTTTTCCGCGAGCCCTTAGCTTGTCTCCGGCCATCTAAGATCGAAACAGCCCACAGCGAAAGAGGGTTCAAAATGATCGATCTTTACACTGCACCCACGCCGAACGGTTACAAGGTTTCGATTGCACTCGAGGAGTTGGGCGTCCCCTACGAAGTCCACGTGGTGAATCTGGGCGAGAACGAACAGAAGAAGCCGGAGTACCTGAAGATCAACCCGAACGGGCGCATCCCTACCATCGTGGACAGGGACGAGGGTGATTTTGCCGTTTTCGAGTCAGGGGCGATCCTCATCTACCTCGCTGAGAAAACCGGCAGGCTGATGCCGAGCGATCCGAAGGGACGTTCCCGGGTCATCCAGTGGCTCATGTTCCAGATGGGAGGTGTGGGGCCGATGCAGGGGCAGGCCCATGTGTTTCTCCGCTACTTCCCGGAGAAGATCCCTTCAGCTATCGAACGTTACCAGAAGGAGACCAAGCGCCTCTACACGGTGCTGGACACTCGCCTGGAAGGGCGCGAATTCCTGGCCGGTGAGTACAGCATTGCCGATATCGCCAACTGGCCCTGGGTGATGGTCCACGAATGGGCGGGCGTGTCGATCGACGATCTCCCTCACTTGAAACGATGGGTGGAAAGCGTGGAAGCAAGACCGGCCTGTCAGCGAGGGATCCAGATTCCTCCCCGTGCCAAGCCGGAAGACGTGGTCTCCATGGCCAAGAAGATGGTTTAGGAGGCTGTTGAAAAAGTCCCATCTGCGGCGTTCGGCTTCATCCCTCGTCATTCAGCGTACAGGAAGTACGCTTCATTGTGGGACTGGATCCCCGCCTTCGCGGGGATCCAGTTTCGCCTGCCTTGCATCTGGAACTTTTTGAACAGCCTCCTCCACTCTTTCAACGGGATGTTCGCGACATGGGCTCCTAACCTGCCAGTCTGAACAGCGCGATCCAGGCGGAGAGGGTGAAGAGGGAGGCGATCGTCGTGCCGATTACGATCGAGGCGGCGAGTTGCTCGTCCCCTTTCATCTCCTGGGCCATGATGGCGCTGACAACGGCGGTCGGAGAGGCGTAAATCAGGACAACGAACTGCCGTTCCATTCCGGTGACGTCGAACATTCCCAGGCAGACATAGATCGCGGCAGGGTAGACGATCAGTTTGATAAAGGAGGCCACGGCCGTGGGCAGGATCTCCGTGCGGACCCGCCCGAGGTCCATACTTGCTCCCACCGACAGGAGAGCGGCCGGCAGGGCCATCCGGGCGACGAGGTCGAGGGACCGGTCGATGCTGGTTGGTATGGGCAGATTCAGGGCTGAGAACAGGACGCCGGACATGCTGCCGAGGATAAGTGGGTTCCTGAGAATATCCAGTGACGCCTTTTTCCAGAGGTCACGGTTGTCCGGGTTCTCTGTATGGTGGGGCAGGGCGAGGACGAGCACGGCGAGAAGGTTGTAGACTGGGACCATGAAGCCGACCAGGACTGCAGCAGGCCCGAGAACACTCGGGCCGAAGGCGTTCTCGATGACCGGGAGCCCTACGAACACCATGTTGCTCCGCATCGCTCCCTGGGCGAGCACCCCCCGCCTCGACGGGTCGGACCGGAGGCATGCCAGGTAAACAGCACCTGCCGTCAGCACGGTCACGACCGCGATCGAGCCCATGGCCGCGAGATCAAGGGCCTTCGAGAGCGGTGTCAGGGCGGCGCTCCTGAAGAGCAGGATCGGCCCGGCGACGTAGAACACGAGCTTGGAAAGCCAGGAACTGGCGGCCGGGCCCATCCATCCGATGGCGCCCAGTACGTACCCAAGCCCGATGACCAGGAATACGGGCAGTACGATGTTTACGATTTCGATGAGTGAGTTCATTCGGGTTGGGACGCCGCTTGCTCGAACCCTGGGTGGACTGTGTCCAGGGTCCGCGGTCCATTCACCGGGGCTCCAGCGTCTCCTCCAGTTTCAGCTTGGCAGCCAGATCGCGCAAGGCCGTGCGTATTCCTTCTTCAACCACGGGGTGATAGAAGGGCATGCGAAGCACGCCGTCCACCGTCAGGTCCTGCTGGACCGCCCAGGCCAGTAAGTGGGCCGTGTGCTCCACTCTTGGACCCAGCATCTCGGCGCCCAGCAGGGTGCCTCGCTCGTTTTCGGCATAGATGCGGACGTGCCCCTTGTTCTTGCCCATTACCCGGGAGCGTCCCTGATCGTCGTAGCTGACTTCGCCGATCGTGATGCTCGCCGGATCGAGCCGGCCGTACGGCGTTCCGACCACCGCGATTTGCGGGTCCGAGAAGACCACCGAAAGGAGCGTTCGGCGTACGAAGGCGCGCACGTCCGGGTATTGTGCGGCATTGTGTCCGGCGATGCGACCTTCGTCGGCCGCCTCGTGGAGCAGAGTACGATAGGCCGAGACATCGCCCGCCAGGAAGATGGGAAGGTCTCCAATCTGTGCCGTGCGAGGGTCGACGGTCGGCAGTCCGCGCTCGTCGAGCGGGATCGTCGCACTGGCCGGATCGAGGCGCGAAAGATTCGGGCGGCGTCCGGCCGAGCCCAGCACGTAGTCGACAGTCGCTTCCTGTCTCGAGCCGTCCTGGTCCACCCATTCGAGATGGACCCCCTCGTCGTCGACACGCGTCTCCAGGCCTTCGATACCCACGTGCAAGTTCAGTTCTTGACCGAATACCTCGATCGTCTTCTTCTTGATCACCGGGTCGGAGAGCGGGCCCACGCGCGAGGATGGGGTCAGACACAAGGTGTCGACGCCCAGCCGATGCAGAGACTGCCCGAGTTCAAGGCCGATGACGCCCATGCCGATCACGGCCACGGAGGCCGGGAGATCCTCGAACTCGAAGATATCATCGCTGATGAGAAGTCGATCCCCCAGCCCGGACAGGTTGGACGGGATCCACGGGGACGAGCCGGATGCCACCACGATCGCACCCGCTTCGATGCGTGTGTGATCTTCTACCAGCAACGAGCCCGGCCCGTCGAACCGGGCATAGCCCGCAACCTTCTCCTCCCTCGGGATTTCGTCCACCGAGTCCAGGACGAACCCGACGAAGCGATCCCTTTCACGTCTGACCCGCTCCAGAACCGCCTTCCCGTTGACCCTCGGCCGGCCTTGGATCTCCACCCCGAAGCTCGAAGCCGTGGAGACCTCGTGGGCCACGTCTGCCGAGTGAATCAGGATCTTCGATGGCATGCAACCGACGCGGGCACAGGTGGTGCCGTAGGGCCCCCCTTCGATCAGGACGACACTTGCGCCTGCTTTCTTCGCCTCCCGGCGGGCTGCCAGTCCTGCGGTTCCGGCCCCTATGATCGCCACGTCGACTTCCCGTTTCTTCATGTTTTCTTGTCTTTCTGCGTGGTGGAAGTTTCCCTCTGCGAGGAGAATAGCATAGAAGGGTCGATCGAGCATCTCCAAGTGAGGAAACCCCGAAGGTCGATCGCTTATTCGTTTTAGACGCAGAGAGCTCCGGTTTCGTCTCGGACAGGGGCTGTTTAGAGAAGACCCTGCTTCATGCGGGGAGGGTGGGCTCCATGGAGCGAGTCGAGCCCCTTGATACGGGGCCCGCGTCGTTCGCTTCACACAGGGTTTCGATGTAGCAGAAACGTCCTTGTTAGGGGATCTCGGCCGCCGTGACGTGAAGGTTGATCAGATTATTGATCTTCTTCCTCAGTTCCGGAGTGAGGTCATCGAACTCGACGCCCACGCGAAAGACAAAGGGGATTCCTTCCGGGTGCCGGATGTACCAGACAGCCTTGCCGCGCAACGTCAGAGGTTCATCGTCGTAAGGGAGTTCGACCTCCAGAATGCACTTTTCGGAGGTCTGCATGTTCGGATCGATCATGTGCAGGCCTTCCCACTCGATGGAGTCGGTAAGCAGGCCCAGGCCATGTTCCGAGATGTCGTACAACTGTGCCGGAAGCTCGGGGCTTGGGTCCTCCGGCCGGGAAGGCAGATGCATTCGGAACCGGACGGGTCGATCGACCCTGTGGCGCTTGGATCTCCGTCGGTTCTTCGCCTCGGCAGTCTTCCGGAAGCCGGTCTTCGACATGATTCGTCCGATCAGGCTGGATGATGTGTCCATTCGCTCTTGTTCCTTTCCCTGGGAGATCCGGTAAGCGATTCTTGCGTGCCCTGTCGTATGGCAAGAAGCGTGCCGAGGCGTGGAAAAGGGTCCAGAACAGGATTAACCTATCGGGATTATTGATCTTTCTGTGGGGGACGCGGTCCACTCGTCAAGGCGGGCTATCGGTCTTCTGGTTACAATTTTGGACTCGAGTCAGCCCCTCGAGTCTTTCTTGTATTTTCTATCGTACAATTCCTTGTCATAGGGGGCCCTTCTGCCAGGGCAGTTCTCCATCGGGCAGAGCATGCAGTTCTCGAAGTGATGCTCCGTGGGGAACCACATCCCGGACACGGACA
>RCNC010002968.1_pt1 | contig 11162 bp, 8 predicted proteins | sample 2041301 | NCBI WGS metagenome assembly RCNC01 (sample SAMN09708231, study PRJNA481090) | Marine sediment metagenome, whole genome shotgun sequencing project. | biome: marine sediment; feature: ocean; material: sediment; isolation source: Sewage treatment plant 13A marine sediment (STP13A) ... | reverse complement strand
CGACGAAGAGAACCTGCTCCAGGGAGGCATCAGTGTCGTTCCACCTCCCGGATACCAGCTTTTCCTGCGCTCCATCTACAGCATCTTCGGTCCGAGGAACTACCTCGCCGTCTTTATCATCCAGGGGATCATCAGCGCTCTGACGGTGGGGCTGATCTTCCTTGTCGCCGAAAAAGTGGCGAACTTCAGAACAGCGGTCATAGCCTCGGCGACTGCGGCCCTGTTTCCGAACTTTCTTGTCTACAATCTGATGACGATGAGTGAGACGCTGGGATTGTTTTTCGCTGTCCTGATATTCTACCTTCTCGTCTCCGATCTCGGAGACACGGTAAAAGCGATAGCCGCCGCGATCCTGCTGGTAGCTGCCTGCGTTGTGCGCCCCGTACTTATCTACTTCTGGCCCGGCATGCTGGCCGGGCTGAAGAAACGCACCGTCTTTATCGTGGCGACGATACTGCTCGTCTCTCCATGGGTGATCTACGGCTTGTCCACGGGTAAGATGACGAACAGGCCGGGCAGAGCGTTCTACAAGACGTATAATCTCAAATCGAACGGGAAACAGTATGTGAAGTTCGTTGACACACCGCTGTCGCGGGAGGACCTTCCCAACAGGGTCTACTTCAGGGAAGCGTTCGATTTCATCGTCCACAACAAGTGGAAGACTCTAGACATCATATACAACAAGGCGGCGATGATCTTTTCGAGAGGATGGGACCTGCACTTCATGCAGCGGATCGTCAGGAACGGAGGGTTCTGGGGGTTCATCATGATCTATGCCTTCGTACCGGTGATGATGCTCGGTATGGCGGGGATGATCATAGATATCGATGAAAAGAACAGGATGCTGGCATATCTGCTGATAAGCTACCTTACCGCCTTTGTCTTCCTGGCGATCTTCAAGGTCAGGTACAGGCTGCTCATCGAACCGGTATTCATCATATTCGGCGCGATCTTCATAGACCGCCTGATAAGGACTCACTGTCCGCGGCCCTCGACAGCCGGTGAAGAGGATGTGACGGGCGATGGGTAAGAACAAAAAAAGAGAGAGGCGGGAGCAGCAGAATCACCAGAAGAAGGAACATAAAAAGAAAAGGACCTTCAAGGAGATGCTGCCCCCCGACTGGGACATCCTGGCAGTCATCCTGCTGCTTGCGTTCGTTCTCAGGATGTGGTTCGCGCTCTCTTACGATTCGACTCTTTACGATCAGGCCGGCGAGGGAGTCAGGTATGTCGGTATGGTCGGAGGAGAACCTGTCGATTCAAGTTCGCCTCCCCTTTACATCTTGTTCCTGAGGATCTGTCTGGGGATCTTCGGCCGAGGCGCTGCGAAAGCGGCCTTCGTGACAAAGGGGATACTAGGCACGATCTCCGTCGCGTTGATCTACTACATTGCCAGAGAGATCTCGGACAGGACGACTGCCGTGATCTCGGCGGCTATTTCGGCCATCTACGTCAACTACATGATGGCGGCCCTGGCGCTCTCGCCAAGGGTGCCGGGTATCTTCTTCCTGTTCGTCGTTACGCTTATCCTGCTGAGGGCGAATGAAGGGTGGAAGGTCAACGGGCTGGCCGGAGCCATACTCGGCATCGGGATACTCGTCGACCCATACCTTCTCCTGTTTGCGCCGGGATTCCTGCTGTTGTCCCGGAACAGGAAGATATTTATAGGGGTCCTGTTCATCGTCGTGCTGCCATGGACCCTGCGGAACTCCGCACGTGAAGGCATGCCTCTTCCCGTATATCACCCGGCGGCCTTTGAACTCGATATCAAGAGGTGGATGATCGGAAGCCTGGAGAAAATGTACCAGCTAGTGGACAGGCTCTATATCAACGGATCGATGCTCTTCTCAATAGGGGGGGGATGGGTCCAGTCGACCAGTTCGACCGCAAACGAGAATATCCGCAACAGCAGTTCCTTCGGAGCCTATCTCTACATGGTGATCGTTCTGGGCGGGCTTGTCGGGATGCTCAGGTACCATTCGAAGAAGCACAGGCTGTTTCTATACCCCGTGCTTATCTACCTCGGCATAATGGTCCTCTTCTCGACTACGAGGAATACGAACAGGCTGCTCGCTGAACATATCGCGATATTCTATTCAGCCTTCCTCCTGATGAGGATCATCCGCCGTTTCAGGAAGGTCCCTGCTCCGCCGCCGGAATAATTCCGCAGTGAGGATCCCCGCATAAAGCAGAAGCAGAGGCTCCAGTGCTGTCCTGTACCTCTCGGTGAAGATGGTAAACAGGATGAGCAATAGGTAATAGATTATGAATGGAAGGGAGGCGGACCTTGTGCGTGATCCGTACAGTTTCGCCAGTCCGATGACTCCGAGGGCCATGATCACGATATACGAATATGCGGCGGTGTAGGTGCTGTTGCGTTCCTCGACTGTAGCGGCTTCATCGGGATTCACGGCCCATCCCCTGCTCGTAAGCAGGCTTGCGTTCTCATACATTTCCTTCACGGTCCTCCAGAATCCCATCGGATCATCGGCCCTGAACTTGTCGAGGTCGATCTTCCAGACCTCCGTTCTGTAGAGAGGCACCGGAGTTCTCTCTACGATCGAGTTCCTCAATGTCCACGGCAGAAGGATACCGGCCAGCACGAGGAGGAAAACGACCTTTCTTCTGCTGACTGCGAGAAGTCCGGGGACGAAAAAGACGAACGATGGTTCCGTGAGTATCCCCGTGGCGGCGGCGACAGCTGACAGCACTGATCCTGTCATGGGCCGGATCTTGCCGCGGTCAACGGCTGCCCCGGCCGCGACAAGCGCCGTCGCGAGGAATACGACAGCAGCCGCAGGAGTCGGCGAGATAGTATTGAGGAGGAACCCGGGGTAGAGGGCGGCCAGTACCGCTGCGATGATCCCAGCTTTTCTGCTTAGGAGCCAGGTGCCGGCATACAGGAGCAGCATTACCGCTGCCGAGTCGAGGACTGCCTGCATGATATAAGCGGCTGACAGCCTTCCGCCCGACAGGAAGTTCATGGTCTTCAGGAAGGCCGGATAGAGGGGAGCTCCATCTCCCGCGGGCAGGGGCCCGGACGCGGCCGCCACGAAATCCTCATCGTATCCGGCGAGGAAACGTACGTTGAATGCCAGGGCGAAATAGATCCTCAGGGCAAGCGCCAGGAGAAGGACCACGGACAGTATGTCCCAGTCGCCGGGGAGATATCTGCGCAGGCGATCGATCAAGGCGTGACCTCCCCGCTCCCCTTCCCCTTTGAACTCATCCATTTGAGGATTCCGCCGACGGTTATCCCGGCATAGATCAGCAGGGCCGGTTCGAAGATCACCCTCGACCTTGTCGTATAGCGTGTGATCAGGAGAGTGAGGATGACGTACGAGGCAGTCGGGAGCAGCGTCCTGATCTGACTCCTGTCCGAATATCTGATAAGTCCGGTGAGGCCGAGAAGGGCCACGATGACGAAGGTGTATTCCAGGACATGCTTGTTCGTATCCCTCTTTCCGAAGAGGATCGGCATATGTGCGCGTTCAACGCTCTTCTTCATGAGAAACGAGACGTTGAAGTAGAGATCGTCGACGACCTTCCATCCGCTGCCGGTACGGACAGTCTCCGTGCCCGCCAGTTCATACGCGGTCGATTCGTAGACAGGGACGGGGCGGGCGGCCAGCATGCTGTTTCTCACGCCCCACGGCACGACGATCACCAGGAGGATCGATGCCATGAGCACCCTTTTCCGGACAGCCGCGAAAAGGCCGGGCAGAAGGTAGATCATCACCGGGTGGAGCAGGAGCGCGGCCGCTCCGAGGATCCCCGAGATCACCGATCCCGGTGTGTCCCATTCTCCATCACCGTTATCGGCGGACAGGACCAGCATCATCAGAAAGACGATCAGTATGCAGAATACGACCGGGAGGCTCACAAGCCCGTACAGGATGTATGACAGGTAGGCCGATACGATCACGAGAGCTGCCATACCCGCCTTCCGGTTCGCGAGGCGCGTCGCGATAATGCCGGCGAATGCGGCACAGAGGACGATGACAAGACCCTGGATCACGAAGACCGCGCGGAATCCCCCGTCCTGGTCGAAGAGTCTCATGAACATCAGGAAAACGGGGTAGAGCGGGCCTGTCACAGTGTCGATGTAGCGGTTCGCCGCCATATCGTTATATGTGCCCATCTCCCCGTGTGCGGGCAATATCGTGAAGACCGAGATCCTGTCCGCTGTTACCGCCAGATAGATCCGGTTTATCGCGGCGACTGCCAGTACGGCCCCGGCTGTCGCGTTCATCCCGGCGGAGGCGCCTGTTTTCAGGGAGCCGAATGCCCGTCCGATGAATCCCGGTATTCCTGAAATCTGCATAGATGTCCGATTGTTATCGAAGTGAAGATGATGAGCACCGGTTCTATGAGCAGACGGTATCTCACCTTGAATATCGCAAGGAGGATGAAAAAGACAAGGTAACTCACCGCCGGCAGAGTCAGCTGCCTGCTGCGCTCGTCACTGAACCTGATCATCCCGAGAAATCCGAGTATCATCACCGGCATGTACGCGTACAGCAGCAGGTTCCTCAGGAACCGCTGCCCCTCTGTCTGGTCGCGAAGGACAAAATTATCCCATCCCCTCGAGAATACCTTCGATGTCTTGACGTATATGATGTCGATGGTCCTCCACTTGTTCTCGCTGATGAACTTCGCCGCCTCGCGAAGGTAGACAGTTGAGGGCAGGTCGCGGGTGCCTATCTCGGTATCCTCCAGACCGAAGTAGGCCTTGCCGTCTGACTTCGGATTGTAGGTTTTGTAGAAGGCAAGGGCCCCCCGGTTGGAAGCTTTCCCGGTCGACAGCCCGATTATGGCTAGAGGTACGATTACAGCGGCTGTTGTCAGCAGGAAGGCTCTCTTTTTCTTCTGTACGGCGAGCATGCCGGGCCAGAAATAGAGGAGCGCCGGCCTTACGACACATCCGGCAAAGAGTATCGCGGCGGACAGGATCGACCTCTCCTTCCCTGAGCGGTCGGAGACGGTCGCGAGAAGCATGAGCATCGTGATCATAAGCGCAAGCGTCTCGGTCATCGTCGTAAGGTTGTACATGATAAAATTCGGGTAAAGGGCGGATATGCCCGCAGCGACCAGCGCCGTTGTGGTTCCGGAAACGCGCCTCGCCACAAGGAAGATCAGCCAGACGGTCAGTGCGCTTATCAGCGCCTGCACGATAAATACCGCCTTGTAGTTCTCCCTGCCCGCGATGGCATATATCGTCCGCAGGAACAGGGGATAGCCGGGCGGAGGGGAGATGGCGATCCCCTTGTCGAGAGCAAGCCGGTTGTATATCGCCATGTCGGAGTAATTCGGCGCAGAGTCGCAGGTGATGGCTGTCGCGAGGCGGATGCCTGCCGCTGCGACCAGTATGATGAGCAGTATTATCTTCCGTCTGTCCAAGAGATTCTCCTCCCGAGGCGCCTTCGGCGCGCGAATGATCCAGTCCTGTTATTCTAGCACATCAGGCGGTACGAGGTAAAAACGATTGAACGATACGGCTTCCTTTCGATACTATCCGACATATCGTGACATGAACAGGTGAGGCATGATGTACAATGGCAAGACAGTAACGCTGGTCGTCCCCGCACTGAACGAGGGACAGGATATAGGCGGGGTGCTCGATTCGATCCCCGAGTTCATCGATTCAGTAGTGGTCATCGATGACGGTTCGACCGACGACACGGCTGACGTGGCGCGCGGGAGAGGGGCCGAGGTGATAAGCCACGGCCGCAACAGGGGTGTCGGGGCCGCGTTCGATACGGGCCGTCGCCGTGTGCTCACGATGCGTTCCGACATAATGGTCAACATGGACGGGGACGGACAGTTCGCCCCGGCCGATATCGCCAAGCTCGTCGGGCCCGTCGCGGAGGGCGAGGCGGAATTCGTCACGGCATCACGCTTCAAGGATCCCGACCTCTATCCCGATATGAGCAGGATGAAGTTTGTCGGCAACCGGATGATGTCGTGCCTTATCAGCAGACTGACCGGCCGCCGGTTCCATGACGTCTCGTGCGGCTTCAGGGCATACTCGCGGGCGGCACTGCTGCGGCTCAACCTGTTCGGCGAATTCACATACACCCAGGAGACATTCCTCGAGTTCGCGTTCAAGGATGTGACGATACTCGAGGTCCCCGTTGAGGTAAGGGGGACGCGGGAGCACGGCCGGTCGAGGGTCGCCTCCAACCTCTTCAGGTATACATGGCAGACATTGAAGATCATCGTGCGGACGATGCGCGACTACAAACCGCTCAGGCTCTTCGCCGGCGTATCGACCGTACTGCTCGCGGCAGGTCTCGTCCCCGCCGTCTTCCTGGCGGTGCATTACGGACGCACAGGCACCTTCACTCCCCACAAGTGGGCCGGCTTCCTCGCCGGCTTCCTTTTTATCATCTCCGCGATGAGTTTTCTTCTCGGATTTATCCTCGATATGTTCGCGAGGATGAGGATCAATCAGGAGGAGATCCTGGCTATTCTGCGGAAGAGGGAATGATCACTTCACCCGGCGCGCGGCGAGCGCGCTGAATATCCCCGCAAGAGAGAGTTCGGCGGCTATCATGATGAGCCGGAGCAGAAGCGCGGCTATGATCGCCGATTCCTTCGGTACGACAAGCGGCAGGACGAGCATCAGGATGCCCTCCCTGACACCGAGCCCTCCAGGAGCGAATATCGCGAGCATGCCGGCAAGCCCCGCCGTATAGTAAGCTCCCGTTATGGCAAGGTAGCTTCCCGCAGGCACAGGGCCAAGTGAGAGCAGGAGCACATAGAGCCCGATCCCCTGCAGAAGCCCCGGTATTATATAGAGGGCGGTCAGCCCCAGCATCTGTCCGTATCCAGGAAGGCGTTCGGGCCGTTCCCTGCCCATCAGTCTGAAGACCAGTCCGGCTAGCCTGTGAAGGACAGGAGGGGAGAGGATGGCCAGTGTCACCACGATTCCGGCCGGGGCGGCATATTTCAGCCATGCGGGGAACGAACCGGGTGCGGACGCGATGCCGCCGAGCATCAGGACAAGGGCCGCCGAAAGAGCGGTCACGATCTCGGTGCCTGTCGCCAGGGCCACGCGTTCCGGGGGCTGCGGCCTGTACGCCTCGATCCTTATCAGGGCGAGGCCGAGTTTCCCGGGGATATACCTTCCGAGGACAGAGAGAAAATATGCCCTGCCCGCCTTCAGTGCCTGGGCATGGAGACCGAAAAACGATGCGAGGCGTGTCCATGCGGCGAACCTGGCAAGATAGCCCGCCGATATGGCGAGGAAGCAGGCCAGAACGGCCCACGCGCTGATCCTCGATGCGTAACTGCCCAGTCTGCCTGCGTTCATCCAGATGAACCAGGTGACAGCGCCGAGGGTTATAGCGAAGAGGGCCCAGCGGTATAATCCGCGCCATCCCGGTTTCGCTGACTGTTTACCCTGTTGATCCAAGTTCAGCCTTTCATCCCCGCCGCCGGGTCAGAAGTTGAGGAATGTCTTCTGCGTGAGCATGTATACGTAGTGAACGGGCCATGGAAGCCTCAGCATCACCGGCCGCATCCTGCCCGCGAAGACCTGCCGGGCGAGGAGGATCATGAATGCCGAGGCGCTGTCGTTCCATCTCGCGCGGTACCTGCCCGATCCCCTGACCTTGAGGCCGAAGATGCCGGAGACCTTTCCCCGGCCGGCCGTTCCGTATGTGTGCCAGATGACGGCCCGCTTCTGGGACTGCACGGCAAGAACGGGGGGGATCTCCGCCGCGAGAGCGCTGTCCGATGAGACGAGAAGGCTTCCCGCCTCGTCTCCCTTTTCTGTCAGTGATACGGCCATCGAGTGTTTGATCCGCCTGCTTTTCATCTCGGGGAGCCAGGCGTCGCCGAAACTTATGTCGGAATCATTCGCGAAATGGTCCTCGCAGGAGAGGCAGCGCCCCATGCAGTCGACATAGAGGTTCTGAAAAAGGCCGTATCCATGGCTGAACGGGATACTGACCGTCGAACCGTCCTTCATCAGGATCTCGGTCGCGCCCCTCCAGCGGCCCTTCCTGTACCAGAACCTTTCTATATCTCCCTGTTCCACCCTTCTGACTCGCAGGAAGTCGTCCAGCAGGCGCCTGTGGGTAGCGTGGCCGCACCAGAGACCGATCCTTAGGGTGAGTTCCCCGGCGCGCGGTCGTTTGGTCTCGAGCCAGTTATTGACCGATGTCCACTGGCAGGGGAGTGCGACGGCCGCAAACCGGCCCTCCGTCTCTTTCAGGATGTCTATGATCCCCGCCGAATGGCTGAAATCGCTGTATATGCTTGTGCGGCAGTCAAGTATCTCGGCAGGGGTCCTGCAGAGTACGGTCTCGAACCTGAGACCTCCGCTGCCGGGCACCGTCCGGGCCGTGATAGCCCCGTCTATCTCGCCTCTTTCGAGGAGATCGATCAGCAGGGTCGTGACGAGCCCTCCCGAGGCGGCTCCTTCACGTATATCAGCCTCCGCGCTGTATCCCGCCCATCCCTTCCGGAGCCTTCTCTTGTAGATGTCCCCGTAGAGGCGGGTAGCCGTCTTTCCCGCGCGGACCGTCATCTCCGTCCTGCCGAGGAGATCTGCCACGTATTCGAGCTGGGATAGGGAGGACAACATGGTCGGGGGAAGAGCCGCTGCGATCCTTGGCCTGAGCTCCTCCCTGTCTTTGAGCGTCTCCGCGACTGCATCGGCGAGGTTGTCGACGCTGAGGCTGTCCATGTCGATGACAAATCGCCCGAGTCCGAACTCGTCCATCACTTCCCTGTACTTGTGACTCCAGGCAGGAACGACGCATGGGACGCCTCGGCAGAGAGACGAGATCATCGCATGGAACCTGCAGGCGACAAACGAATCGAAGCGCGAGATCACCTCTCTCAGCCCGGAGGCGGAGAGCTCCTGATCGATAAAAACGGCCCTGTCCCTGTTGCGCATCTGTTCGAGGACCGCCTTGCATATATGGTAGTCGTTGTTCCTTGAGATCTTTTCCGGCCCGAGCCAGCTGTGTGCGATCAGAACGGCCCTGCCCCCTGTCTCATCGATCATACGGTCGAGGAGGGAGGCCATCAGGCCGGCAAGGTCGATCCCTTTTGCCGAGAGATTGTCGGCCAGCACCTGGCTGGGGGCGGCGCCGATAACAGGCCCCTCCCCTTCGGGGATCCCGGTGGCTGGTTCCGGCTCACCGGGGAAGTTTTCGTCGAGGATAAAAGCGAGGTCGGCAGCGGGTTTGAAGCGTGTTATTCCTGCCTTTTCAAGCTGACGGGCTGTCGCGGGCCCTCTCGCGAAGGTCATATAGCATCTCTTGAGGATGAAACGGGCCGGTATCCTGTTGAAAATGGACTTGAGAGGGCCTATGGCCTGTGAAAGCCTCAAAACAGGTGTGCCGCAGAATATCCCCGGCAGGCTGCAGGCCATATTATAGAGGAGAGCGGCCGGCCTGCCGTCGACAAAAGAGATCCCTTCGATATCGAGGATCGCGTCAGCGGAGGCGACAGCGTCGAGAAGGGGCCATTTTCTCATGAATCCGCGGGGGAGGCCCAGCTTGCGCAGGGTGGCGTAACATGCTGAAACAAAGGGAAGCATGAACACAAGGGCAAGCGGAGGGGCGGCGATCAGAGTCGTATCGGGCGGGAGCCTGTGTTTTCTGTCCTCCGCAGGGTAAACGCTTATCACATCTACCGAAAGCTGCCCCCCGAGCATATGGCGGAGATTATATATCGTACTCTCGAGCATCGCGGAGGCGCCCTTGTTCCCCGAAAAGGTCCCCCCGATGATAGCGATCCGCCTGAACCCGGGGATTTTTACTTTTATTTTCTTCTCGGCCAACTTTTTTTTCACTCCCGGAAAGTGTCCTGGATGTTCCCTTGAGCATCTTATCACTCCCTGATGCTGCGAGTAAACCCTCCCTTACTGTTAATAAGGTGTTCAGAAGGGAAATGTCTCTACTTTCGAGGTTGACATACACTTGCATAGTATGCTACAATTCACCCTGTCGAGTAAGTTAACGGTTTCTCCAACTAAACAGGCGGAAGGAGTACGTGAAGAGCCCGAGTTACTTTGTACCTTTAAGGTCCCAAACCTTTTAGGAGGTTTAGGAGGTTAACAAGATGTTCAAAGGAAAAGTCCTGCTTTTCTCTTTGCTGCTGGTATTCGCAACCTCCCTTTCCGCCGGTGACGTGGATGAGTGCGAAAGTGAAGCTGGAACAAGTTGTGCTCTCAGAGTATCAATCTGCCCGGCTGGCGACTTTGAGTTCATTCGTAACGGTTGCGGCGGCGACGCAGATTATATCTGGGTCGAGGTCAAGGACGCGGCTGGTGTCGGCATTGCTGGTATTCCCTGGACGGATTACTGGATGAATGCCTGTGACGCAGGTCAGGAGCTTTGCCTCTGCGCGAGCCCTCTCGCTGCTGATTCACTGACCAACACTGCTGGACGCACTACGTTCTCGAGACGTATCGCCGGCGGTGGCTGTATCCTTACCGGTGGGATGTATGTTGCATGTCAGGGTAAGACTTTCCTGGATGTTGCTACTTGTACGACTCCGATCTGTATTGACATAGTGATCGTCAGCCCGGACATCAACGCTGACTGCTTCGTCAACCTTTCGGATCTTAGCTTCTTCGGACAGACTTACAACAAGCAGCTTGGTGACGCTGGTTTCGATCCTTGCTGCGACTACAACGACGACGATTGGTGCAACCTGAGTGATTTCTCGTTCCTGGGTGAGCATTATCAGCACGAGTGCTTCTAAATTTGGATGCTGTTAATCTGGCGAACCCTTAAGATGTGACATCTTAGGGCTGCATTACGAAAGGGAGTTGGATTATGAAGAGAGTACTGCTGACAGTTGTTGCTCTCCTGATCCCCTCAATCCTGATGGCTGCTCCGGCAACTGTCGGTGTCTATTTCGAAGGCACACTGACAGGGACCCATCCCGGAGCCTACACTCCGTTCATTGGCTCGCTGTACATCGTACAGAGCGAGTATTATGTGACGGGCATGGAGTACAGTCTGGTCACCCCTAACGACCCGGCTCATGCTCAGCTCATCATTCAGGGATATACCTATCCGCCCAGCCATTCGCTTACGCTTGGCCAGGCTTGGGGCGGCCAGTCTCTTACTTACTGGCCTCCTTTGACAGGTTATCCTGAGGGCTACGATCTTCTGGTCACGTACCAGTTCCTCGCC